>Ga0315912_10001838_pt1 | contig 24311 bp, 21 predicted proteins | sample VfabasoilMG_FD_204469 | JGI IMG/M metagenome (GOLD analysis project Ga0315912, IMG submission 204469) | Garden soil microbial communities collected in Santa Monica, California, United States - V. faba soil | ecosystem: Environmental > Terrestrial > Soil > Garden | place: USA: California... | reverse complement strand
TTCTGCATCCAGGTGCAGGGCAAGCTCCGGCCGCGACCGGCCGGCACCGCGAACGCGAACCTGAGCTCGGGCCAGGTCGAGCTGCTCGCCTCGAAGCTCGTGATCCTGAACCCGTCGGCAACGCCGCCATTCTCGCTCGACGAGGAAGTGGGCGAGGAACTCCGGCTCAAGTACCGGTATATCGACCTGCGCCGCGACGTGATGCAGGAGCGCCTGCGCCGGCGCCACGAGATCACGCGCGCGATGCGCGAATATCTCGACGGCCACAAGTTTGTCGACATCGAGACGCCGATGCTGACGAAGGCGACGCCCGAGGGCGCGCGCGACTATCTGGTGCCCTCGCGCACGCATCCCGGCAAGTTCTTCGCGCTGCCGCAGTCGCCGCAGATCTTCAAGCAGCTGTTGATGATGAGCGGCTTCGACCGCTACTACCAGATCGTGCGCTGTTTCCGGGACGAGGACCTGCGCGCCGACCGCCAGCCGGAGTTCACGCAGCTCGACATCGAGACTTCGTTCCTCGAGCAGTCGCAGGTGATGGCGCTGATGGAGGGCCTCATCCGCCACGTGTTCTCGCGTGTGCTGAAGCTGCAGCTGCCGGACCCGTTTCCGCGCCTGACCTATGCCGAGGCCATGCGCCGCTACGGCTCGGACAAGCCGGACCTGCGCGTCCCGCTCGAGTTCGTCGACGTCGCCGACCTGGTGCGCGAATCCGAGTTCAAGGTGTTTGCGGGCCCGGCTGCCGACCCGGACGGGCGCGTCGCGGCGCTGCGCGTGCCAAGCGGCGGCGAACTGACGCGCAAGCAGATCGACGACTATACCGTCTTCGTCGGGCGCCACGGCGCGCGCGGGCTGGCCTACATCAAGGTAAACGACGCGGCGAAGGGCCGCGACGGGCTGCAGTCACCGATCCTGAAATTCCTGCCGGACGCGGCGGTCGCAGGCATCCTCGCGCGCACGCAGGCGGAGTCCGGCGACCTCGTCTTCTTCGGCGCCGACAAGGCGAAGGTCGTGAACGACGCGCTCGGCGCGCTGCGCCTGCAGCTCGGGCGCGACCTCGGCCTCGTCGAGGAGGGCTGGCGGCCGGTCTGGGTCGTCGATTTCCCGATGTTCGAATGGGACCCGGACGCGAAGCGCTGGACGGCCATGCACCATCCGTTCACGTCGCCGGTCGACCCGGATCCCGCGGCGCTCACGGCGGATGCGAAGAACGCGGCTGCCCGCGCCTATGACATGGTCCTGAACGGCTCCGAGATCGGCGGCGGCTCGATCCGGATCCATCGCGAGGACATGCAGAGCGCGGTGTTCGACCTGCTCGGCATCTCGCGCGAGCAGGCGGCGGTCAAGTTCGGCTTCCTGCTGGAGGCCCTGCGCTACGGGGCGCCGCCGCACGGCGGCATCGCCTTCGGCCTCGATCGCCTGGCGATGCTGATGTCCGGCGCGGACAGCATCCGCGACGTGATCGCCTTCCCGAAGACCCAGTCCGCCTGGGACCCGCTCACCGACGCGCCGTCCGAGGCAGACGACGCGCAGCTCGCGGAGCTGCACATCCGTGTCAAGAAGCCGCCGGCCCCGACAGGCTGAACGCGCAGCCCACACCGGTCGTCCTGGTCCACGGCCTGTGGCTGAACGGCCTGGAATCCCTCTTCCTGCGCGACCGGCTGCGCACCGCTGGCTTTGCACCCGATTCCTTTCGTTACCACTCCATGCACGTGTCGCTGCGGGATGCCGCCGATGCGCTGGCAGCGCGGATCCGCCCCCTCGGAGACGTGGTTCACGTCGTTGCGCACAGCCTCGGCGGGCTCGTCGCCTGCGAGGCATTCGCCGCGCACACGGACCTGCCGCCGGGGCGCACGGTGCTGCTCGGATCGCCGGTGCGCGGCGCGCGCGCCGCGCGCGAGGTCGCCTCGCGCTGGTACGGCGCCACCATGCTGGGGCCGCTCGCGGTGGCCGAGCTCGCGCGCGAACGCGATTGCGCCTGGCACTCTTCGCGTGAAGTCGGGGTGATCGCCGGCTCGCGCGCGGTCGGAATCGGGAGGGTCTTCGCGGACCTTCCCGTGCCGAATGACGGCACCGTCTGCGTGGACGAGACCGCGCTTCCGGGAGCGAGCGCACAACTCGTGCTTGATGTGAGTCACACCGGCATGCTGCTGTCGTCCGCGGTCGCCGCCGCGACGGTACAGTTCCTTCAATCGGGCTCTTTCGAGCGACCTTGAATGCGTGACGCCCTGAAGCGGTGGCCGTGGTACGCGGCGGTGCTCGCCGCCTATCCGCTGCTGTACATCGCCGTGACGAACCCGGGCCAGGTGGAGGCCGCGGACGTCGTGCCCGTGGTGGCGGCCGGGATCCTCGCGGCCGTGCTGCTGGTCGCCCTCGTGCGGCCATTCGCCGGCACCTGGGCAGCGGCGGGGCTCGGTGCCGCCTGGGTCATCCTCCTTTTCTATCTATACGGGCCGGCCAACGAGTGGTGGCTCGACTGGGTGCGCAGCGGCCTCGAGCAGCAGGCGGCGGAGCGGACCTGGTACCGCGCCTATCCGCAGCTCGTGCATTCCACGGCCTGGGCGCTGATTGCGCTCGGCGGCATCGCGCGCCTCAACCGCGTCGCGCCGCCGATCCCGCCCGCGCTGACGGGCGGGCTCAACGTGGTTGCCGCGGTCCTGCTCGCGTTCCTCGGCGTCCAGGCGCTCGCCAACCTGGGGCAGGGCGGCGATCGCGAAGCAGGGCAACCAACCCCGGCTACGTCGCAGGTCGTGAAGACGGGCGGTCCCGACATCTACTTCATCGTGCTCGACGGCTATGCCCGTGCAGACGTGCTTGCGAAGTATTACGGCTTCGACAACGGGCCGTTCCTCGGCGGCCTGCGCCAGCACGGGTTCCAGGTAAGCGAGGCGAGCCGCTCCAACTTTTACTGGACGTTCCTGTCGATCGGTTCGTCGCTGAACCTCGATTACATCCAGGAACTGGTCGACGGGGGACTCGACCCGGGCAGCCGCGACCGCACCGAGCTCTATCGCATCCTGCGCGACAACCGCGCCGCGCAATTCCTGCGCGCGCGCGGCTACCGCTACGTGCACCTGCAGTCCACCTGGGGTGGGACGGCGAGCAATCCGTATGCGGATGAGTTCCTGCCCTGCCATGCGGGGCTGTTCGGCAACGAGTACCTGCGCGCGGTCGCCGACGCTTCCTGGCTGCGCGCGCTCGAGTCGAAGGCGAGCCTCGACATCGCGAGCTGCCACCTGCAGAACTTCGAGACGCTGGCCGCGCAGGCGAAGGCGCCAGGCCCGAAGTTCGTGTTCGCCCACTTCGTGCCGCCGCACCATCCCTACCTTTTCGACCGAGACGGCACGGTGCTGCGCCGCGCGACGATCTCGGACCAGTTCGAGTTCCAGAAGCGGCTGTGGGAGGATCGCGAGGCGTACGCCGGCCAGCTCGCCTACGTGAATCGCCGCATCGGCGAGGTCGTCGGCCGCCTGATCGACGACTCTGCCGCGAAGCCCGTGATCATCCTCGTCTCGGACCACGGCCCGAACCTCAGGGGCTCGCTGGATCTGCCGGAACAGCGCGAGGTGCGCTTGTCGAACCTCACGGCGATGTACCTGCCCGGCGCGCCGGCGGGATTCCTGCCGCCCGACGCGTCGCCGGTCAATCACATGCGCCGCGTGTTCAACCTGTACTTCGACGCAGGGCTGCCCCTGCTGCCGGACCGCTACTACGTCTCGGACTACCTGGCCCCGTTCGACCTGGAAGAGGTGGGCCTCGACAACGAAACGCCGGGCGATTAGCCTCGTTTTGACAAAATGTGACCGGATCGGCGGGCCGGGAACCTCCGCGACTGGTGAAGTGAGCCGCATGAAGCACCCGATTTCAGTGTTCGCCTGTGCGCTCGTGGTCTCGGTTGCGGCCGTCGCGCCGGCTGCCGCGTATATCGACCCCGGCACCGGCTCGATGCTGCTGCAGATGATCGGCGCCGGCATCGCGGGCGCGATCTTCTATTTCCGCGAGCTGCGGATCAAGGTCCTTTCCATGTTCACGCGACGCGAGGCGCCTGCGGCCGAGGACGGTTCCGAGCCGCCGCCCGGCGGCGATTCCCGTTGACCCCCGCGCTCGCGAGCTCCCGTTCCTTTCGCGATCCCGACGCCACGCTGGTCGAGCATGACGGCCGGCTGATCCGCGCGGTGCGCGGGCACGCGCTGGACGCATTCCGGCGCATGCTCGAGGACCCAATCGTGCGGCGCTGGATGGACGAGGGACGCATCGTCCGCACCCGCCCGCTGGCGCGCGTCGAGACGCCGCCGCAGTTCGCCGACTTCGACGGCGAGTGCTTCGAGCACGAGCGCATCGACTTCGTGAGCCAGCCTGCCGAATGGGCGCCCGAGATGCTGGCTGCGGCGGGTTCACTGACGCTCGAGCTTGCGCGCGCGCTGCTGCCGCGCGGCTGGCAGCTCAAGGACGCGACGCCCGCGAACGTCCTGTTCCGCAACGCCGAGCCGGTCTTCGTCGACCTGCCGTCCATCGTCGCGCGCGACCCGGGCAGCTGCCTGTGGATCGCGCGCCACCAGTTCGAGACCACATTCCTCCTGCCGCTGATCGCTTCCGTCGAGGCTGGATTGCCGATCGCCTGGACGCTCACGAACCCGGTCGCGGGACTCTCCCACGAGGCGCTCGCCGGCATCCTCGGCGCGCGCCGCTGGTTGAAGCCGGGCCTCTGGCGCACGGTCGCATTGCCGGCCGCGCTCGCCGCGAAGGCGGCCGCGGGCGGCGGGGCGCCGCGCGCGATGAAGGCCGCGAGCGACGAGCAGGCGCAATACATCCTGGAACGCTCGCTGCAGGGCCTGCAGCGGCAACTCGGCCGCTGCGTAGCGCGGCTCGAGGCGCGCAGTTCCCACTGGCATCGCTACACCGCGACCCGCAGCCACTACGGCAGCGCGGACCTGCAGGCGAAACGCACGTTTATCGCCGATGCCATCGCTGGCACGCGGCCGCGGCGCACGCTCGACATCGGCGCGAACACCGGCGAGTACAGCGAGATCGCCGCGAGCCAGGGCGAGGTGGTTGCGCTGGACATTGACGAGCGCTCGGTTGCGGCCATCTGGGCGCGCGCACGGAGCAAGCGGCTGCCGATCCTGCCGCTGGTCGGCAACTTCGGCCGGCCGACGCCGGCGCTCGGCTGGCGCAACCGCGAACTCGAGTCGCTGCTCGGCCGCGCCGCCGGCAGCTTCGACCTGGTCCTCATGCTCGCCGTCGTGCATCACCTGCGGGTGACCGAAGGCGTGCCGGTCGCGGAACAGTTCGACGCGGTGGCGGCGATCACGCGCCGTCACTTGCTGGTGGAATACGTGCCGGTGACCGACCCGATGTTCGCCGCCATCGCGCGCGGCCGCGAGCCGCTTTACGCCGACTGCCTGCGGCCGGAGTTCGAGGCGACGCTCCTGCAACGCTTCCAGATCGAGCGCAAGCACGAGCTCCCGAATGGGCGCGTGCTCTACCTGGCGCGGCGCCGACTCGCCCTCTGAGCTACTCCCGCTCCGCCATCAGCGACTTGCGGACGGCGGCGAGCTCCTTCAGCTTGGCCTTGCTCACCTTGGGATAGTGCAGGCCCATCGACGAGAGCGCATCGATAATGACGGCCGCGACGATGACGCGGGTGAACCACTTGTTGTCGGCCGGCACTACGTACCACGGGCAATCCGGCGTCGCGGTGTTGCGGATCGTGTCCTCGTAGGCCTTCATGTAAGCGTTCCAGTGATTGCGTTCGCGCGCGTCGGCCGCCGAGAACTTCCAGTTCTTCTCGGGCTTGTCGATTCGCTCCAGGAAACGGCGCTTCTGCTCGGCCCGCGAGACGTGCAGGTAGAACTTGCGCACGATCGTGCCGTTCTCCGTCAGGTAGCGCTCGTAGGCCCGGATGTCCCGGAACCGGCGCTCCCAGATGTCCTTGTCGAGCCGGACGGGCGGCAACTTCTGGCTCTGCAGAATTTCAGGGTGCACGCGCAGGACGAGCACTTCCTCGTAATAGGAGCGATTGAAGATGCCGATGCGCCCGCGCTCCGGCAGGTTGCGGTTGCAGCGCCAGAGAAAGTCGTGGTCGAGTTCCTCGGCCGAGGGCGCCTTGAACGACGAGACCTGGCAACCCTGGGGATTGACGCCTGACATGACGTGCTTGATCGCACCGTCCTTGCCCGCGGCGTCCATGGCCTGGAACACCAGCAGCACCGACCAGCGGTCCTGCGCATACAGCATGTCCTGAAGTTCGGCGAGCGCCTCGACGCCCGTTTGCAGGGCCTCCTTGGCGCGTGGCTTGTCTTCCTTCTCGAGCCACGCGGTATCGCCCGGGTCGATGTCCTTGAGCCTGAACCCGTCACCGTCCTTGATTCGGTAGGGCTTGGCGAGCTTGCGCGCGGATTTCACGACCTTGGCGAGCTTCATGGCGTTTCCCCTGGTACAGCAGCTAGCAAGCGCCTCAGGATACTGGGCAGTCTGGTTGCCTGCTCGGGAAGCGGCTTGCGAGGGGGAAATCATGACAAGTCATGACTTTGGCCCTCGCTGGCCGCTATGGCGCTTCGCGCCGGTGCTCGCGCTCGATCTTCTCGAGGTAAGCCCGGGCGGATGCGATGACCTCGCGGGGAACCCCGGCCTTTTGCGCAACCTGCAGGCCATAGCTCTTGCTCGCCGGTCCCGGCTTCACTGCGTGCAGGAACACGATGCCGTCCCCGTGCTCGGTCGCGTCGAGGTGGGCATTTGCAACCGACGGGATTTCGTCGGCGAGATCCGTCAGCTCGAAGTAATGGGTCGCAAACAGCGTGAACGCGCGCAGTGATTTCGCGATGTGGCTGGCGCAGGCCCAGGCGAGCGACAGGCCATCGAACGTGCTGGTGCCGCGCCCGATCTCGTCCATCAGCACCAGGCTCCGGTCGGTCGCCGAATTGAGGATCACCGCAGCCTCGGTCATCTCCACCATGAACGTCGAGCGCCCGCCGGCGAGGTCATCCGAAGCGCCGATGCGCGTGAAGATACGGTCGAACGGCCCGATCACGGCGCGCGTCGCGGGCACGAAGCTGCCGATGGAGGCGAGCACCAGGATGAGCGCGGCCTGGCGCATGTACGTCGACTTGCCGCCCATGTTCGGCCCCGTGATCACGAACATGCGCCGGCTGTCGGTCAGTTCGAGGTCGTTCGGGACGAAAGGATCCTCGAGCACGCGCTCGACCACCGGGTGCCGGCCGCCGGAGATGCTGAGTCCCGGCGCATCGGACAGCTCCGGCATCACGTAGCGCAGGCTGACCGCACGTTCCGCTAGGTTCGCGAGGACGTCCGCAACGGCGAGCGCCGCCGCCATGCGCTTCAGGGCCGCGAGCTGGCCCATCAACGCATCGAGCAGAGCGTCGAACAGCTCGCGCTCACGCGCCAGAGCACGGTCACGGCTGCCGAGCACCTTGTCCTCGAACTGCTTCAGCTCGGGCGTGATATAGCGCTCGGCGTTCTTGACCGTCTGGCGGCGCTGGTAGTCGAGCGGAGCGCGCTCCGCCAGGCTGCGCGGCAACTCGATGTAGTAGCCGTGCACGCGGTTGTAGGCGACCTTGAGCTGTGAAATTCCCGTGCGGCGCCGTTCACGTGCCTCCAGTTCGAGCAGGTGCGAGTCCGCGCCGGTGGCGATCGAGCGCAACTCGTCGAGTGCCGCGTCGTAGCCTGCGGCGATGACGCCCCCCTCGCGCAGGAGCGGCGGCGGCGTCGCGACGATCGCGCGCCGCAGGAGGTCCTGGAGCTCGGGCTGCGGCGCAAGATCCGCGGCCGCCCTCGCCAGGAGCGGCGTATCGAGGCCGGCGAGCGCCGGCTGCAGTCGCGGCAGGGCACCAAGCGCCTCCCGCAAGGCCGCGAGATCGCGTGGCCGCGCCGAGCGCAGTGCCACCCGCGCGAGCACGCGCTCGACGTCGCCGATGTCGCGCAGCACGTCATGCAGGCCGTCGTAACGATCCGCCGCGATCAGCGCCGCGATCGCGCGGTAGCGCGCATGCAGCGTCTGCCGGTCACGCAACGGCCGGCGCACCCACCGGCGCAGCTCCCGCGCGCCCATCGATGTCACGGTGCGGTCGATGACACCGACGAGCGTCGCGTCCTCGCGGCCCGCGAGGCTGGTGTCGAGCTCGAGGTTGCGCCGCGTGGCGGCATCCATGACGAGCGCCTCGTCGCGCGACTCGCGCACGAGCGACGTCAGGTGGGGCAGGGCGCCTTTCTGGGTGTCCCGCGCGTACTGCAGGAGCGCGCCCGCAGCGCCAACGCCAAGCGACAGGTCCTCGCACCCGAATCCCGCGAGGTCCTGCGTGCCGAACTGCATCGTCAGCGCGCGCAGCGCCGAGGCCTCGACGAAATGCCAGGGCGGGCGCTCGACGACGCGGGCCTGCGCGGCGAGCGTGACGCCTTGCGGCAACAGCAGTTCCGCGGGCCGGAGCCGCTCGAGCTCGGCCGTGAGCGCCTCGTGGCCTTCGCCCTCGAGCACGCAGAAGCGTCCCGCCGCGAGGTCGAGCCAGGCGAGGCCAAAGCGCTCGCCCTCGAAGGCGATCGACGCGAGCAGGTTTTCCCGCCGGGCATCGAGCAGCGCGTCGTCGGTGATCGTCCCCGGCGTCACGATGCGCACCACTTCGCGCGTGACCGGGCCCTTCGTCTTGCCGACCTCGCCGGTCTGCTCGCAGATCGCGACCGGTTCGCCCTTCTTCACGAGCCGCGCGAGGTAGCTGTCGAGCTTGTCAACCGGCACGCCCGCCATCGGGATCGCCGCGCCGCCCGACTCGCCGCGCTGGGTCAGCACGATGTCGAGGAGCTTCGAGCCGCGGCGCGCGTCGTCATAGAACAGCTCGTAGAAATCGCCCATGCGGTAGAACAGGAGCACGTCCGGGTGCTCGGCCTTGATGCTGAGGTACTGGCGCATCATGGGCGTGTGCGTGTCGAGGCCCGCAAACAGCGGCGCAGTCGTCGGCCTCGTTTCCGGGTGCCTCATTTGAGGCATTATGACGGCCCGGAACGAGGACGGCATATGAGCATCAGCTATCAGTCCGACGCGGGCATCGCGACCCTGACCTTCGACCGCCCCGCGAAGAAGAATGCGATCACGGCCGAGATGTACGAACAGTTCGTCGCCGGCCTGAAACAGGCGGCGGCCGATCCGTCGGTGCGCGTGGTGCTCGTCACGGGCAGCGGCGGCACGTTCACCGCCGGCAACGACCTCAAGGACTTCTCGAACCCGAAGTTCGCGCAGCCCGATTCGCCGGTGATCGGCTTCATGCAGGGGCTCGCCGCCTTCGAGAAGCCGGTGGTCGCGGCGGTGCAGGGGCTGGCGGTCGGCATCGGCGTGACGATGCTGCTGCACTGCGACCTCGTATACGTCGCGGACGATGCGACCTTCTCGATGCCGTTCACGAGCCTCGGGCTGGTGCCGGAATTCGCCTCGACGCTGGTCCTGCCGCAGGTGGCGGGCCGCGCCCGCGCGGCGGAGAAGCTCCTGCTCGGCAAGCCATTCCCGGCGGCCGAGGCGGTCGTCATGGGCATTGCGAATGCGGTATTGCCGTCGGCGGACGTCGTCGCCCACGCGCAGAAAGTCGCCCGCATGCTGGTGGCCCTGCCGCCCGGCGCCGTGCGCGACACCAAGAAACTGCTGCGGCAGCCGCAGGCGGCCGCGGTGAAGGACGCGATCCTGCGCGAGGCAACGGTCTTCGGGCCGCGTCTCTCCGGCGGCGAGGCGCGCGAGGCAATCTCGGCGATCCTCGAGAAGCGCGCGCCGGACTTCTCGAAGTTCCAGTAGTGCGATGACGCTGCTCGAGCGCACGACGGCATCGTTGCCGAGCGACTGGTACTACGACCCCGCGCAGTACGCGCGCGAGCTCGAGGCGATCTGGTACCGCGACTGGGTCTGCGTCGGGCGCGTTGAAGACCTGCGCGACGCCGGTGAATATTTCGTCGTCACGGTCGGTGACGAGAGCCTGGTGGTGACGCGCGATCGCGAAGGCCAGCCGCGGGCGTTCATCAACACCTGCCGGCATCGCGGCTCCAGGCTGTGCACGACGCCCCGCGGGCGTTTCCCGGGCGGGCGCATCGTCTGTCCGTACCACGCCTGGAGCTACGCCCTGTCCGGCGAACTCCTCGCCACGCCGAAGATGGAACTGCCGGGCGATTTCCGGCGCGAGGACCACGCGCTGTACGCGGTGCACGTCGACACCTGGGGCGGATTCCTGTTCGTGAACCTGGACAAGAGGCCATCCAGCACGCTTGCCGGGTTCCTCGGCGAGGAGGCCGACAATGTCCGGCGCTGGCCGCTGGCGGAACTCGTGTCCGTGCGGCGAGAGGTGAGCACACTCGCCTGCAACTGGAAGATCTTCTGGGAGAACTATTCCGAGTGTTATCACTGCCCGGGCGTTCATCCGGAACTGTGCCGCGTAATGCCGCTGTATCGCGAAGGCGTGCTCAGTTACGAGGACAGCGCGATGCCGCCGGCGACGGCGGATGCACAGAACACCCGCCCGCGCGTGGCGCCTGGATTCACCACCTGGACGCTCGACGGCCAGTCGAAATTGCCGCTCATCGAAGGCCCGGATGCGCACGACCGTGCGCTGGGCGTGGTCTTCGCCTCGTTCACCGCAAGCTTCTTCATCGTCGCGCACCCGGACTACGTGCGCAGCGTCCGCATCATGCCGAAGGGTCCGGAACTCATCGAGTTGACGATCGACTGGCTGCTGCCGCCGGGCGTCGCCGAGCGTCATCCCGCGGAACTCGAGCACATGGCTGCGCTCGGCCGCCTCGTCGTCGCGCAGGACGGGCGCGTGTGCGAACTCAACCAGCAGGGACTGCGCTCGCGCCGCCATCGCGCGGGCGTGCTCATGCCGCAGGAGCACGCGCTTGCGGAATTCCACGACTGGCTGAGGTCCCGGCTGCCTGCCTGAACGTGCGATGATCCGGCGCATGGCGACCGCCAGCGATGCTGAACTGCGCAGGCTCGCGATTCGCGTCGCGAAGCGACTGCGCGCGGCGCACGAGGCGATCGCGACCGCGGAATCCTGCAGCGGCGGGCTGCTCGCCAAGTGCCTGACCGACCTTCCGGGCAGCTCGGACTATTTCGAGCGCGGCTGGGTCACCTATTCGAACGTGGCGAAGCAGGAAGAGCTGCAAGTCGAGGCCCGGCTGCTCGCCCGCCATGGCGCCGTCAGCGAGGAGGCGGCCCTCGCGATGGTGCGCGGAGCCCTGGACGGGTCGAAGGCGCACCACGCCGTCGCGATCACCGGGATTGCGGGTCCGGCGGGCGGCAGTGCCACGAAGCCCGTCGGCACGGTCTGGATCGGCTGGGGCTATCGGCGACGCGGACGGGTCCGCATTCACGCGACCGCGTTCCGGTTTCGGGGCGGCCGTGACGCCATCCGGCGGCAGGCAGCCCGGACGGCCCTCGAGGGCCTTGCGGAGCCGTGACTGCACCGGTCGGCCGCCATGCCCGCACGTTGAGGCTTTTCTTTGCGCTGTGGCCGAGTGAGCCGTTACGGACGGCGCTCGCTGCCGCGGCCGCCCCAGTGGTCTCCCAGGTTTCGGGACAAGCCGTCCCGCCGGGCAACCTGCACGTGACGCTCGCCTTTCTCGGCTCCGTGCCAGGTTCGGCACTGGTGCCGCTGTTCGAAGTCGGCGGGCAGGGTCCCTGGCCCGCGGTCGAACTGGGGTTCGAACGCCTCGAGTTCTGGGCCAAGCCCAAGGTGCTGGTGGCAATGCCGGAGTCGATTCCGGCGGCCGGCCTTGCGATCGTCGAGCGGCTCTGGACCGGACTCGAGCGGCTCGGCTACCCGCGCGAGATCCGGCCCTGGCGGCCGCACCTGACGCTCGCGCGTCGCGTGCGCCGACCGCCCCCGGACAACCTGGTCCTGGCGCCCATCGCGCGGGTCGGGGACGAGCCACCCTGGCGCCTGGCCCTTGTCGATTCGAGCGCCCATCCGGAGGGACCTCGCTACCGCCCTCTGGCCGACTGGCCCCTCACCTGAAGGGGACGCGCCCCTTCATATTCGTGAAGGGGCGCGTCCCCTTCAGCTGGGTCGCGTCCTGAGCCATCGCAGGCGGCAGACTGCACGCCATGAAGGACCGGTCCCGCGACAATTTCAATGTTGTGGAAACATTTGGCGACGGTGGGGCGGGCCGGTTGTGGAATAATCGGAACAAGCTCGGAGGAACGAAAAGCATGGAAGACAGCAACCGCAAGAAGGCGCTCGTCGCAGCGCTCAGCCAGATCGAGAAGCAGTTCGGCAAGGGCTCCGTGATGCGCCTCGGCGAGCATCCGGCCAACGCCGACATCGAAGTCGTGTCGACCGGCTCGCTCGGCCTCGACGTCGCGCTCGGCGTCGGCGGCGTGCCGCGCGGCCGCGTGGTCGAGGTCTACGGACCGGAATCCTCGGGCAAGACGACGCTCGCGCTTTCGATCATTTCCCAGGTGCAGAAGCTCGGCGGCGTCGCGGCCTTCGTGGATGCCGAGCACGCGCTCGATCCCGTCTATGCCGAAAAACTCGGCGTCGACGTCAAGGAATTGCTGATCTCCCAGCCGGACACCGGCGAGCAGGCGCTCGAGATCACCGACATGCTGGTGCGCTCCGGCGCGGTCGACATCGTCGTCATCGACTCGGTCGCGGCCCTGACGCCGAAGGCCGAGATCGAGGGCGAGATGGGCGAGATGCAGCTCGGCCTGCATGCCCGCCTGATGTCGCAGGCGCTGCGCAAGCTCACCGGCAACATCAAGCGCTCGAACACGATCGTGCTGTTCATCAACCAGATCCGCATGAAGATCGGCGTGATGTTCGGCAACCCCGAGACGACGACGGGCGGCAACGCGCTCAAGTTCTACGCCTCGCTCCGCCTCGACATCCGCCGCATCGGCGCGCTGAAGAACGGCGAGGAAGTCGTCGGCAACCAGACCCGCGTCAAGGTCGTCAAGAACAAGGTCGCGCCGCCGTTCCGTGAGGCGGAATTCGAGATCCTCTACGGCAAGGGCATCTCGCGCGAGGGCGAACTGGTCGACATGGGCGTGCTGCACGGCCTGGTCGAGAAGTCCGGTTCCTGGTACGCCTACGAGGGCGAACGCATCGGCCAGGGCAAGGACAACGCCCGCACGTATCTCATGGAACACCCGGAGATCGCCGCGAAGATCGATGCGGCGCTTCGCACCCGGCTCATGCCCGTGCGTCGTCCGGTCGCGGTCCTGAGTGAGGCTGCGGAAGCGTAAGCCGGTCGTCCGGGACGACCAGGACGATCCGCAAGCCGCCCGGCTCGCGGCCCTCAAGCAACTGAATCGCCGCGACTTCGGCGCCCGCGAACTCGCGGAGCGCCTGGTCGCGCGCGGCTTTGCGCAGCCCGCCGCCGAGGCCGCAGTTGCGGGACTCGTCCAGGAACGCCTCGTCGACGACGACCGCTTCGCCGAGCATTTCGTCGCGTATCATGCCAATCGCGGCCGCGGACCGGTCGGCATCGCCATGCGCCTGCGCGACGCGGGCGTCCCGGCGGACACGATCGCGGCGGCGGTTAACGCGGCGGACCCGGACTGGCGCCGTCGGGCCGCCGAGGCCCGGCGCAAGCGCTTCGGCGCGAAGGCTCCCGCAACCTGGCCCGAGAAGGGCCGGCAGGCCCGGTTCCTGACCCAACGCGGTTTCAACGCGGACCAGGTCCGCGCGGCTATCGGCAACGACTACGAGGAATGATGGCGGCGAAGAAGGCAGGCGGCATGTCGAGCAGCGAGCTCCGGGCGGCGTTCCTGGAGTTCTACCGCGCGCGCGGCCACACGGTGGTGCCGTCGTCGCCGCTGGTGCCGGGCAACGACCCGACGCTCCTGTTCACCAATGCCGGCATGGTCCAGTTCAAGGACGTCTTCCTCGGCAAGGACGAGCGCAGCTATAAGCGCGCCGTGAGTTCGCAGCGCTGCGTGCGCGCCGGCGGCAAGCACAACGACCTCGAGAACGTCGGCTACACCGCGCGGCACCACACGTTCTTCGAGATGCTCGGCAACTTCAGCTTCGGCGACTATTTCAAGGCCGAGGCCATCGAATTTGCCTGGGACTTCGTCACCGGCACGCTGAAGATCCCGCCTGAGAAGCTCTGGGTCACGGTCTTCAAGGACGACGACGAGGCGGCGGAGCTGTGGATCAACACCATCGGGATCGACCCGAAGCGCTTCACGCGCATGGACGAGAAGTCGAACTTCTGGGCCATGGGCGACACGGGGCCCTGCGGCCCGTGCTCCGAGATCTTCTATGACCACGGTGCCGGCATCCCGGGCGGGCCGCCCGGCTCGAAGGACGAGGACGGCGACCGCTTCGTCGAGATCTGGAACCTGGTGTTCATGCAGTTCGAGCGCGCGGCCGACGGCGCGATGACGCGGCTGCCAAAACCCTCGGTCGACACCGGCATGGGCCTCGAGCGCGCGGCCGCCGTGATGCAGGGCGTGCACTCGAATTACGACATCGACCTGTTCCGCAACCTCATCAAGGCCGCTGTCGCGGCTACGCACGCGAAGGACCTCACCAGCCCCTCCCTGCGCGTCATCGCGGACCACATCCGCGCCTGCTCCTTCCTCATCGTCGACGGCGTCATTCCCGGCAACGACGGCCGCGGCTATGTGCTGCGGCGCATCATCCGACGCGCCATCCGCCACGGCTACAAGCTGGGCCAGGAGCAGCCGTTCTTCCACACGCTGGTGCCTGCGCTCGCGGCCGAGATGGGCGCGGCTTACCCGGAGCTCGTCAAGGGCGAAGCCCACGTCGTGCGCGTGCTCAAGCAGGAAGAAGAGCGCTTCGCGGAGACGCTCGAGAACGGCATGGCGCTGCTCGAAGGCGCGATCGCGAAGATGAAGGGCAAGACGATCACCGGCGAGACGGTGTTCAAGCTCTATGACACCTACGGCTTCCCGGTCGACCTCACCGCCGACATCGCGCGCGAGCGTGGCCTCGCGATCGACCAATCCGGATTCGAGAAGGAGATGGCGTCGCAGCGCGAACGTGCGCGCGCCGCGAGCAAGTTCGGCGTCGACCTGCGCGCGCCCGAAGCGCTCGATGCCGCAAGCAAGTTCTGCGGCTATGACCACCTCCAGGGCGAGGGCAAGGTCATCGCGATCCTGAAGGGCGGCGCCGAAGTCGAGGCCGCCTCGGCGGGCGACGAGGTGCAGGTCGTCCTCGACAGCACGCCGTTCTACGCCGAGTCGGGCGGCCAGGTCGGCGACGTCGGCACGCTCTCGAACGGACCGGCGGCGCGCTTTGGCGTCGCCGACACGAAGAAACTCGGCGATGCCCACCTGCACGTCGGCAAGGTGGAATCCGGCCTGTTCCGCAAGGGCGACGTCGTCACCGCGCAGGTGGACGCGGCGACGCGCCAGGCGACGGTGCTCAACCATTCCGCCACGCACCTGCTGCACGCGGCGCTGCGCAAGGTGCTCGGCACGCACGTCATCCAGAAGGGATCGCTGGTGGCGCCGGATCGACTGCGTTTTGATTTTTCCCACACGCAGCAGGTCAGCCCGCAGGAACTCGAGACGATCGAGCGCATGGTCAACGCGGAAATCCGCCGCAACACCGCCGGCCACATCCGCCAGATGCCCTACGACGCGGCGATCCAGTCCGGCGCGATGGCGCTGTTCGGCGAGAAGTACGGCGACGACGTGCGCGTGCTGTCGTTCGGCGAATTCTCGACCGAGCTCTGCGGCGGCACCCACGTCGGCCGCACCGGTGACATCGGCCTGTTCAAGATCACGGGTGAGGGCGGCATCGCCTCCGGTATCCGCCGCATCGAGGCGGTGACCGGCGAGGGCGCGCTCGAGGCGATCCGCAAGTCCGAAGCGATGCTGAAGCGCGTGGCGGGGAGCCTGCGCGCGACGCCGCCCGAGCTCGAGGGCAAGGTGACCCAGCTCCTCGAGCAGCAGAAGAAGCTCGAGCGCGAGGTGTCGTCACTGCGCTCGAAGCTCGCATCGGGTGGTGGCGGCGCGGACCTTGCGGCGCAGGCGGTCAAGGTGAACGGCGTCAACGTGCTCGCGGCAAGGATCGAAGGTGCCAACGCCGAGTCACTGCGCGAGGCGGCCGACCAGTACAAGAGCAAGCTCGGCGAAGCGGTCATCGTCCTCGGCGCCCAGGTCGCCGACGACAAGGTCTCGCTCGTGTCGGCGGTTTCGGCGGCCACGTCGAAGAGGGTGAGCGCCGGCGCCCTCATCGGCGAGGTCGCGAAACTGGTCGGCGGGCGCGGCGGCGGGCGGCCGGATTTCGCGCAGGCGGGCGGAAACGACCCGTCAAAGCTCGATGAGGCCCTGCAGGCGGTGCCAAGGCTCGTCGCCGAGAAGCTCGGAGGAACCTGACCCCCGGAGGCCCGTCTAAGGAGAGGTGGGAGTGTTCGCGCTACCGCTCCTGGTGCTGCTGGCCGCAGCCGAACCGCTGACCGGCCCTGTCCAGCCTGTTGTCGTGCCGCCGCCCGAGCGGCCGATTTTCATCAAGCCCGTGGTCCTTGATCACGTCTCCGTGGTGGGGGCGGAACCGCGTTACGTCGCGTCCACTCGCCTCGACAAGATCGGCCGCATCTGGGCGCCCGTGAAGCTCAACGGGCAAGGGCCGTATCGCCTTGTACTCGCCACCGGTGCGAGCCATACCGCCCTGACGCCGCAGCTCGCCGAGATCCTGGGCGTCCATGGCGATCCCGGCGACACCGTCATCCTGCACGGCGCGACCGGCTCGGTGTCCGTGCCCATGGTGCCGGTCGCGACCCTGGAAATCGGCGACTTCCTGATGGAGCCACGGCGGCTGGCCGTCATACCGGATGCGCTCGGCGGCGCGGACGGGGTGCTCGGAATCGACGGGCTTGCCGACAAGCGCATCCACATCGACTTCCGCCGCGACCGCATCACGATCCTGCGCTCGAAGAGCCAGCGTGCAGGCAGCGGATTCTCGATCATTCCGGTGAACCTGCTGCACGGCTTGCTCGTCGCCGATGCCACCATGGGCGGCGTGCCGGTGAAGGCCATCATCGACACGGGCGGACAGGTGACACTCGGCAACCAGGCGCTGCGCCTCGCGCTGGCGGAGCGCCGCGGCAACGGCCCCCAGGAAGGCAAGCTCGACCAGGTCTTCGGTTCGACCCTCGACATGCAGGTCGGGACGCGCCTGGAGACGCCCGCGCTGAAGATAGGGACGCTCCTGGTCCGCAGTCCGGCCATGACCTTCGCCGACTTCGAGATCTTCAAGTACTGGAAGATGACGGATGAACCGGCGATGCTGATCGGGATGGACGTGCTCGGGCTCCTCGACACGCTTATCATCGATTACCGTCGCAGGGAGCTCCAGGTCAGGCTGCCGAGCCGCTGACTGCCGCGGAAGTGCCGAGCCCCGAATGAACCGGATGCCCAACCGGCAGTCGGAGGGTACGTGGGGGTCCTGACGCTACCGTTCCTGCTGCTGCTCACCCAGGCCGAGCTGCCGTCTCCGATCGTCACGCCGGAACGCGCGACGTCCACGGGCACCCACGTGATGGAGGACGTCGCCGTCACGGCGGACGAACCGCGCTTCGTCGCCCCGACGCGTCGCGACAAGATCGGCCGCATCTGGGCGCCGGTCACCGTGAACGGCCAGGGCCCGTTCCGACTCGTGCTCGATACCGGCGCGAGCCATTCCGCGCTCACCGCGCGGGTCGTGGAAGAACTCGGCATCGTCTTCGACCCATCCCGCACGGTCATGTTGCGCGGCGCGACCGGCTCGGCCCAGGTGCCGTTCGTGCCGGTGGAGACGCTCGAATTCGGTGACTTGCTGGTGGAGCCGAAACGCCTGCCGATCGTGCCGGACGCGCTTGGCGGCGCCGAAGGCATTCTCGGCACCGACGGGCTCGCGGGCAAGCGCATCCACATCGACTTCCGCAAGGACAGCATCACGATCATGCGCTCGAAGAACGAGCGTGCCGCGAGCGGTTACGCGACGATCCCGGTGCGTTTCCTGCGCGGCCGCCTGCTGGTCGTGAACGCCACGCTCGGAGGCCTGCCCGTGAAGGCCGTGATCGACACGGGCGGGCAGGCGACGCTGGGCAACGAGGCGCTGCGGATTGCGCTCGCGGAGCGCCGCCGCCGCCAGCAACAGGACGCCGTGCCCGACGACGTGACGGGCGCGACGCTCGACGTTCAGTTGGGCAGCCGCGTCGCGACGCCCTCGCTCGCGCTCGGCGAGATCCTGGTGCGCAATCCCGCGATGACGTTCGCGGACTTCGCGATCTTCGAGCATTGGAAGATGACGGAGGAGCCCGCCATGCTGATCGGCATGGACGTGCTGGGGCTCCTCGACACGTTGATCATCGATTACCGGCGCAAGGAGCTTCAGGTGAAGCTGCGCCGGACCTGACTACGCGGCTTTACGCGTCTCCATCGGCAGCGCGCGCGATTCCGCCTGGCGACGGCGGTTGATGACCATGCGCTCGTGCAGCTCGCAGATCAGGTCCGAGCCCTTGGTGCAGAGAGCGCCCGGGATGAGCGCGTGCACGAGGCAGACGATCCCGCCCCAGATCATCCGGAAGCCAAATCCCGCAGCCGCCACGAAATGCTGCCCGTAGGTCTCGTTGACGCTGGCCGGGTGATCCGTGAATAGTCGGTGGATGGCGCTCATGGACCCCATGATAGTCCCAACAAAGTCAAAATTTCTCCCATTTCATGTGAACTAAGTGATGAATATTGGGAGATTTTGCTAATATTGGGTGATGAACAAGCTCGACAAGATTGACCGCCACATCCTGGCGCTCATGCAGGAGGACGCCTCGCTGGCGATCCAGGAGATCGCCGACCAGGTCGGCCTGTCAGTGAACCCCTGCTGGCGGCGGATCCGGCAGATGGAGCAGGCCGGCGTCATCCAGGGCCGGGTAGCGCTCGTGAACCCGGAAAAAGTCGGCCTCGGTCTCACGGTCTACGTGCGCGTGAAGACGCGCGAGCACAGCGCCGACTGGGCACTCAAGCTCAACGAGGTGATCGCGGCCATGCCGGAGATCCTCGAGTGCCACCGCATCGGCGGCGACGTGGATTACCTCCTCAAGGTCGTGGTTGAGGACATGGCGGGCTACGACCGTACGTACAAGGAATTGATCGGCCGCCTGCCGAGCCTGGCCGACGTCTCGGCGCTGTTCTCCATGGAGCGCCTGAAGTTCGCAACCGCCCTGCATATTCCCGCCCAAACCTGAAACAATCGCCGCGCATGCTGATCGTCCAGAAGTACGGCGGCACCTCGGTCGGTTCCGTCGCGCGCATCCACGCCGTCGCGGCGCAGGTCCGTGCGCTCACCGAGCAGGGACACCGGGTCGCGCTCGTAGTCTCGGCCATGGGCGATTCGACGGATCGCCTGATCGAACTCGCGCGCGAGGTCAGCGCCGAACCGGATCCGCGCGAGATGGACGCGCTGCTCGCGACGGGGGAGATGGTCTCGACCGCGCTCCTCGCGATGGCGCTGTGCAAGTCCGGCTGCCGCGCGCGCTCCTGGAACGCACTCCAGTTGCCGATCGACACGACCGGCCCCGCGGGCCGCGCGCGCATTGAGCGCGTCGCCTGCGAAGGCCTGAAAGCCGACCTGGCAGCCGGCGTGGTGCCGGTCGTCGCCGGTTTCCAGGGCCGCGCCGCGAACGGCGACATCACGACCATCGGCCGCGGCGGTTCGGACACGACCGCGGTCGCGCTCGCCGTGGTGCTGGGCGCCGACGAATGCCAGATCCTGACCGACGTGGACGGCGTGTATACGACCGACCCGCGCATGGTGCCCGAGGCGCGCCGCTTGCCGACGGTCAACTTCGAAGAGATGCTCGAGCTCGCGGGGCAGGGATCGCGCGTGCTGCACCTGCGCTCGGTCGAGTTTGCAGCGCGCCACGGCATGAAACTGCGCGTGCTGTCGAGCTTCGAGCCCGGCCCCGGCACGCTGATTTGCGAGGAGAACCCCAACGTGGAAGCCCCGGTCGTCTCCGGCATCGCCTTCAACCGCGACGAGGCCGCAATTGCGGTCAGTCAGGTGCCGCACGAGGCGGGCGTCGCGCACGCGATCCTCGCGCCGATTTCGGAAGCGTCGATCGAAGTCGACATGATCGTGATCAACGCGCCGCAGGGCGGGCGCGTCGACGTCACGTTCACCGTCCACCGCGACGACTACGCGCGCGGACTCGAGCTGGCGCGCAAGGCCGCGGCGCAATACACAGGCGCGAAGGTGTCGGGGGACGATCGGGTCGCGAAACTCGCGGTGGTCGGCTCAGGAATGCGATCGCACGCGGGTGTCGCGGCGCAACTGTTCGAGACGCTGGGCCGCGAAGGCATCAATGTCCGCCTGGTCTCGACCTCCGAGATCAAGATCAGCGTGCTGGTGGCCGAAATGGATCTCGAGCGCGCGGTGCGAGCGCTCCACAAGGCGTATGGACTCGAGCGCTCAGGCTCAGACTGATTTGACATAATAAGGCACATTAGTACCCTGTGCTATCATTTTTGCGCGTTCGATAAAAAACGACTGGGATGAGGGGGATGCCGGCATGCTGATCCTGACGCGACGCGTCGGCGAGGCGCTCATGATCGGGGACAACGTCACCGTGACGGTCCTCGGCATCAAGGGCAACCAGGTCCGCATCGGCGTGCTCGCGCCGAAAGAAGTCGGCGTTCACCGCGAAGAGATCTACGAGCGCATCCGGCACGAGAAGCTCGAGCCTGCCGAGAACGGCAAGGACACCGTCTCGAACGGATCGGCCACAGTCACGGTCTGACCGTACGTTGAGATTCTTTGCCGGCCCTTCGGCCGGTGCGTATCATTTGCGCCCTTCGGAGAGATGGCCGAGTGGTCGAAGGCGCACCCCTGCTAAGGGTGTATGGGTCAAAAGCCCATCGAGGGTTCGAATCCCTCTCTCTCCGCCAATTATCATTTCCATGACAGCTCATGCTGTCTCGGAATACCGGAAATTCCCTTGAATCTCCGGGTGTTCCGAGCGCATGGCGTTTCGTAGGTTCTGGTGCGTTAACGGTGGATGGGTAGCATCAACGGGTCTGGTAGGAGCCTGTGATGACCAAGCCGATAGCTCGTGACCCGATCTACCGCCGCCGGCGTTTCGAGGCCGAGATCATCGAGTTATGTGTTCGCTGGTACATCACGTATCGGCTGAGCTATCGGGACCTCGTCGCCATGATGGCCGAGCGCGGATTGGCCGTGTCTCACACGACGATCCTGCGCTGGGTGATCCGGTATGTGCCGGAATTCGAGAAACGGTGGAGCCGATGGGCCCGAGACGTGAACTCATCCTGGCGGGTTGACGAAACGTACATCTGCGTGCGTGGCAAGTGGCACTACCTCTACCGCGCCGTCGACAAGCGAGGCAAGACCGTCGACTATCTGCTCCGACCCGATCGGGGCATCGCGGCGGCACAGGCATTCTTCCGTAAGGCATTTGCCACATCGCTGCCGCGATGGCCGCGCAAGATTACGCTCGACGGGCACGCGCCAAGTCACCAGGCGCTGCGGCTCCTACGCCGGGAGGATCCGAAGTGGAAGTATGTGCTCGTCAGGAGCTGCCCCTACCTGAACAACATCATTGAGCAGGATCATCGCGCAATCAAGCGCCGCTGCGCTTCCATGCTGGGCTTCAAATCGTTCGGCAATGCTGCAATAACGCTCGCTGGCATCGAGCTGGCACATCGGATTCACAAGCGACAGTTCTCGTTCGGTCCAGGTCGTCAGTGGCGGAACCAGTCACTCAAGCAGCTTTGGGACCGGGCTCTCGTTTCAGCTTGATTTTGAGTTCAGAGCTGCCGAATGGCCGGTCTTCTCGCACCGCCAGTGCACCAGAACCGATCTAAAGTAATTACGAGGAACGGGTCCTCGCAGCGGCACAGCAGGCCCTCTCGCTGCGCCGGACCTTTCCCCTCGATGCGCTTTGAGTTGTTTCCTTTCGAAACGGGGCATAGGAGTCTTAGCGCGCGCGCTACTCAAGAGTGGGGGACGTCGAGCTTTGCGACGAAGAACGCCGCCACTTACCAGTCATCTGTGGCCGGCGCGGCGTTCGCCGCCGCTGATTATCGTGAGCTGGGCGTTGCTTACAGACAGGGGGGCGGGCGACGGGGTCAAACTGCATCGGGACGGACAAGTCCATTTCACGATTCGGTCTGCCGTCGGCAGTCAAGCGGCAGCCGCACTCGGCATCGCACCAGTCGCCTCGCGCGCAGCCGTCTGATAGGCCAGCAGTCGCAACGCGTTGACCACGACGATCAGGGTGGAGCCTTCGTGGAACAGCACCGCAGTGCCGATGCTCAGGCCGAAGATCGTAGCCGGGATCAGCACCGCGACCACGCCCAGGCTCACATAGAGGTTCTGCTTAATGATGCGGCTGGTGCTGCGCGACAGTCCGACTGCGAAAGGCAACTGGGCCAAGTCGTCGGCCATCAGCGCGACGTCGGCGGTCTCCAATGCGACATCCGAACCCGCCGCACCCATCGCGATGCCGACTGTCGAGTTGGCCATCGCTGGCGCGTCGTTAACGCCGTCGCCGACCATCGCGACCTTGCCGTGCTTGTCGCGCAGCGCTTTGATCGCGTCAACCTTCTGCTCGGGCATCAGGTCGCCTCGCGCCTCGGTCAGGCCCACGCTCTTGGCCACCGCCTCGGCCACCTGCTGGTTGTCGCCTGAAATCATGATCAGCCGTTCGATACCGAGCTCACGCAATTCGGCCATGACCCGCGCTGCTTCCGGCCGCGGAGTATCTATCACGGCGATGACGCCCAGGAACCGCTGTCCGTGGCGCACCACCATCGTTGTGCGGCCGGCGGCAACCAGTTTATCGTTGGCCGCCGCCATCTCGGGCGGCAGGGTCGAGCTGGGTAGTTCGGAGAACAGCACGGGTTTGCCGATCACAGCCGTCTCGCCAGCGACCTGCGCCTGCACCCCGCGGCCGGTGATGCTTTTGACGTCGGACACCGCAGGCAGAGCGGCCCGTCCGGCTAGCCGCTCGGTGGCGCCGGCGACGATAGCCGACGCCAGCGGATGGTCGCTGTGTTGCTCGACCGCCTGCGCAAGGGCCAGCAACTCGTCTTCGCTGACCCCGGGCATCGCTACCACATCGGTCAGCCGCGGCTTGCCTTCGGTTAACGTGCCGGTCTTGTCGAAGGCGATCGAAGTCAGCGTGCCCAGGTTTTCCAGGGGCCCGCCGCCCTTGACCAGTACGCCGCTGCGGCCAGCGCGGGCCACGCCGCTGAGCACGGCGCTGGGCACCGAGATTGCAAGCGCGCATGGGCTGGCCGCCACCAGTACCGCCATCGCGCGGTAGAAGCTGGCTGAGAACGGCTCATCGACCACCACGCCGGCGAACAGCAGCAGCACGACCAAGCCCAGCACTGCCGGGACAAAGAGGCGCTCAAAGCGTTCGGTGAACTGCTGCGTTGGCGAGCGCTGCGCCTCGGCCTCGGTGACCATCTTTACCACCCGCGCCATTGTCGATTGCTCGGCGCGGCGGGCGACCATGACTTCGATCGCGCCCGAGCCGTTGATCGTGCCTGCAAACACGCGATGCTCGGCGCTAACACGGTCAAATGCGGCAAGTGCCGCTTGAGCGTCGGCCACCGGTCGCTTGTCGACCGGAACGCTCTCGCCCGTGACCGGAGCCTGGTCAACGCTGGTGGTGCCGACCACCACCACGCCGTCGGCAGGCAGTCTTTCGTTGGGCCGCACGATCACCACGTCGGCCACCTGCAATGCTGCGACCGCGACTTCTTCGGTTCCGGCGTCGCGACGCACGGTGGCTGTCTCCGGCGCCAGCTTCGCTAAGGCCTCGATCGCCTTGCGGGCGCGGCCCATCGCGTACTGCTCCAGCGAATGTCCGAGGCTAAACAGGAACAACAGCAAGGCGCCTTCGGCCCATTTGCCAAGCGCCGCTGCGCCGATGGCGGCCACCAGCATCAGCGTGTCGATCTCAAAGCGCTTTGCGCGAAGGTTGTTGAACGCCTCGCGAACTGTGTAGTAGCCGCCAAATATATAGGCCGCGACATACCACGCCGTGGGTAGCCACGCCGGCCCGGCGACCACGCGTTCGAGCACCCAGCCGACGCCCAGCAGCGTGCCGGCAGTGCCGGCGAAGACGAGTTCGGTCATCTCGCCGAACGGGCCGCCGGCGTGCGAGTGATCAGCTTGGTCAGCGGCTACCTTGGCATGGCTGTGGCCGGCGTGGTCGTCCGCTTTCGCCGCGTCTGCCGGTGCCGCATCGGGCGCCTTGAGCCCCAGCGTAGCGGCGCGTTCCCCCAACGCCTGAGCCGACACACTCTGGCGGTCATATTCGATCCGCACCGCGCCGGAAGCAGCGAC
>Ga0315912_10001837_pt1 | contig 24315 bp, 19 predicted proteins | sample VfabasoilMG_FD_204469 | JGI IMG/M metagenome (GOLD analysis project Ga0315912, IMG submission 204469) | Garden soil microbial communities collected in Santa Monica, California, United States - V. faba soil | ecosystem: Environmental > Terrestrial > Soil > Garden | place: USA: California... | reverse complement strand
AGCCGCGCACCGTTTCGACGCGCGGGGCCAGCGCGTACGTGAAAATCGCCGAAGGCTGCAACCGCAGCTGCTCGTTTTGCGTCATCCCGAAACTGCGTGGCAAACAGCGCAGCCGGCCCATCGCCGACGTCGTGCGCGAGGTGGAGACGCTCGTCGCGCAAGGCATCCTGGAGGTCAACCTGGTGTCGCAAGACACCGTTGCCTACGGCCGCGACGGGGATCGCGGCGAGAACCTGACCGAGCTCGTGCGCCGGGTGGCCGACGTACCGGGTTTGCGCTGGCTGCGCCTGTTCTACCTCTACCCGGAAACGCTGGACGATGGCTTGATCGAGCTCATCGCCCAGCATCCGACCGTCTTGCCCTACGTGGACATGCCACTGCAGCACGCAGCCGACGGCATGCTGCGCCGGATGCGGCGCGGACACGGCGGCAAGAGGCTCTACGAGCTGGTCGAGCGCCTGCGCAAGCAGGTGACGAACCTGACCTTCCGCACGGCGTTCATCGTCGGGCACCCGGGCGAAACGGAGAGCGAGTTCGACGAGCTCGTGCGCTTCGTGGAGTGGGCCGGCTTCGAGCGCATTGGTGTCTTTCGCTTCAGCGACGAGGCCGAGTGCCTCTCCACGACTTTCCCGGACAAGGTGAGCGCCGGCGATTCGTACAACCGGGCACGCAAGCTGATGGCGCTCGGGCGCCGCATCAGTCAGAAGAAAAACAAGGACCTCGTCGGCAAGCGTCTCCAGATCTTGGTGGAGGGGCCGAGCGAGGAAAGCGAGCTCGTGATGGTCGGGCGCCATCCAGGACAGGCGCCGGAGATCGACGGCACCGTGTTCCTCTCGGGCGAGCTGGCGACGCCGGGCACCTTGGTCGACGTGACCGTGACCCAGGCCACGGACTACGACTTGCTCGGTGACATCGACGAGCGCGTGACCGCGATTCGGGGGCCAAGCCCGCGCTCGAGCGTGGAAAATGGGCTCGTCAGCCGCGCTTCCGACGGCCGACGCGTGCTGCGTACGCTCTGACGAAGCTGCGCTTCAGTTCCCCGTGCCGCTCGATCCGCCGAGCGGTCCGAGCTCGGCCTGGGACGAAGGCACCGTCACCTCGACTGCGCCGCTGTCGATGAGTCCATCGCGATACCAAATCGCGAGGGTATCGCCCGACGCAGCAGGCAGCACGAGCTCGTAGTTGCCGCTGCTCGAGGTGAGCTGGCCCACCAACTGACCGCTGCTCATGTTCTGCGCGATGGCGGTGGTTCCGCCGGGCACGTGACCCGCGACCGTCGTGAGGCCAGAAGCATCCGGAGGCGACACGTCGGGTCGGCTCGGCGGGGGAAGCGGCAGCGTGGGCGAGAGGCAACCCAGCGGCAGGCAGAGGAGCGACGCAGCGCCGACCGCGCGCAGCCAAACCCTCCGCTTTGCAGTCCAAGAGCCCATGTGCCGAGTGTTGATCGTAGCTCGCGCTGGCCTTCACCGCAGCCCGCTCAGGGCGTCCTCCTGAGCCCTCCGCCCAGCCCGACCCCCTGGACATTCATCCAGGGCAATTTTTTCGAGCCAAGGGGGTCTGAGAGGCGAAAATTCGGCGTGAAACCGCGTTTTACTGCCTCCCCAGGCCTCGCAAATCAATTGACCACAATGTAACCTTGCGCCACCGAAATTTCGGTGTCACGAGAACGGCTCGGGCAAATAGGCGACAGTGTGCGCCTTCCCCGAACCAACCTCGACAGGACAGGACTCTGCAGGAGAATCTTGCGACCAATGAGCGATCAGGGCGGTTCCGACCTCGACATTTTCGAAGGCCTGGCAAAAAAGCCAAGTGAGGCGCCGAGCCAGACCACGATGCTCGGAGTCGTGCCCCCACGCTCGCATCCGAGCGCCGTTCCGCCCCCACCCCCTCCTGGTTCGTCCCGCGGCCCCGTCCCGCCGCCGCCTCCCCCGACGTCCCGCCCGGCGTCCGTAGCACCTCCCGCCGGGCTGCCAGCCGCACCGCCCGCTCCCATGCCCTCGCGGACCCCCACGGTCGCCGGCATGCCTGCGGTCAATCCTTTTCCGCCCCCGGCGCCGGCCCCGGGCGGCGCAGCCCCCGCGGCGCGCCCAAGCACGGTCCCTCCGCCGCCACCTCGGCCGAGCGCCGTCCCCCCGCCGCCGCCCAGCGGTGCAGTTCCACCCCCGGCCAGCACCGCGCCCGGTGCCGTCCCGCCGCCGATCCCGCGCTCCAGCACGCCTCCACCGCCCCCTCCCCCCCCACCGACGTCGAGCGCTGCCGGCGCTCCAGCCCTGGGTGCTCCCACCCCGGCTCAGTCGCCCTCGGCCTCCAGTCAGTCCCTTCCGGCCCTCGGGCCGCCGCCCGGCCTGGGCGGCGTGACTCCACCGCCCCTGCCGCCCCTCTCCACGCCGAGCCGCGCCGCTCCGCCCCCACCCCCGCCACCAACGGGCGGCTCCGCTGCCCCAGCCTCGCTACCTTCCGCAGGCCCACCCCCTCCGCCGCTCTCGGCTGCACCGCCCCCCCTCCCACCGAGCCCCGCAGCCCCGGCTCCGCGACCCGCCGGCGCTGCAGCGCCGCCTGCACCCCCAGCGCCCACCGCAACCGCAGCCGGCGCCGGGAGCATCACGCGCCCCGGCATGCCCGTCCCCGGCACCACGCCTTCCGAATGGGACGACGAAGACGAGAAGACGACCGTCTTCGACAAGTCCAGCGAGGAGTCCGCTCGAGCGCTGCTCAGCCGCTCGCCAGGTGGCCCGGTGTCGCCACTCGCCACGCCAGCGAGCTCCCCCATCCCGACCGTGATGGCTGCCCCCGCGGCTGGCGCGGCGCCGCGTCCCATGCCGCCCGGCCTGCCCGCTGCGCCTTCTGCACCGGGCGTCCCGCGCCCCTCGACTCCTCCCACGCCGGCTGCCTTCAAGCCTCCGCCAGCGATGAGCGCGCCCCCGGCGCCGCCGCGGCCTCTTTCCTCGCAGCCACCGCCGCCACCACGCCCTTCCGCGGCCATGGCGACCAACCCGCTAGCGAGCATGGGCGCCGTAGCGCCGCCACCCGTGCCGATGTTCCCCTCGGCGCCGGCTGGCCTGCCGCCCTCGATGCCCGCCACTTCGCGGCCTGCCATGCCTGCGCCCTCCATGCCGCAGTCCCATCCGCAGTCCCATCCGCAAGGCATCCCGCAGACCCTGCCGCAAGGCATGTCGCAGAGCGCGTTCCCACCGCCGTCGCTGTCGCAGTCCTCGATGCCGCCGATGCCTGCACCAGGGCTGCCCAGCGCCTCTTCGATGCCGATGCCCATGGCGCCGGCCGCAGGCAACAAGAACATGCTCGTGGGTGGCGTCGGCGTCGCTGCGCTCGTTGCCGCGGGCTACTTCTTCATGCAGGGGCCGAGTACGGGCGATCTTGCGGTGTCCGTGTCGGGCCCAGGTGGCAAGGCCGTCTCCGGCGTGACCGTGATCGTGGACGGGGCGGAAGCCTGCCAGGACTCCGTTTGCAAGGTGACCGACCTGGAGAAGGGCAGTCACAAGGTCTCGGCTCGCGCCCCGGGTTACGACGAGAGCGCGCCCAAGCTGGTGTCGGTCCAAGCGGGCGAGGAAGCCGTGATCAACCTGGAGTTGGTGTCGAGCACCGCAGGCACGGGCCTCGACGTCGACCTGAAGGCGCCGGGCATGACGCTCACGCTCGACGGTAAGGAAATCGGCGAGCTGCCGCAGAAGGTGATGGACCTGACGCCCGGCTCGCACAAGGTCGAGCTATCCGGGAACAAGCTGTTCAAGGCGTTCAGCGAGTCGGTGACCCTCGAGGCAGGCAAGGTCCTGGACTTCGAGCCAAAGCTCGAGCTCGAGCAAGGGCAGCTCACCATTTCGCTCGGCGACAACGCAGACGGCGCCAAGATCCTGCTCGAAGGCGGGGGCAAGACGTTCGCCCTGCACAAGAAGAAGCTGCCTCTCACCATCAACATCCCTGCCGACCAGACGTTTTCGCTCACCGCAACCCGCGACGGCTACGACGACTTCGAGCGCGAGATCAAATTCTCGGTGGAAGAGCCGCAGAAGTCGATCGAGATCAGCCTGAGCGAGGAGGATGAAGGCGACGATGATTCGTCGTCCTCGTCGTCCAGCCGCGTGGCAACCTCGTCCGGGACGAGCACCCGTTCGAGCTCCTCGTCCTCCTCTTCTTCGTCGCGCGCGAGCGCCGGCCAAGGCATGCTCAACATCAACTCGATCCCGGTGTCGAGCGTGATTCTCGACGGCAGGCCGATTGGCTCGACCCCAAAGCTCGGGCTCAAGGTGGCCGCGGGCTCGCACACGGTGGTGTTCGTGCACCCGCAGCACGGCCGCAAGACGAGCAGCGTCAACGTGGCGCCGGGCGGCACGGCCACGGCGGCCGTCCGCTTCCCCTAAGGCACCCTAGGCCGAATTTTCCCAGGCACGGCTCGCGAAGGGCTAGCGCCCGTCCGCGAGGGCAAACGACGTCGCGCAGGTCGTGCTCTGCTCGGGGTCGAGCGTGCCCAGACACTCAGCAGCGTCCCAATGCGGACCCACCAGCTGGTACTCGGTCCGACTGAGCAATGGGAGATCGCGCTCCCGGCGCGCCTCGGTGTTCTGCACCCGACGGTGAAACTGCTCGCGCGCCTGCTCGCTGAGCAGGGCATCGATTCTGCGGCTGGCTTCGGCGCGCACCAGGGGATCGTCCGCGACGGCCAGCAGGCGCTCCAGGCTGCGGATGGTGGCTTCGCGTTCGCCGAGCCGCGACAGCACCGAAGTGACGCCCAAGCAGCTCGTCGGCAGCTCCTGATAGGGCCAGATGGCACAGGCGTGCTGAAGCACCTCCGCTCCTGCCGTTCGCCACTCGTCGGCGTTCTCCTCGGGCGGAAGCCACTGCACGGCCAGGTAGGTCATGAACTGCCCCGACGAGATCCAGAGCTGTGCGTCGTCCGGGAACAGGCGCCGGCCGCGCTCCTGCAAGTCGCGAGCAAGGCGATAGTTCCGCGGCGGCATGCGCACCGTCGACAGCGTGAGCAGCGAATCGGCGTAGTAATAGACGTCGCGGTAGCGCGGCTCGAGCGCCACGATGGCATTCAGATACCCGTCCAAATGCTCGAAGACCTTCCTTTCGCTGAAGTGCATGCCGGCCGCCACCAGCGTGCGCCCGAACAAGAGATCGGCGAGGGCGGAACGATAGCCCAGCGAAAACAGCTTGAGATGCTCCGGGTTGGGCAGCGCGTAGACGTCCGAAAGCGTGCTGGTCTCCTGGTAGTCGCGCACCAAGCGCTCGCGAGCCTTGGCGACGCCCAGGACCGACAGCGCGAGCAAGAGCGCGGGCGCGAGAGCCTTCACTCGACCTCCCGATCCATGAGCACGGGATAGACCTCTGGTGCCTGTGTGCCCTCTACGTCTCCGAACACGGACAGGTGCGAAAGCTCTCCGTCGCCGTCCAGGTCGCCGTAGGCACTAGCCAGAAAATAGGCTCGACCGTCACTCGCGCCGCTCTCGAACGCGAAGGAGAAGCAGTGCGGGCCCTCGATTCGGTAGCCGAGCGTGCGCCAGGTCGGATGCTGCCAAGTGCCCGGCGGGTCGGTCACACGCTTGCCTGCGGGAACGTCGCGCGGGGTGCGCGGGGCGCTTTCGGGAAAGGCCACCTCGGGGGGCAGGCTCGCGCCGAGCATCGCCGCCGAGCCAGAGATCGACGACAGGCCGTCGAGCGCCTCGGCGAGCTTCGAGGCGCGCAGGTTGCGCAGGAACTCCGGCACGAAAATGCAGAGCACGCTCGCCAGAAGCGAGACGCCGAGCGCCACCTGCACCGCACCGATGCCGCGGAAGTTCACTCGCCGATGTTTACGGAATACAGGTCGCCCATCAAGTTGGAGCCGACCACCGCCGACATCGGCTTGCTGGACCCGTCGCCGTTCAGATCGCTGACGGCGTTGACCACGTAGAACGGTTGCGGAGCGTTGCCCGGGAACGCAGAACTGGAAACCTTGCTCGACACTCCGCTCGCGATCGCGTCGTTGACCGCCCCGGTCGCGATCGAGTAACGAAAGAGCACCGGGGCCGCGGGCATGACGCCGAGCGCCTTCATGCGCGTGCCGCAAGCGTTGCAGCTCGTTGCTCCGTCGGCCTGGCCCCATTGGATCTTGATCTGGCCGCTCGCGTTGTCCGGGTGGTCTGGGTAGTAGTTGTTCGGACTGCTGGTCGCCGTGAGGGGCAAGTACGCGAACGTCTCGTCGTAGTAGGCTTCTTCCCCGGCCTTGATGGCACCCACGATCTCGGCCGCTTCGCTGGCCTTGGCGTGCTGGATGTACTTTCGCACCGAGTAGACGGCGATGGTCGCCAAAACGCCGATGATCGTCACCACCGCGATCAGCTCCACCAGGGTAAAGCCACGTTCGAGAACGCGCAGGCTCGCTTTCGACGCCGACCGACCGCTGACTGGGTTCATTCGTTTTCGTTCTCCCAAAGCACGCTGTTGCTGAAGCTCGTGGCCACCGCAATTGCCTGCACTCCGTCGCTGTCCACGTCGCCGATGGCTTGCACCACGTACCAGGGCGCCACGGTTGCCGGCCAAGTCACCGTTTGGGTCAGGCCCAAGGTCGGGTAGGCCGTGCCCGGGAGCCCGGCCACGCTGGAGTAGCCGAAGCGGACGCCGCCGTCGATTTGCGGCCTGAGCCGCGCCCAGTTCGCTGCGTCGTAGGCGCTGTCGTGACCGTAGAAGTGGTAGAGCGTGGTCCCGGGGCTGGTGGTCGGGTAGTAGCGGCTGAGGTTGCCGCCCGACACGTTGAAGTATTGCTGATTCTCGGCGCGAAAGCGCTCCTGCGCCGCGCAGATGGCCTTGATCGACGCGCGGACCTCGGCGGTGCGAGCCTTTCTCATGTGGCCGATGAAGGAGGTCAGGCCCAGGGTGGCCAAGATGCCCATGATGACCACCACGGCCAGGAGCTCGACCAGGGTGAAACCCCGACTCCGCCCCGGTTGCCGCCTGCCTCTGGTCATGACCTCGGCATCATAGCACCCGGGGGGGCCGGCTGGCGAAGATTGCTGGGCGGGCCTGCCGGGCGGCGCCCTAGGGGGCCCGAGCGCTGCCTTACTACTTCGCGCCTGCGGCGCGGCCTTACTTCGCGCCTGCGGCGCGGCGGCCGTTTTCGTCCAGGTAGGCGGCCACCCAAGCCAGCGGGGCGTTCCAGTTGATGGTGATCTCGTTCACCGAATAGGCCTCGATGTGGTCGATGAAGCACTTCTGGGGGGCGCAGCCCGAAAGGCCCGCGGATTTGACGTAGGGGTCCTGCAAGCTCCGGTTTGGCCCCCCCGATACGGCGCCGGGCGGGGCTTCCGGGTAGCCGGGGCTGGCCTGGTGGGCCCAGAAGCGATGATGCGGATTCTTCAAAGGCCAGTCCCCGTAGCCGGTGACGTAGGACTGCGCGAGCGCGTTCCGGCCGAGGATGTAGTCCATGGCCGCGATGGCCGCCTCCAGGTACTGGTCCTTCTTGGTGAAGTCGTAGGCGTAGGCCAGGGCGATCGCGTTATTGAGGACGAGTGAGGTCGATCCCCAAGGATACCGGTCGGCCGCGAGCGGGAACCGATAGCCCTCTTTGGCGGCGATGCTGAGCAGCGCATCGGCCGCATCCAGGATCTTGTCCTTCTGCACCACGAGGTCGCCGGGCGTGAGCAGATTCTTGGACAGCGTGAGGGACAGAGTGCCGAGCGCGTCCGTGTCCGCCCAGGTCATGATCGAACCGACCGCCTGGACGTCGGTCATCTTGGTGTGGAACTTCGAAGCCGCGAGGTCCTTCTGGTACTCGGGCTTCTTGGTGGTCACGTAGAGCTCGGCGGCCGCCCAGTAGAACTCGTCGGCGACCTTCTGGTCGTCGTAGGGGCCACCGCCATGATCGCGATCGGACGCCGGGGCGAAGCGGGCTGGATTCTTCTTCGCGGCGACGTAGGCGCGCTCCGCAGCGAGCAGGCAGCGATCGGCGAACTTGGGGTCGTAGCGCCGGAAAAGCCGCGCCGCCTGAGCCGCCGTTGCGGCCAGGTTCAGCGTCGCCGCCGTCGAGGGCGGACGCAGCTGCCGCTTCATCGCCTTCTCGGCTTCGTGCGGTGCGAGCCCCAGCGCCGTCCACTCGACGTCGTGCATCTTGTGGTGCGCCATGCCGGCAAGCGGCTGGCCCGCTGGCACCTGCATGCCCAAGAGAAACTCCATCTCCCAGCGCGCTTCGTCCAGAATGTCGGGCACTCCGTTCTTGCCTTCCGGGATGCCGAGCTTGCCGTCGCCGAACACCACGGCATTGCCGGCGGCCGAGAAGCGCTCGAAGGCATTCATCAGCGTCCACACGGCGATGCCGCCGTTGACCACGTACTTTCCGTGGTCGCCCGCGTCGTACCAACCCTTGCTGACGTCGAGCGAGTAGGTGCAGCCCGCGTCCTTGGCACAGGGAACGGCCTTGTCGCTCTCTTTGTGCCCCGCCGGTCGCGCCAGCCGCGCGTCCCCCGCGTACGGCATCGCGATCTCGATCCCACTGCGATTGTGATAGAAATACTTGAGGGCGTCGTACTTGAGCTTGGCGTAGAGGTCGTCCGCTAGATCGAACGGGTAGCTGGCTTCCGCGCCCACACTGAGCACGAGGCCTGTGGCGGCCTGGTCGACCTTGGTGATGTCGATCAGCTGCAGGACCTCACCACTCGCGCTGTCGGAGCCGAGGACTTTCGTCTTGCCGAACGCGATCAGCCGGCGCCCTTGCTTGAGCTGCCAGTCGAGCTGCTGCTCACCCATGTCGGCGACGAACGCGAGCTTGGTGGCACCGAGGAAATAGCCCAGCTGGTTGACCCGGACCTTGGGCACGACGCGCTCGGCAGCTTTGGGCGGCGGCGTGAACGCCGGGTCGCTCATGTAGGCATCGTCGATGCACACGGTCAGGGGCATGCTCGCGGCCGAGGCGAGCTGCCCCCCGAGGTGGAACGCGATCTCGGCCGTCGGGTCGTCGGGCGCGCGCATGGTGAACTCCCCGCGCAAGACGGTCGGCTCTGGGCCGATGTCGATGACCCGATTCCAGTACTCGCCGTAAGGCGGGCCCGACATGCCCACCTTGAGCGACGCACGGCTCTTCTGGTTGGCCCAGATCTTGATGGCCACCGAGTAGGTGTGGCCGTTTTGCACCACCATCTCGCGGTGGCGGATCTGCGCGTCCCACTTGTTCTTGCCCGCCGCGTCGATGCGCAAGCAGGCGGCACCGTCTTTCGGCTCGAGCTCGCCGTCGGCAGGCGCGCTGAACGACGAGGTCCAGGGCAGCGTCCGGCCGTCCGAAAAATCCGCGTTCCCGAGCAGGTTGCCGCCCGCGGGCGGGCCACTCCGCTCCGGCGTCACGGACGGCTCGCTGCTGGCGCCCGGCGCGCTGCGCTTCGGCACACATGCCGAAAATAGGAACAGCGGCGCACATGCCGCAAGCAGGAGCAGCGGTCCGCAGGCCGAAAGCAGGAGCGCTAGCGCGGCCGACCTTGCCGGCCGCTCGGTGACCGCGCGAGCGAACATCGGGAGCTCAGCCCCCGCAGCCGGTGAACCGAATCGAATCGATCCAGATGTCGTACGGCTGGCCAGGATCGTTCACCTGGAACTGAATGCTGTACATGGTGGTCTGATCGACCTTCATGCGCCGCGGCCGACCCCAACCCGGAAGCTGCTTGAGCGACTTGAACGGCACCGTGAACAGCTGCCACTCGTCGGTGAGCGTGAGGTCCATGCCCATGTCGTTGAAGCACTCCGAGCAGTTGCCGCCATCGGGATCGGTGTACGCATCGGGGATCTTCAGGCGAACCTTGTTGGTGGAGCCGGCGCCCTTCTTGGCCCAGAAGGAAATGCCGCCGTACTTGCTGGTGTCGTAGCCACCCTTGGGGTCGACGAAGTTGACGCCCATGCCCACGAACACCACCGAGCCCGTTCCGATCTGGCCCTTCATGTGCGCGGCATAGGCAGTGCCTTCGGCGCCGCCAGGCGACATCTCGAACGTGCCGCCCTGCGCGCCGGCCGTCGGCCACACCGTCGAACCAGCGTCGTCTACGAACGTGTACCAGTAGCCACCGCGCCCATCGATCACGGTCGACTGGTTCTGACCGTCCTCGCCGTCGTCGATCAGCGCTTCCGGCTTGGGGCAAGCCTTGCCCTCGGACGTGTTGCGAACCTTCTCCGAGGTCGGGGGCGCGAGACCAGCACAGCCCACGGCTGCAATTGCAGACGCGCCGAGCAGAGCGAGCAGGATCGAGTGGGTCGATTGGGGCAGCGTGATCATGTTGGACTTCTCCTTGGGAGGTTGCTCAGGGAGGGCATCGGCCGGGAGGGGACACCATCCGAATCGAGATGAATGAATGAGAGGGATGCTCGGTCTCTGGCTCCAGGAGCCTGCCAGGCTGGGCCTTGCTTGGCGCCAAATTTCCCTCGGGGCGCGTATCTATCAGTCTCGCGGGCCTCACTTCAAGGGCGTTTGCAGGAAGTTCAAGCTCAGGCTCGTCCGGAGGGTTCCCTCGCGGGTGCTTCCTCGCGAGCGTCCGCTCGCGAGCGCCGAACGCTAGCCGCCTGCCCCGCCTGCCCCGCCGGCGCCACCCGTGCCCCCGTCCGGCGGATTCAGGCAATCGGGCTGACATGCGGCGCTCGTGTCTCCTTGCGTCGAGATGGCCGCTACGAGGGCGTAGATCAGAGCCGCGTTCCAATACACGGTGACCTCGTTGTCGTAGTAGTTCGCCTGGGTGTCCGCGTAGGTCGTCGCCACCGGGCCCGCGCCATCGGCGTTCCCTTCCGGCCCGGGGCCTCCAACCAAGAGGCCGGGCCACGGATCGTACGCCGCATCGTTGGTGGAGGGTCGGTGATGGGGGTGCATGGGACCATCCACGCCCACGCCAGTGACGTAGCTGCGCCCGTCGAAGTTGCGCCCGAGCAGGAAGTCGATCTGTGCCGTCAGCGCATCGAGCGCCTCCGTGTCGGCTGCCACGCGATGCGCTGCGATCAGGTTGTGGCTCATCAGGGCGATGGTGCCGTTGGTGCCCCAGTAATACGACTCGAAGCCGCGACCGTAGCCGTGACCTTGCGAGGCACGAACCAGGTTCCGCCCGGCGAGCTGCAAGTCCCAGCGCAAGGTCTCGACCAGGGCGTCGTCTCGTCCTGGTCGCTCGGAAAAGGCGTAGGTGGAAAAGCCGAGATTCGCGCTGTCTGGCCAGCCAAAGGTGCCGCGCACGCCCACCTCCGGGATCATCTCCTCGAGCGCGTCCAGGTACGTCTCCTCGCCGGTCGTCTCCCAAAGCTCGGCCAGCGCCCACAGCCGCTCGTCTACGTCCGACTGGTCACCGTAGCTGCCGGTGACGATACCACTCTGGTCGGCATTGATGTGCTCCGGGTGAGCGCTCAAGAACTCGTGACCTCGCTCGGCAGCCTCGAGGCACGCTGCGGCGAACTCGGCATCGAAGGGCTCCAGCAGGCGGCTGGCCAAGGCGAGCGCCGCCGTGGCCGATCCGGTCGAGGGCGTGCTGGTCGAAATGAAGAAGCGGGTTTGCCGGTCTTGCTCGGGCATCAACTCGCCTTCGAAGTTCTGCGCCGTCACCTTGTGGGCAAAGCTGCCGTCCTCGAGCTGCACCTTGAGCAGCCACTCGACCTCCACTCGGGCCTCGTCGAGAATGTCGGGCGTGTCGCCACCGCGCTCGGGCATTTCAAACTCCCGGTCCGTGAGCATTTCGGGGAAATGCTCGTAGGCCTGCAGGAGCAGCGCCACCGCGAAGGCACCGGGCAGGGTGTACTTTCCGTAGTCGCCGGCATCGTGCCAGCCACCGGTGTCGTCCTTCAGGCCCTCGCCGACGCGGGAAAGGCTGGCAGGGTCCATATGGCAGGCCTGATGCAGGTAGTTCTGCTCGTCGTACTCGAAGGCCACGCTTTCTCCGCAGCGCTGACCGAGCATACCGAGCATGGCGGCGTCGAGGGCGCGGTCGAGCGCGCCCGTGCCCACGGCAAACGTCGTCGAGCGTCCGTCTGCCGTCTCGATGTAGTATTCGCCGGGCGCGTCGAGCTCGCTGAAGTCGGCAACGAACACCTGCTCGGAGGTGTCCGTGTTGCTGCGCGGCCCTTCCGCCGTTCCACTGAGGACCTCGTCCCCGGTCGCAGCATCGCGAACCGAAAATGCGCCGTCGTCCCCACCGAAGGTCGCCTGCTTGCGCCGCTCGGGAAGGAAACCGACCGAGTTCAGGCGCACGGCGTTGGCAGCGAGGCATTGCGACTTGACGTAGCGCGTCCCCTCGGGACAGCCGGTCCGCGGCGGGGTGGAGTTACATCCCGCGAAGGCGCTGGCGACGGCACATAAGGTCAAGCCAAAAGCTATGGGTTTTCGCACCGTGGAACCGGTACCACGAGCCGCCGCCAGCGCAACCGAAAAATCGTTTTAGCTTCTCTGAAAACGCCGCCGTGGGGGCCGGTCATCCGTCCAGACCAGCACACTTCATGGACCGCTGGAATCGACGCCTTCGTCGGGGCCGACTTCCAGCGATTGCTTCTCCAGCCGGTAGCGCAGCGAGCGAAACGTGATGCCGAGCAGCTTCGCAGCCTGGGTGCGCACGCCACCAGATCGTTCGAGCGCCTGCAAGAGCAAGCGCCTTTCGACCTCCCCGAGCACTTCGTCCAGGTTGCAGCCGGCAGCCGGCAACTCCAGCAAACGCGGTGAGGGCGCCCCCGAGAGCCCACTCAAGGCTTCCGGCAGATCGCCTAGGCCGATGCGACTGGATCCGGCGAGCGTGACGGCGCGCTCGATCACGTTCTCGAGCTCGCGCACGTTGCCCGGGTAGTCGTATCCGACCAGCGCCCGAGTGGCATCGGGCGTCAGGCCCCGGACGTCTTTGCCGTGCTCGGCTGCGAAACGCGCCAGGAAGGAATCGGCCAGGGGAAGCACGTCTTCGCGGCGGGCACGCAGCGGCGGCAGCTCCACGCGGATCACGTTGATGCGGTAGTAGAGATCCTGGCGAAATCGATCGGCGAGGACGTCGCCCTCGATGTCGCGGTTGGTGGCGGCGAGCACGCGCACGTCGACGGGCACTTCCTTGGCCGAGCCCACCGCACGCACTTTCTTTTCTTGCAGCACGCGCAAGAGCTTCACCTGCAGCGCTGGCGGCAATTCACCCACCTCGTCGAGGAGCAGGGTGCCCGTGTCGGCCTCGCGAAACACGCCGAGCGTCTTGTCGGATGCGCCGGTGAATGCCCCTTTCTCGTGGCCGAAGAGCTCGCTCTCCATCAGATTCTCGGGCAATGCGCCGCAGTTGACGACGAGGAAAGGCCCTGTGGACCGGTCCGAAGCGGCGTGAATGGCATGCGCTACCTTCTCCTTGCCGGTGCCGCTCTCGCCGGTGATGAGCACCGTCGTCTTCGCCTTGGCAATGCGCTGCACCAGGTCGAGCACCTTTCGCATGGCCTCGCTCTTCCCGATGATGCCGCGATTTTCGGTCTCGATGCGCGCCCGCAGCGCCTGGTTCTCGGTGATGAGCGAGTACTTTTCGTGCGCTTTGGCCAAAAGCGCCACCAGCTCGCCGCTGTCGAACGGCTTGGTCACGAAGTCGTACGCCCCGCCGGCCATCGCCGACACCGCGTTCTCCACCGTGGAATGAGCTGTAATCAGCACCACTTGGGTGGAGGGGCTCCGCGATTTCGCCGCCGCAAGAACGTCCAAGCCGGATCCATCGGGCATCGAAAGGTCGGTCAGCACCAGAGAAAATGGCTGATTTGCACCAGAAAGGGCTAGGGCCGCTTCCCTGTGACCACTGGCCGTGAGCACATCGTAGCCGGCGCGGCGCAGCAGAATGCCCAGCGTCTGGCGAAGCGCGGGCTCGTCGTCGACGACCAGGAGGGACATGTTCAGCGGCCGCGAGGTCATTGCCGGAACCATATCAAAAGCCATACTGTGAGGCGTCCCGATGGCTTACTGGGCTTACTTTCGTTCTGACTCTCCCCCGCCTCGCCGCAAGGGCACCCGCTCGGGTGACCGCCGAGGCGGCAAAGCCCTGGCGAGCTTTCCGCAGGGGACCGGCCAGTCTCGGGCTGCCTTCTTCGTGCGCACCTTTGCCTTCCTGGCCGGCTCGTGGCTGCTCGGCTGTTCGGAAGCCACCGTCGCAGACGACGGTGTCGGCGGTGCGCCTCCGGCGCCTGGGGCCGAAAGCGTGGCGTTCCTGCCGGGGGGCACTCTGCTGCTCGAGCCCGGCTTCGTGGGGGAGCTCGTGGTGCAGGTGCAGCCGCCGGGCTTTCACTCGGTGTCGTTCAGCTTGATGGCCAATCCCAGCGACACGGCCTTCGACGGCTTTCTGGAGGCCGCCAACGTGGTGACCGACGAGACTGGGCAGGCGAGGAACCAGCTGCAGGCCCCGACCTCCTCTGCCGTTTTCGTCGTGCGCGCCAGCGTGAGTGACACCGTGTTCGCCACGCGGACGGTCTCGGTCAGCACGGAGGGCTTCGCCACCCTGGTCGCAATACCCGCCTACACCGGTGCTCGCAGCATCGGCTCCTGGAGCGCCGTCGCATCGCTCGGTGCCACCTGCTCCGACCTCGAATCCATGTGGGAGGAAGGGGCTCTGGAGGCCGAAGGCGACGAGGACATGGTCACTTTGCCCGGTGTTCCCGTTGGATCTCCGGTGGCGCTGGTACTGCGCGCCGGGCACTACATCGGCGGCTGTGTCTCCGTGTCCGACCTCAGCGCGGGCGAAGTACGGGAGCTCGAGGTGGCCGTCACCGACCGACCGCTCCAGCTGACCGGCACCTCGCTCGAGCTCAGCCTCGACGTCGAGGAGCGAACCGAGTCGTTCGTGGCGCTACTGGGCGAGGCCGCAGTGCGTGGAGCTGCGGACTACGCGATGGGTCATGGGGAGGACGCCGACGTCCTCTTCGCCGACTGCGCAGAAGCAATCGAAGACGAGGCAGATCGAGAGGCGTTCAACGGCCTGGCAGAGACGTACGGCTATGCCGACGTCGTGCGCGACCACTTGTCGGCGCAGACGGCTTTGCGCGACGTGATCCAGGCAGAGCTGGTCGAGGCAGCGACGCACGTGGACGGGCCATCGGTGTGGATGGTGACAGCCGAGCTCGACGGGACTTCTTCCACCTTGGTCTTGTCGAGTGCCGCCGGCGTGCCCGCCGCGGTGAGTGGATTCCTCGGCAGCGCCGTGCTCAGCGTGGGGCGCGAGCCCAACGACCTCTTGGTTCTGGGGGCAGACCTCGAGTTTCAGCCAACCCGCTGGCTCGCAGCCATCGCGAAGCGAAGCAACGATCAGGATCCGCTCGACCTCCTGCTGGAGGCCGCAAACTGCGGAGCGCTGGCCGAAGCTTGGGTCGCAGCCGCTGAAGGCGAGCTCTATCCGGGTTGCGACGAGGAATGCGCAGTCGAGCTCTGCGAGGATGGACTCCAGCTGGGCTGGGACCGCGCCCGCGAGACGGCCAAGGACCTGACCACGCTGCGCATTGGCATCAGCGGTGAGGCTCGGATCGACGACGAGGCGACACCCATCGGGCTCACTGGCGACTGGGTCGGCAGTATCGATGCGGGTGAGCTCAGCGTTGCCGGCCCCACCAGCTCCCCGATCGACGAGGTGCCCTAGCAGGGTGCTTTCTCCCTGCTAGGCGGTGTCCCGCTCGAGCGCCGCAGCACCGAGAAGAACGCGTCAGCGGAGCGCCGGTCGGAAGGCGGCCACGGCCCGAGTGTACGGTGAAGTGAAGCTCGCCAGCTGACTCGCCACCGAGAGAAGAATCAGCAAGGCAGCTAGTGGGCGGCCAACGCCATCCCAAACCACCCGCCGAGGAACGCGCAAGAGCGCCTCCGCTGCCAAATAGCCCAGCAGGAATCCGCCGAGGTGCGCTGCGTTGTTCACGCTGAACAAGAGCGCCATCGCGACGGCATACGCGAGATACTGCATCAGCGCCTCGCGCAAGTCGGGATCGCGGGCACGCCGCATCTCCGCGATCTGCGCGCCGATTAGACCGAAAATGGCACCGCTCGCGCCCGCGGTCGCGACGGGCGTCACGCCGTGCCAGACGCAGCTGGCGTAGAACCCCCCCACACCGCTGAGCACGAAGATGGTCACCGTCTTCCAGCTGCCCATCGACGCCTCGATCGTACGGCCCAGCCAGAGCAGGGCCGACATGTTCATCACCAGATGCAAGAGCCCGAGGTGCACGTACACGGCCGAGAGCATGCGCCAGAGCTCACGCCTCGGTCCCAGCTGGCCTTTGATGCCCCCCGCGGCGATGATGGCGGGCACGCTCGGGCCGGAATCGAAGAGGCCCAGCGGGAGCTCGCGACTCCACAGCACCATCAGGACGAAGTTCGCGAAGCAGAGCGCGAGCAGAGTGGAGGTCGCTGGGAACTGAAGGCCCCCCAGTTTGGCCCAAGGGCCTGGTGTGAGTGAGCCCCCACAGCGAAAACAGGTCGCCTCGCCGGGGCCGTTGAGCTGCCGACAGTTCGGGCAAAGGCGAGGGCGCGCGGACATGCGCTGTCCGCTTACTGCCAAATCCCCTTCTCACCAAATGGCTTCTCACCAAATGGAGAGCCTACCAAACCCAGCCTACCAACAAGCCGAGCCTAGCAAGGGAGCGCCGGGCGAGCCCGGCGAGCCTCGCTGCTTTACGCTGACCAATCCGGGCGGCTAAACTGGCTGCTCGACCCCCCCGCGAAAAACCATGGCTTCCGGAACCGGCAGCAGCGCAGCCCAGAGTCCCCCGCGCCTCGAGCCGAATTGCGACGTACGCAAGCTTCCGATCAGCCCCACGGAGGCGTTCGTGCTCAGCCGCATCGACGGAGCCAGTGGTGTCGTCGAGCTGTCGAACGCGACCGGACTGCCGGAAGGCACGGTCGCCGAGGCGCTCGAGCACCTGCGTCTGGTCGGGGCCATCCGCTATGGCGCCGCCCAGGGCCCGAGCGGCCCGGTTGGCGGGCAGCCCGAAAAGACCCCCCCAGCGCAGAGCGCGACGTCGCTTGGCGGAGCCGCAGAGGCAGCCCAGCGTCCGGGCAAGCCGGAGCGGGCACGCGCATCCGGTGTGGAGCGGGTCGTCCGCTACGACCGCAGCCTGCTCGAGGAGGAAGTGGAGATCCCGCTCGAGCTGCGCATGGACTTGCTCGACCTCTATTTTTCCATCGACCTCGTGAACCACTACGACCTGCTCGGGGTGCCAGTGGAAGCGGATCGCAAGGCGATCAAGCAGGCCTACTTCGACCGAGTCAACGTCCTGCACCCCGACCGGTTCTTCGGCAAGAGCATCGGCTCGTTCAAGCCGCGCATCGAGCGCGTCTTCACCGCCCTCACCAAAGCGCACGACACGCTGACCAAGCGCCAAGCTCGCGCCGAGTACGACGCATACCTGGAGAGTCGTCAGGAGACCGTGGGCTTGCGCTCTTCGCGCCTGCCGAGCCCACCCAGCCAGCCGCCGAGCGCCGAGGTGGGCAGCATTCCGGCCCCAGGCCGTACCCCGCGCGGCGTGGAGGAGATCCTGGCCATGACGTCGGCGGAGGGAGAATCGGGGCGCACCAGCGACGTCGAGCTGCGCGAGCAGGCGGCTTCCGCTTCGCCTTCGGTCTTTCCCGGCGCGACAGCGGGCGCAGGCAAAGACGATGCGGCCCGGCGTCAGATGGCGCGCAAGCTGAAAGCAGGAGCCAGCCAGCCGCCGCCTTCGGCCGAGCCGCAAGCAGACGAGAATCCCGAGGACGCTCGGCGTGCGCTCGATGCGAGCTTGCGCGCCCGTTACGAGGCTCGGCTCAAGGATCCGGCGGCGGGAAACCGCTTCTTGGCGATGGCAGCCGAGGCAGAGCGAGCCCAAAGCTGGGCTTCGGCGGTGAACGCGCTCAAGGCCGCGCTCGACCTCGCCCCGGATGACCCGAAAGTCCAAGCCGAGTTGGCGCGCGTGGAGCTGCTCGCGGATCGGGCGTACGCGGGGAAGTTCGTAGAACAAGGACGCTACGAGGAGGGCGACGGGCAGTTCGAACGCGCGGCGCGATCCTACGAGCGCGCAGCGCGCGGCCGCGGTTCTGCCGAGCTCTATGCCCACGCCGCGCTCTGCCAGCTGCGCGCTGCCGGCGGAGGGCGACGCGCGGTCGAGCTGGCGCGCAAAGGTGTCGCGCTCGGACCCAACCACGTCGGGGCACGCTTGGCGCTTGCGCGCGCGTTCTTCCAGGAGGGGATGACTGCGAGTGCCTTGGCCGAGGTCGCGCGCGTGCTCGAGATGGACCCGAAGCAGGAAGAAGCCAAGCGGCTGCAGGTGGAGTTCAAGAAGTCCTCCTAGAAGTGCCTCGGGTCCGGCCATCGGTTTGGACGGGGGCACCGCCGCGAAAGCCAGCCCGCTGCGGCCCGCTAGTGCACACGCACATCCGCGCCAACCGGAAAGCCGGCTGAAAGCCCAGCCAGGGTGCCAAAGACCTTCGGTTCTAGTAATTTGTCCTTATGGAACGTGTGATTGGCATCGACCTCGGGACCACGAACTCCTGTGTGTCGATTCTGGAGGGCGACAGCGCCACCGTGATCCCCAACCGAGGGGGCTACAAGACCACGCCCAGCATCGTTGCGGTGACCGAGGCCGGCAAGCGCCTGGTGGGCCACATCGCCAAACGGCAGGCCATCACGAATGCCGAGAACACCATTCACGCGGCCAAGCGATTGATCGGGCGCAAGTGGGGCTCGCCTCAAGTCAAAAACGCCCTGCTCACCTGCAGTTATCGCATCGTGGAAGGTCCCCACGACGACGTGCGCATCGAGCTCCGCGCCCAGAAGTACTCGGTGCCGGAGATAAGCTCCATGATCCTGCAGGAGATGAAGCTCGTGGCGGAGGAGTACCTCGGCGAGAGTGTCTCCAAGGCGGTGATCACGGTGCCCGCCTACTTCAACGACAACCAGCGGCAGGCCACCAAGGATGCCGGGACCATCGCGGGTCTGGATGTCATCCGCATCATCAACGAGCCCACGGCGGCCTCCTTGGCCTACGGTTTCGGCAAGAACATCGACAAGACGGTCGCCGTGTTCGACCTGGGCGGGGGCACGTTCGACATCTCGATCCTCGAGATCGGCGGTCAAGGTGTGTTCAAGGTCATCGCCACCACGGGCGACACCTTCCTGGGCGGTGAAGACTTCGATGCGCGCATCATCGATTGGCTGATCGACGGGTTCCGGGCCGACCATCACCTGGACTTGCGCGAGGACAGGATGGCGCTGCAGCGCTTGCGGGACGCCGCCGAAAAGGCCAAGTGCGAGCTTTCGGCCGTGATGGAGGCCGAGATCAACCTGCCCTTCATCATCTCGACCAATCAGAGCGAGGCATTGCACCTGCAGACGGCCTTGAGTCGCGCCAAGCTCGAAGAGCTCACTCGGGACCTGGTCGAACGTACCGTCGAGATTTGCCGCCAGGCGCTCGAGGACGCACAGCTCGAGGTCAAGGAGATCGAAGACGTGATCTTGGTCGGCGGCATGACCCGCATGCCTGCCATCCAACACGCGGTGCAAGACTTCTTCCGACAGAAGCCGAACCGCGGGGTGCACCCAGACGAAGTCGTGGCGATGGGCGCTGCGATCCAAGGCGCGGCGCTGGTCGAAGACAAGCGCGACATGCTGCTGCTCGACGTGACGCCCCACGCCCTCGGCATCATGACCTTCGGCAGTCATTTCGAGGAGCTGATCCCGAACAACACGACCGTGCCCACGGGCATGAGCAAGACGTTCACCACCAGCCGCGACAACCAGACCGCGGTCAAGATCATCGTCATGCAGGGGGACAGCGAGAAGGCGGAGGAGAACGAGCTCCTCGGCGAGTTCATCCTGACCGGTCTCCGGCGCGCGCCGAAGGGTCAGGTCGAGATCGACGTGAGCTTCGAGATCAACACCGACGGCATCGTGAGCGTGAGCGCGAAGGATCTGGAAACCGGACAGGTGCAGGCCATCCAGGTGACTGCGTCGAGCGGCCTCACGCAGGAAGAGATCCGGTCGATGGCAGCTGGGGCCAGCGAGTTCATGCTCGAACGGCGCGCCGACGAGGCGTTCGAAGGCGCCAAGCAGAAGGCCGAAACCTTGATCGCCACCCTGGAGAGCATGTTCGGGGAGGTGGAATCGACCGTGGGCGGAGCCGATTTCGGCCGCGACGCGCTGGCCAAGGCCAAAACTTCCATTGAACGGGCCAAGAAGGCGATAATTGGGCACAATACGGGCGAGGTCCTCGAACACGTGGGCCAGCTCGAACGCAGTGAGAAGATGTTCCGCGGCGTGGTGTCACGCGGCTGACGGAAGTTCTAGACGATGTCCAAGGTAGGCCGCTCTGGTCGAGGCAGCTCGCCGCCGCCCGAACAGGACTCTCGCAAGGAGTCCTGGGGGCCGCATGAGCAGCCGACGCGACCGGTGCCTGCGCTCTCCGAGTCCACCCTACCCGAGTCGGCCTTCCCGAGCTCACCGGGGACGAGCGTTCTCTCCCCCTCGGGCTTCCCGAGCGAGGGTCCGACCTTGCCCAAGGCCCGGCGCGACGCGGCGGCTGCAGCGACCAAGCCGGCCGTGCGCCGCCAGGCCCCCACTCCGGACTTGGAGGGGCGGCGCCTCACCCCAATCAGGCAGGAAATGGACTTCGAGCACCCGTCGCAACGGGTGACTGCGCCCCCGCCGAAGGATGCCGTGCCGGTCGCCACGCCCGCCCGTCGCGACGTGGTCACCGACCCGGCACCGCCCGAAGGTCAGGAAGACGACGACATCTACGATCGCCCCACGCTCGACGTGGGAGACGAGACCGCCGAGCTCCTGGGCATCGGCTACACGCCGCGGCGCCCACCGTCCCCGACGGGCATCGAGCTGGTTCAGGACATGCCGAGCCAGGCGCCCACGGCGCCGCCGCCAGAGGAGTTCGAGCTCGATCTGCGCAACGTCGCCCGCGTGCCGAGCCAAGGCTCGTTGCAGGTGTTCATGGAAGAACCTGCCCCCCAGGAGCTGCGCGTGCCGCCTCATGGCGGCCGCTCCCAGCGCCCGAGCGAGCGTCCACCGTCGCGCACGCCACGCCCGAGCGGTCCACCGGGGCGCGAGATGAACGATCGCTTCGCCATGGGCGACTTCTCTGGCGCCCTGGAGAAGGCGCGAAGCATTTTGGCCACCGACCCGCTCGATCGCGAGGCGCGTGCCATGGCGGCCAAGTGCGAGGAGGTCCTGCTCGACATGTACTCCTCCCGCATCGCGGGCATGCATCGAACCGTTCGCGTCGTGATGAGCCCCGACCAGGTGCGCTGGCTCTCCCTCGATCACCGCGCTGGCTTCCTGCTTTCGCTGGTCGATGGAGCGAGCTCGGTCGATGACTTGCTCGACCTGTGCGGCATGCCGCGGCTCGAAGCTCTTCGCCTCATCTGCGGCTTGGTCGATCAGCAGGTGATCGAGCTTTCTTGAGTGTCTCGTGCGCCGGCTGCCCTTCCTCGTCCGGCTGGCGCCGCTGCTCTTTTGCCTCGCCGGCTGCCGAGCGGACGAAAGCCGTGAGTCGATGCCCATCCTGCTGTGTGCCGAGCTGCCCGCTCCGCAGCCACTGCCGAAGGCCACGGCGCATTACGCGCTCTCGGTACGCCTCGACGCGGAGCGCCACGAAGTCCACGGCCGCGGCACCATCACCTGGACGAATCGTTCGGACCGACCCACTTCAGAACTCTACCTGCATCTCTACCTGAACGCGTTTCAGAAGGGGTCGCGCTTCCTGCGCGGTCCGGCTGGACGCAGCGGGGGTTTGGTCGGGCGCGAGGGCAGAATCGCGGTGGAGCGGCTGACGAGCCCGACGTTCGGGGGGATCGATCTCTGGCGCGGTGCCGACGCACATTCAGCAGGCGATGCTGCCGACCGCACCGACATCCGCGTTCCGCTGCCGCGGCCCGTGGCGGTGGGGGAGACGCTCGAGCTCGGTGTGGAGTTCGTGTCCGTTCTGCCGCAGATCGTCGAGCGCACCGGTTATGCCGGCGATTTTCATCTGCTGGGGCAGTGGTTTCCCAAGCTGGCGCGGCTCGAGCCGGATGGCCGCTGGGCGCACTTCCCCTTCCATGCTTTCGCGGAGTTCTACGCTGATTTCGACGACTACGAGATCGTGCTCGACGTCCCCGCGCGGCACACGGTCGGGGCGAGCGGTACCCTGACCAAGCTCGGCGGGGCCGAGCCTGGCCGGCAACGCTACCTCGCACAGGCCGCCAGCGTGATCGACTTCGCCTGGACTGCGTCGCCAGAGCTCGAGCGCGGGACGAGGCGCCTCGGCGGAACCACGGTGCACCTTTTGTGGGCAGAAGACGAGCCTCGGGTCCGCGAGGCCACCTGGCAAACGCTGGACGCAGGCTTAAGGGAGCTCGGCCGCTGGCTGGGCGAATACCCGTATCCGGAGCTGACGGTGGTGATTCCGCCTGCGGATGCCGCGCGCGCCGGAGGCATGGAATACCCGAGCTTCATCACCACGGGCGGCGGCGAGATGGCCGAGCGCCTCGGCATCCGGGCAGCCCCACTCTTGGTGATCCACGAGCTTGCGCACCAGTGGTTCCAGTCGCTCGTCGCCACGAACGAGGTCCTGTTTCCCATGCTCGACGAAGGACTCGCCTCGTACGCCGAGTGGCGCTTCCTGGAGAGCCAGTACGGTACGGCCAGCCTGGCGTCCCTTCTGGGGCTGCGCCTCTCCCGCACCGCAGGCGGACGCTTCGCGACGTTCTACGGCCGCACGGACCCAGTGCGCGTGAACCAACCGGCTGAGGATTTCCCGTCGTTTTCGGCACTGGCTCGCGAGATCTACGGAAGAACGCCCCTCATCCTGGAGACGCTGGCTCGCACCCACGGCCGAGAGCGAGTCGACTCGGCCATCGCCGCCTACGCTAGGCGCGGGCGCGGGGCCCATCCTACGCCAGCCGATTTCTACGCCACCCTCGCGGAGTACCTGGGTGACGACGAGCTGCCCACACTGCGCGAGCTCTTCGACGAACCCGGCCACTTCAACCTGCGCCTCGACTCCCTTTCGACGCGAGCTCGGGCCGGAGGAGGCTTCGAGAGCTCACTCGTCGTCCTGCGCGAAGGAGGTCCAGCCCTCCCCTACCAAGTTGCCATCGAGCTCGAAGGCGGACAGCGTATCGAGCTCGATGCCGACGGCAAATCAGCCCGAGACACGCTGGTCTTCGCGCATGCCCAGCCGGTGGCTCGCGTCGTGCTCGACCCGGCGGAGCGCCTGCTGCTCGACGAGGATCCGGCCGACGACCGGCTCGATCCGAAGACCCGCGCGCTCCCCGACACGCTGCCGGAAGCGCTCCTTTCGGTGGTGACGAGGGGCGCGGAGTTGGCCTCGTTCGGACTCTCGCCATGACTCCCAGCGACGTCTCGATCCTGGCCCGCCGCCGGCTGGCCCAGCTGCTCTTGGGTGTAGTTGCCCTCTGGCTCACTCACCGTGGGCTGGCCGCCTTCGCCGTGGCCGAGGTTCGACCCCTGGCGCGCGGCTACTCGGACGCGGAGCTGCTGTCCGCCGGCGGGGACCTCGTGCTCGAGCTCGTGCGCACTCACGAGCAGGAGCTACAGGCCGCGCTGGTCAGCGCAGGCGTGGTGCTCGCGGTGGGGCGTCTTCTGGTGTGGACCGTGGCATTTTTCGTGGACCGCGCAGCGTTCGAGCTGGCGTGGCCTTCAGCGCTCGGTGGCGCAAGCCGGGAGCAAAGGCCGCTGCACACCGCACTGTCGTTGCCGCTGGTGGTCGTCAGCAGTTTGGGGAGCGTGGCGCTCGCGACCTGCCTGCTGCTCGGAGTCGTGCGCGCGGGCCGCTGGCTCCGGCACCAAGACTCGAGCCATGCCGGGTGGGCTCTCGGCACGCTTGCGGTCCTTTCGGTGGTGGCCTGGGTGCTGAGCGAGGTCTGGCTGGAGCTGTGGCGGCTCGCCGTGTCTGGAGCGCGCAGGCGGCCGATCGCCGCGGCTCGGTCCGCCGCACGCGCCTTTCGCAACGCTTGGGGCCGTCTGTCCTGCACGCGCGCACTGCTTGCTCTTTCGACGCTTGGAGTCACGGCTGGGGGGGTTCTCCTCCTTCCAGCCTTGACCCAAGAGGCCAGCGAGGGTCGCGTCTGGGCCACCGTGGCCATCGAGCTCGGCTTGCTCGGCGCCCTTTGCCTCCGTGCCGCCTGGTTGTGCTGGGCGAGTGGGCACCTCAGCCCGGCCGAGTTCAGCCCAGCCGAGGCAAGCCCAGCCGAGGCAAGCCCAGCCGAGGCAAGCCCAGCCGAGGCAAGCCCAGCCGAGGTCAGCTCAGCGAGCTCCGCAGACGCTGCGAAAGGCGCAGCACCTGACGAGCCGCTCGATCCCAGCCCAGATCCTGACGCATCACGCGCTTGATCATTTCCGGGAAGGCGGGCGA
>Ga0315912_10001836_pt1 | contig 24319 bp, 23 predicted proteins | sample VfabasoilMG_FD_204469 | JGI IMG/M metagenome (GOLD analysis project Ga0315912, IMG submission 204469) | Garden soil microbial communities collected in Santa Monica, California, United States - V. faba soil | ecosystem: Environmental > Terrestrial > Soil > Garden | place: USA: California... | reverse complement strand
CGGTCCGAGGTCGAGGCGAAACCCTTGAGCTTGAGCGACAGCTCGTTCGGGTTGTTGCAGTTGCGCAGCGCTTCTTCCTCGGTGATCAGCCCCTCGCGCAGCAGCGCCAGCACGGACTGGTCGAACGTCTGCATGCCGTACTGCGTCACGCCCTCGGAGACCAGCGTGTGCAGCAGCGGGATCTTCTCCTGCTCGAGGATGTACTCGCGCACGGTCGGCGTCGTGATCATGACCTCGACCGCCGGGATGCGGCCCGCGCCGTCGCGCCGCGGGATCAGGCGCTGGGACACGACCGCGCGCAGGTTCGCCGCGAGGCCCATGCGGATCTCGTCGTGCTGGTGCGGCGGGTAGAACGAGATGATGCGCTGGATGCTCTGCACGACGTCGGTCGTGTGCAGCGTGCTCATGACCAGGTGGCCCGTGTCGGCCGCCATGAGCGCGGTGGACATGGTCTCGAGGTTGCGGATCTCGCCGACCAGGATGATGTCGGGGTCCTGGCGCAGCACGTAGCGCAGGCCGTCCTGGAACGACGCGGTGTCGAGCCCCACCTCGCGCTGATGGATGAACGACAGCCGGTCGCGGTGCAGGAACTCGATCGGGTCCTCGACCGTGATGATGTTGCGCGTGGTCGTGCGGTTGATCGTGTCCACCATGGCAGCGAGCGTGGTGGACTTGCCCGAGCCGGTGCGACCGGTCACGAGGATGAGCCCGCGCGGCGAGAACGCCAGGTCGCGGATGACGGGCGGCAGGCCGAGGTCCTCGAGCGTGGGCACCTCGACCGGCACGTGCCGCAGCGCCAGCGCCGGCGTGCCGCGCTGCATGAAGATGTTGGCGCGGAAGCGGGCGAGCCCCGAGACACCGAACGCGAAGTCGATCTCGTGATGGCTGGCGAAGTGGGCGCGCTGCTCCTCGTTGAGCATCTGCTGGTACACCTCGCGCAGCTCCTGCGAGGTGGGCGCCGGCTCATCCAGCGTGTAAAGCACTCCGTCCACGCGAACGACCGGCGGGGTGCCCGCCTTGAGGTGCAGGTCGCTGGCCCGGGCGGCGATCATCTTCTCCAGCACGGTGCGGATGTTCATGTCGCCCTCTCTCGTGGAGACCGTGGCGCGGCGCGGTCACTCCGCGCGGCTCGGGTCCCGATCGGACTTCCCTGTCAGAGCGGCTCCACCAGGAACAGCTTCTGCCCGAACTCCACCGGTTGTGCGTTCTCGACGAGGATGCGCACGACTCGGCCCTTGGTCTCGGCTTCGATCTCGTTCATCAGCTTCATCGCTTCGATGATGCACACCGTCTGTCCCACCTCGATCACGTCCCCCACCTCGACGAACGCGTCCGCATCCGGCGCGGGCGAGCGGTAGAACGTGCCCACCATCGGCGAGACCACTGCCTTCAAGTGACTCTCGGTATCGGCTGCCGGCTTGGCTTCGGCCACGGGGGATGCCGCCGGCGCGGCGTTGGCACGCGGCGCGGCGGCGGGCGGCCCTGTGGGCGCACTCACCCATGCGCCCGCTCCCGACGGATTCGCCGAGACGCGCACCGAGCGCCCACCCGAGCTCAGCTCGATCTCGCCGATGCCCGACTTCTGCACCAGGCGGATGAGGTGACGCAGCTCGGCGAGATCGAATCCCGCCCCACCGGCGGCGGGGCTCACGGCCTTGAGCGCGGCCGGGGCCTTGGGTGCGACCTTCACGGGAAGCTTGGAAGCCTTGCGGGCTTCACGCGAGCGGGCCATGGGCCTCCAGTCGCGCGACCAGGCCGCGCAGGGCGAGCAGGTAGCTGTCGGCGCCGAACCCCGACACGGTCGCGGCGGCAACTCCGGCGACCAGCGAGGTGTGGCGGAACGCTTCACGCGAGTGCGGGTTCGACAAGTGCACCTCGACCGTCGGGAGGCCCGCGCCCGCGATCGCGTCGCGCAACGCGACACTCGTGTGCGTGAAGCCGCCCGGGTTGAAGACCACTCCGTCACAGCGACCGCGCGCCTGGTAGAGCGAATCGATGAGGACTCCCTCGTGCGCGCTCTGGAGGAACTCGACGTCGCACCCGAGTTCACTCGCGAGCGAACGCAGGCGAGTCTCCACCTCGTCCAGCGTCACGCGGCCATAGATTTCCGGCTCGCGCGTGCCGAGCGCCTGGAGGTTGGGGCCGTGCAGGATCAGGAAGCGTGGCATCGGGTCCGCCCTCAGGCACGCGCCGTGCGCGCGCCAACCCTGGCCAGCGCGGCACGCACGAGTCGGGACTCCACAGCGCGCGGCACGCTAGCATCGCCTATGCGGGAGGTCAACACCCAGCGCGACAACCCCTTCGCGCGTTTCTTGTCGTGGCTCATGGCGGTCAGCAGGTGCTCCAGGTCGAGCGGCGGCATGCGGACGGGGAGCCGCAAGTGGTCGAGCGCTGCCTCCAGGCGGACGTGCGACTCGGGCGCCAGGCCCGCCGCCTGCACCGAGAGCCAGCCCGCCGCCCGCATCCCCACCGCGACCGCCTCGCCGTGCAGCAGCTTCTCGTAGCCCAGCACCGCCTCGATCGCATGCCCGAGCGTGTGGCCGAAGTTGAGTGCCGTGCGCCGGCCGCCCTCGCGTTCGCGCTCGTCCGCCTGCACCACGCGGGCCTTGGCCGCGACCGAGCGCGTCACCGCGCCCGCCAGCGCCGAGAGCTCGCCCCGGTCAAGCGCCTCGAGACGCGGCTCGAGCCAGCGCCAGAGCGTCGCGTCCACGGCGAAGCCGGTCTTCACCACCTCGGCAAGCCCGTTGCGGCGATGCCGCGCCGGCAGCGTGTCGAGCGTGTCGGGATCGGCGAGCACGCCCGCGGGCTGGTGGAACGCCCCGACCAGGTTCTTGCCGGCGGGCAGGTCCACCGCGGTCTTCCCTCCCACGCTCGCGTCCACCTGGGCGAGCAGCGTGGTGGGCACGGCCAGCCACGGCACGCCGCGCAGCCAGGTCGCGGCCGCGAAGCCCGCGAGGTCCCCGGCCACCCCGCCCCCCAGCGCGACCACGGCGCCGTCGCGCGCGAGGCCGGTGCGGGCGAAGGCTTCCCACACCCCTGCCAGCACCGCCGGGCGCTTGGCCGCCTCGCCCGAGGGCAACTCGACCTGGTCTACGGCAAAGCCCGCGCGCTCGAGCGACCGCATCGCCGTGGCGGCGTAGAGCCGGCCCACGCGCGCGTCGCACACCAGGACGACGTGTCGCGCGGACAACGTGGCGCGCGCGAACGCGCCGAGTCTCGCCAGCGAGCCGCGTGCGATGCGCACGCGCGAACGCGCGGGGGCTGCGGCGAACTCGAGGCTCAGGTCGCGGCTCACCGCCGCAGCATACACGAGCGCTCTGCGAGCGGCGCTCAGTGACCCGTGGTGTCGGCGAATCCGCGCTGCTCGCGCAGCATGCGCGACGGGGCCTTGCCTCCCGGCTCGAGCGGGTTGCGTCCCTGGCCCGAGAGCCCCGAGCCCGCAGCCGAGGTCGCCACGGGTTCGACACGCATCCACGATGGGATCGGGCTCTGGGCCTCGTCCAACCGCACGCTGCCCTCATGGCCGATCTCGTCGCGCACCCACACGATCTTCACCTCGGCGCCCGGGCCCGCGACCGCGACCCAGCGCGCGAGCTGCTCGGGGTACTCCACGCGCACGCCGTTGAACGCCACGACCAGGTCGCCCTTCTTGAGGCCCAGCTTCGCCGCGGGTCCGCCGGGCTGCACGGCCTCGACCAGGGCCCCGAGCGGCACGCGATCGGAGGGATCCGACGCGCTCTTCACGAACGCGGCGCGCGTCGAGACGCCGAACATGCCGTGACGCACACGGCCATGCTTCGCGAGCCCGTCCAGGAACGGGATGATGTCCTCGACCGGGATCGCGAAGCTCATGCCGCCCGGGCGTCGCTCGGCGCGCTCGCGCTGGCCGGGTGCTGCCGGTGCGCCCAGTTCGCCCTGCACCAGCCCCAGCAGCTCGCCACGCGAGTTGAGTGCGGCGCCACCGCTGTTGCCCGGGTGCACTTCGTTGGAGAGCTGCAGCAGGCTCGTGCCCGGCTCGGCGAATCGCATCGCGACATTGCCCACCGACTGCGTGGGTGCTCCGCCGTAGGAGTTGCCGATGGTGATCGCCCAGTCCCCGCTCGCAGCGGGCTTGGACGCGAGCGGCAGTGATGCCAGCTCGAGGCCCTCGGGACGCAGCAGCGCCAGGTTGCGCACCGGGTCCATGCCCACGACGCGCGCTTCGGCCTGGAGATGGTTCTCGGTCACGATCAGCACGCGCTCCGCGCCCAGCACCACGCTGGCCGTGGTGACGATGCCGTCGGAGGACAGGGCCACACCCGAGCCCACACGGCTGTGCAGCCGGCGCGGCTGGCCGGGCTTGCTGGCCGTGGTGCGCTGCGCGATCACGGTCACGACGCACGGGCGCGCGCGGCGCGCGATGCGCTCGACGTCCGCCTCGATGGCCGACAGCGTTCCCTGCGCTCGCGCCGAGCGCGGCAGCCCCGCGAGGAGCACCGGCGTCGCCAGCACGGTGGCGGCGAACGCCAGCCACCCGGCGGCCGAGCGCACGCGCGCGCCCCGTCCGGAGACGGGGCGCGCGGCGGGAACGACCTGGGTCATGAGAGGCCTCAGAAGGAGATCACCGTCTGCTCGGCCTGCACCCCGCTCGGCAGGTTCGAGACCGCCTGCGCGCGGCCGCGGTGGAGGACGACGGGATCGAGGATGAACTCCACGTCCGCGCTGTGGTCGAACAGCGAGTCCGCGAGCGTGGCCCGCGGTGAGACACCCGAGGGCGCCGGCGCGCTGGTCGCGAGCAGGCGCGGCTGGGCCACGGGCGGCTCGGCCGCCGGGCGCACCGCCTGCAGTTCGGTCCGCGTGCCGAGCACCCACGGCGTGATCGTGGGCAGCAGCAGCACGGCCACCACCAGCACGAGCGCGGCCGCCGCGGTCATGGGCACCCAGCGCGGAGTCGCCGGCTCGGCCGCGACCCGGTCAGGCGCGGCCTGGGCACGGCGGGCTGCGAGCAGGGCGCGTTCGGGCAGGTCACGCGCCACGTCCACTCGCGGCAACGAACCGACCGCCTCGAGCGTGCGCGTGTAGCGCTCGTACGCCTGCCGGCAACCTTCGCAGCCCGCGAAGTGGCTCTCGAGCCACTCCCGTTCGGCCTGCGTCACTTCGTCATCCCAGTAGGCGTCGAACAGACGCCGGCCCTGGTCACATCGATTCATGAGCGTCCTGCTTTCGGAGTAGCGGTTGGAGTTTGCGCTGCAGCATCCCGCGGGCCCGGTTGATGCGTGATCGCACCGTCCCGCCGGGAAGGCCCAGCACTTCGGCGATCTCCTCGTACGCCAACCCTTCGATGTCGCGAAGCACCAGTGCGAGCCGGTACTTCTCGGGCACCGTGGCGATGGCGCGCGCCACGGCTCCCTGCAACTGCTCGCGTTCGAGCCCCGCTTCGCGACTCTCGGTGGAGTCGGCGAGTTGCGGCAGGCTGTCCGAGAACACCTCGGTGAGCGCGTCCAACGAGAACCAGTTCCGCCGTCTCACGCGACGCCGGATCTCGTTCTTGGCGAGATTCGCGGCGATCGTGAACACCCAGGTGGAGAACTTGGAGCCCCGCCGGTAGTTCCGGCGGTGGACGAACACGCGCACGAACACTTCCTGCGCGAGGTCGTCCGTGTTCTCCCGGTCGTTCAGGACACGGCTGATGAGGTTTCCCACCCGGCCCTGGAACCGCCGTACGAGCTCCGTGAAGGCACGTTCGTCGTCCTCTGCGACCCGACCCATGAGGTCCTCGTCGGACAGGCTCACGATCGGTGGCAGGGGGTCACGGTCAGGGGCCAAGCAGGTCCTCACTGTTGCTCTGTTACACCGGAGCGGTGCTCGGGTTCCGGGATTGTCACGGCGGCGTCAGCCACACGGGTGAGCGGGCCCGCCGGAGGCGTGTGATTCGCAAGCTTATTCATTGTGGCACAGGCACTTGTCTGGTCCGGCCACGTCTCGGGTCGTGCGTGCAGCAGACTTGGAAGATTGTCTCGCGTTCCGGCGATCCGGCCCAAGACATTCGATCGGGACCGGGGCGCGGGTCCTGACCCGAACCCGCTAGCGCATCGCCCGCAGCTTGTCCTCGACCCGCTTCAGGTTCTCGCCCTGCATCGCCTGCGCGACCCGGTACTGCTCCCGGGCCAGGTCCCGCATCCCGAGGTCACGGTAGACGTCGCCCAGGTGCTCGCGCACGACCGCGTCGCCTTCGGTGAGCAACACGGCGCGCTCGAGCTTCGTGCGCGCTTCGTCGAGCCGGCCGAGCCGGTAGAGCACCCAGCCGTGCGAGTCCACGAACGCGCCGTTGTCCGGATCGCGCGCGATGGCCTTCTCGATCAGCTGCAGCGACTCCTTGAGCTCGCGGTTGTGGTCGGCGAGCACGTAGCCGAGGAAGTTCAGCGCCGGCGGCCAGTCGGGTGCGAGCCCGACCGCGCGGCGCCCGGCGGCCACCGCGCCGTCGATGTCGCCCCCGCGTTCGAGACTGCCCCCGAGGTCGAGCAGGAACCCCGGCTCGCGCGGGTACTTCTCGACCAACTTCGCGTACTCGCGGCTGGCCTCGTCGAATCGCTTCGCCTCCATCAGCGTGCGCGCGAGCAGCCGCCTCGGCTCACTCGAATCGGGCGCGGCGGTCACCGCTCGCCTCGCGCGCGCCACCGCCGAATCGGGCTGGCCGGCCGCGGTCCACGCGCGCACGGCCAGCATCGTCCCCGCCGGGTGGCCCGGATGCTCGGCGGCCCAGCGGTCGGCCATGCGTGCGGCCTCGCGCCCGCGCTCGTTGCGCGCCAGTACCACCACCGCGCGCGCGGTGTTCTCGGGATCGCCCGGGTTCAGCGCACGCAACTGGGCGATCGCGCGCTCGCCCTCGCTGTCGTGCTTGGTGCGGAACGCCAGGTCGGCCAGCACTTGCAGGGCCTCGGGGTCGGTGGGGTCGGTCTTCACGACGCGCTTCGCCTCTTCGTAGGCCTCGGGGTAGCGCTGGGCTCGCATGTACAAGCCCACCAGCCGTCGACGCGTGCCCACGTCACCCTCGTGCACACTCAGGTGCTCGCGATAGAGCGCGATCGCTTCGTCGGGGCGGCCCAGGTTCTCCTTGAGCCAGCCGCTCAGGAACAGCAGCCCCGGACGCGCCGGGTTCAGTTCACTCGCCCTCGCGAGCGAGGTCTCGGCCGACTTGAGGTCCCCGCGGCGCGTTTCGGCAGCCGCGATCTGGAACCACGCCTCGGCGTCCTCATCGTCCACCCACACGATCCGGCGCCACGCGCGCTCCGCGGCCTCGGGCCGCTGCAGGCTCTCGGCCACGCGCGCCGTGGTGCGCAGCACCTCGAGCTGGGTGGAGTCCACCTCGCAGGCGCGTTCGAGCGGGGGCAGTGCCTCGGCGGCGCGGCCCGTGCTGAACAGCGCAGCGCCCTTGAGCCACAGTGCACGCCAGTCGTTCGCGTCCCGCACGAGCGCGCGATCGGCGAACTCGAGCGAGCGCGTGTGGTCGCCGAGCTGGGCGCAGATGTGGCTGATGCGCACGAGCAGGTCCGCAGACTGCGGATCGAGTGCCAGCGCGCGGTAGTACTCGCCGAGCGCTTCGGTGAGCCGGCCGGCCTGCTCGAAGAGCCGTGCGCTCAGGTAGCGGCGGATGGCCTCCTCGTTCGCGTAGCGCCCGGCAAGCGTGTCGACCACGGGCACATCCGGCGGCAGCGGCGTGCGCTTCGGCGCGCGTTCGGCCGCGGCAGCCGGGAGCGCGACCAGCGCGAGGGACAGCAGGAGGATGGACCGCATCCCGCGCAGCCTAGCAGCGTCGCCGCGGGACCGTGCGGGTCCCGCGGCGCAACGCGGCATCAACGACGACGACCGCGGCGCCCGTAGTCCGGACTCCGCCGGCGGCCGAAGTTCTCGAGTGCGCGCTCCATCTCCTCGATGCGCGCATCGCGCTCGCGCTCGTTCTCCTCGCCCACGACCTCGACCGGCGGCTGCACGTCCACCACGGGCACGACCGCTGTTTCCACTCGCGGCTCCTTCGTATCGTAAGGATCCAGCAGGCGTTCGGCATCGGCATCCACGGGCCCCGGGATGGGACCGGCGGGGGCCGCCGTCGCCGGAGCGGGTGCGGATCCGCGGCGACGACCACGCCCGAACGACGCGGGTCGTGCGACGACGGGCTCCGCCACCGGTGTGGCCACCCTGTCCTCGGCGAGCGGCTCCTCGGGTGTCCAGTCCGGTGCCGGCTCGCTCTCCGGCTGCTCCCATTCGAGTCCGGGCGACGGTGCACTCGTGTGGCTGCGTGCCGCCGAGGTCTCGCCGGCCTGCCCGTACACCGGTTCGGGCGCACGCGAGTCCTCGAGTTCCGCCTCGTGCGTCGCGGGCGGCGGTGCGGTGTCGCGCACCTCTTCGTTGCGGCCATGGCGTCGGCGACCGCCGCGACGGCTGCGGCGCCGGCGCGAGCCGGCATCGGCGGCCGCGTCCCGGTCGTCGTCCTGCGCCTGCGAGACCGAAGCGGGCTCCGGCGTCTCGTGCTCGATCTCGCGCACCGGCTCGGGGGCCAGATTCGAGCGCGGCTGGGGCTCGCGTTCGCGCCGGTTGTCCCGGTCCCGGCGGCTGTCGCGACCGCCGCGCGGCGCGCGTTCCACAGGCTCGTTCTCGACCAGGTCCCGCTCGTCGCGCTCGCGGCTCGGACGACGGATCGCGCGCGGCGACTCCTCCTCCACGGGCCCCGCTTCGCGGTCGTCGTCCTCGCGGACCTTGCGGCGCAGCTTCTCGACCTTCTCCAGCGCGTCGCGTGCCGCCGCCTGCTCCGCTTCCTTCTTGTTGTGGCCCCGGCCCTCGCCGAGCGAGCGCTTGCCGACCATGACCTCGACCACGAAGTGCTTGGAGTGATCGGGCCCGAACTCGCTGCGGATGCGGTAGACGGGGTGCGTGCGGAATGCGTTCTGCACGTATTCCTGGAGATGGCTCTTGTAGTTCGTATGCCGCTTGTCGGACGTGATCGCGTCCGAGTCGGCGAGCAGGTGCTCGTGGATGAACTTGCGCGCCGTCTCGAAGCCCTGGTCCAGGTAGACCGCGCCGATCACCGACTCGAACGCGTCCGCCAGGATGGACAGCCGCTGCCGGCCGCCCGACTCCACCTCGGAGTGGCTCATCAGCACGAACCGGCCGAGTCCCATGCGCAGCGCGCGCCGCGACAGGATGGCCTTGGAAACCAACAGCGACTTGGTCTTGGTGAGCTGCCCTTCGTGCTCGTCGGGGTGGCGCCGGTAGAGCGCCTCGCTGGTGACCAGCCCGAGCACGGAGTCGCCGAGGAACTCGAGACGCTCGTTCGACTCGCGCGGGCCCTGTCCCGTCACGCTCAGGTACGAGCGGTGCGTGAGCGCCAGCTTGAGCAGGCTCAGGTCCTTGAACGGGAGCTTGTAGTGCCGGCAGAACTCGGCCAGCACCTTGCCCTCCTGCGCGCCCAGCGACTGCGCACGCGAGGGCTCACGCCGCTTCTTCGCGACGAACAGCGCCCGGAACCAGGTCCAGAACGAACGGCGTGGCTTCGGCGCCGGGGTCTCGGGCCGCGAACGGCGCCGCCCCCGGCCGCCACGACGGCGGCTGCGGGCCCTTACGACACGGCCCTCATCAGCAGGGAGACGTTGTGACCGCCGAACCCAAAGGAGTTCGACATCACGGCCTTGAGTTTCGCGTTCCGGGCCGTGTTCGGAACCAGATCGAGGTCGCATTGGGGATCCGGTGTTTCGAGATTGATGGTAGGTGGGACGATCCCCCGCTGGAGCACCAGCGCGCACACCACGGCCTCGAGGCCGCCGGCGGCGCCGAGCAGGTGCCCGGTCATGGACTTGGTGGACCCCATCATGAGCTTCTTGGCGTGCGAGGCGAAGATCGCCTTCACCGCCGTCACCTCGATGGGGTCCCCGGCCGGCGTCGAGGTTCCATGGGCATTGATATAGCCCACCTCGTCCACCGGAGTGCCGGAGTCGGCCAGCGCGCGCTGCATGGCGCGCGCTGCGCCTTCCCCGTCCACGCACGGGGCGGTCATGTGGTACGCGTCGCCCGAGGCTCCGTAGCCGGACAGCTCGCAGATCGGCGTGACGCCACGCGCACGCGCGTGGGCCTCCGTCTCGAGCACGAGCATGCCGGCCCCTTCGCCGATGACGAAGCCGTCCCGTCCGGAATCGAACGGACGGCTCGCGCGCTGGGGATCGTCGTTTCGTGTGGAGAGAGCCCGCATGTTGCCGAAGCCGGCCACTGCCATGGGCAGGATGACGGCTTCGGCGCCCCCGCAGAGGATCACGTCGGCGTCGCCGGCGCGCAGCAGCCGCAGCGCCTCGCCGATGGCATGGGCGCCCGAGGCGCATGCGGAGACCGTGCCGAAGTTCGGGCCCTTCAGGCCGAACGTGATCGACACCTGCCCCGCGGCCATGTCCGAGATCATCATGGGGATGAAGAACGGGCTCACGCGCCGGTGGCCCTTCTGGAGCAGGTTCGTGTGCTGCTCCTCGAAGGTCTCCAAGCCACCGATGCCGCTGCCGATGATGACGCCGATGCGCTCGGGGTTGGCGGGAGCGTCCGCCAGACCGGCGGACTTGAGCGCCTGATGCGAAGCCACGACCGCGTACTGGACGAAGCGATCCATGCGCTTCGCTTCCTTGCGGTCGAGGATGCCGTCGAACGAGAAGTCCTTCACCTCACATGCGAACCGCGTCTCGTAGTCGGACGCGTCGAAACGTGTGATGGGACCCGCTCCGGACTTGCCTTCGATCAGGTTCCGCCAACAACTCTCGATGTCGTTGCCGACCGGGGAGACGACTCCCATGCCGGTCACGAACACCCGTGCGCGATCACCGTTCATCTCGGTTCACTCTCTCCTGGGGTGGAACGGAGCGTGGAGCGTCTTCCCGCGCCGGCCGTTTCGCCCGCGGGCGAAGGCGGCGCGGGACGCCCGCGCTCCTGTGCGGCGGTGGACGTCACTTGCCCGCGTGCTGCTGCAGGTAGTTCATCGCATCACCGACAGTCTTGAGCTTGTCCGCATCCTCGTCCGGGATGTCGAGGCCGAACTCCTCCTCGAGTGCCATCACCAGCTCGACGATGTCGAGCGAGTCCGCACCGAGGTCCTCGATGAACTTGGCCTCCGGCTGCAGCTGCTTCACGTCCACTTCGAGTTCTTTGGCGATGATCTCCTTGACCTTGGCTTCGTCGAAGGCTGCCATGTTCGATTCACCTCCTGTGCGTGGGGTTCGGGGTACTGCGTTCACTCCATCACCATGCCGCCGTCCACCGTCCAGGTCTGGCCGGTGACGTATCCCGCGCGCGGAGACGCGAGGAACGCGATGACCTCCGCGACGTCCTCGGGTGTGCCGAGGCGGCCCAGCGGGATGCGGGCCTTGAGTTCGGTCTGCGCGGCTTCGGGCAGCGCCGCCGTCATCTCGGTGGCGATGTAGCCCGGACACACCGCGTTGACGGTGACCGAGCGGGACGCCAGCTCGCGCGCGAGCGCCTTGGTGAGCCCGAGCAGCCCGGCCTTGCTGGCGCTGTAGTTCGCCTGCCCGGCGTTGCCCATGAGCCCGACCACCGACGAGATGTTCACGATGCGACCATAGCGCGCCTTCATCATGTTGCGCGCCACGGCGCGTGAGCAGCGGAACGCGCCGCCGAGGTTGGTGTCGAGCACCTGGTTCCACTGCTCGTCGCTCATGCGCACGAACAGGCCGTCGCGCGTGAGTCCGGCGTTGTTGACGAGGATGTCCACCCGCCCGAGCTGCTCGAGCGCCTGCGCGAACGCCGCGTCCACGCTGGCCGTGTCGGTGATGTCGGCGGCGTGGGCCTGGGCCTTGCCGCCGGCCGCGCGGATGGCCGTCGCGGCTTCCTCGGCACGCGCGTGGTTGCGGGCGAAGATCGCGACCGCCGCGCCGCGCGCGGCCAGCGCGCGCGACACCGCGAGCCCGATGCCCGTCGCCCCGCCGGTCACGAACGCGGCCTGCCCCTCGAGTTCGCGGCTCACCGTCGTGGCCGCTTCCGCTTGGGTCCCCGTCATGCGGTCCTCCCTGCCCCGGCGAGCGCGGTGCGCGTCGCCGCGAGGCTGTCCGGGTCCTCGACGTTCCAGCTCGTGGCCGTGTTGTCGATCGTGCGCAACAGCCCGCGCAGCACCTTGCCGGTTCCCAGCTCCACGAATCCCTCGACGCCCTGCGCGCGCAGCCAGCGCATGGACTCCTCCCAGCGCACGCTCGAGAGCAGCTGCTCGTCGAGCGCCTGGCGGATCTCGGACGCCTTCTGCACCGGGCGTGCCCACGCGTTGCTCACGATGGGGCAGCGCGCGTCGGTGAGCGTCACACCCGCGAGCGCCTCGGTGAGGCCCTTCGCGGCCGGCTCCATGAGCGGCGAGTGGAACGCCCCGCTCACCTCGAGCTTGATCGCACGCTTGGCACCGCGCGCCTTGGCGGCTTCGCAGGCGGCGTCCACGGCGGCGGGTTCGCCCGAGATCACCACCTGGCCCGGGGCGTTCAGGTTGGCCGCACGCACGATGCCGGCAGCACTCGCCTCGGCGCACGCGGCCTCGACGTCCGCCGCGGCGAGGCCGAGGATCGCGGCCATCGCACCCGGGCGCGAGAGACCCGCTTCGTACATGAGCTCGCCGCGCCGGCGCGTGAGCACGAGGGCATCCTCGAAGGACAGCGCTCCGGCCGCCACGCACGCGGAGTACTCGCCCAGGCTGTGCCCGGCGACGTAGTCGGGCGCCACACCGGCCGCTTCCAGCAGCCGCCACGCCGCCACACTGTGGGTGAGCAGCGCCGGCTGCGTGTGCACGCTCTTCTTCAAGTCCTCGGCGGGACCGTTCCAGCACAGCCCCGAGAGCGAGTAGCCGAGCACGCGGTCCGCGGTCGCGAACGTGTCGCGCGCCTCGGGGAACGCGTCGGCCAATGCCTTGCCCATGCCGACGGACTGCGCACCCTGGCCCGGGAACAGGAACGCGAGCTTCATGACACCGCCTGCCGCATCGCGCCGTTCAACGACAGGCGCGTCGCGCGCTCGAGAGGCAGCGTCCACGTCATGGTCGAGGCTCCCCATGTCGCCCCGCCGCCGAACGCCGCCACCGCGAGCTTGTCGCCGGGCTTCAGCCGCCCGGCGCGCACGCACTCGTCGAGCGCGATCGGGATGCTCGCGGACGACGTGTTCCCGTAGCGGTCGATGTTCACGTAGACCTTGTCGGCGGGCGAGCCGAGCCGTTCGCGCACCGCCTCGATGATGCGCAGGTTCGCCTGGTGCGGGATGAACAGGTCGATCTCGGACGCCGACCAGCCCGCGCTCTCCGCACACCGGCGCGTGGACTCCTCCATGCTGCGCACGGCGAACGGATAGAGCTTCTTGCCCTGCATGCGGATGAAGTGCTCGTGCCCGGCCACGGTCTCGTCGCTGGCCGGATTGCGCGAGATCCCCGCGGGGACTTCCAGCACCTCGCCCAGCTCGCCGTCACTGTGCATGTCCACCGCGTGCAGGCCCTCGCCGGCCGCGCACGGGCGCAGCACCGCCGCGCCGGCGCCGTCGCCGAACAGCACACACGTGTTGCGGTCGGTGTAGTCCACGATCCGCGACAGTGTTTCCACCCCCACCACCAGCACGGTGTCCGCGACACCCGAACCGATCAGTCCGCGCCCCAGCCCCAGCCCGAACACGAACCCGGTGCACGCCGCGAACATGTCGTAGGCGGCGGCGTTCGTGGCCCCGAGCTTCTTCTGCAGCGTGCAGGCGCACGACGGCAGGATGCGGTCGGGCGTGGTGGTGGCGAGCACGATGTGGTCCACGTCGCCGGGCTCCAGCCCGGCCATGTCGAGTGCGCGCTGGCAGGCGATCAGCGCCAGGTCGCTCGACGCCTGGTCAGGCGCGGCGATGCGGCGCTCCCGGATGCCGGTGCGCTCGACGATCCATGCGTCGGACGTGTCCACCATCCGAGCCAGGTCGTCGTTCGTGAGCACGCGATCCGGCACGTACATGCCCGTGCCGGCGATGGTCGTGCCGCGGATGCCTTCAGGCCGCCGAGTCATGATCGCTGAGGATCTCCTCGCGGATGTGTTCGTTCACACGCTGCTCCACGAACGTCACCAGTGTGTTGATCGCACTGCGGAAAGCGCGCGGACCGCTCGAACCGTGGCCGATGAAGCACACTCCGTTCACCCCCAGAAGGGGCGCGGCGCCGTACTCCTGCCAATCGATGCGCGAGCGCAACCGTTGGAGCGCGCCGCGCAGGAACAATGCACCGAACATGGCGAGCGGGTCACGCTTCACCTCGTCGCGCACCGAGCGGCCGAGGAACGAGGCGGCGCTCTCCGCGGTCTTGAGCAGCACGTTGCCGGTGAAGCCATCGGTCACGATCACGTCGCAGGTGCCCTTGAACAGGTCGCGCCCTTCGACCGGGCCGATGAAGTTGAGATGCCGCGCCGCCTTGATGAGCGGCAGCGATTCCTGCACGAGCTGGTTGCCCTTGCTCTCCTCTTCGCCGATCGAGAGCAGTCCGACACGCGGGTTCTCGTGGCCGAGCAGGTAGCGCGCCATGCACGAGCCCATGTGCGCGAACTGCACCAGCCACTGTGCCTTGACCTCGGCGTTGGCCCCCACGTCGAGCACCACGGTGCCGTGTCCGGCGTTGGGGAAGAACGCCGCGAGCGCGGGACGCGACACGCCCTCGAGGCGGCCCAGGCCCAGCGTCGCGCTCGCCACCACCGCGCCGGTGTTGCCCGCGCTGAAGATGGCGTCCAGCTGACGCTCCTTGTGCAGCTGCGTGAGCACGCCGAGCGAGGTGCCGGACTTGCGCGCGGCGGCGACCGCTTTGGCACCCATGTCCACCTTCTCGGCGGCGTGCACGATCGCGACGCGCGACGCGTCCACGCGCGCCCGGGCCAGCTCCGCGCGGATCTCGGCCTCGTCGCCCACCAAGGTGAGCTGGAAACGGCCGGGCCACTCGCGGAGCGCGAGCGCGGCGCCCTCGGCCACGGGTCTGGGGCCGAAGTCGCCTCCCATCGCATCAATCCCGATGCGCGGGGCGGAGGTCATGAGGTTCGTACGCCGCGGGCCGGTGCCGTCCGTGGCCCCGAGATGTGGAAGGGACTCGGGACGGCCTCCCGGTCACTGCTCGCGCGGCGTGACGATCTCCTCGCCCTTGTAGTAACCACAGCTGGCGCAGATGCGATGCGGCAGCCGCGGGGCGCCGCAGTGTGCGCAGTTCGAGAGGCCCGGCTTGCCGAGCTTCCAGTGCGTGCGCCGCTTCTTGCCACGCGTGTGCGAGTGCCGTCGCTTGGGAACCGCCATGCGAACCTACCTCCTCCGACCGGCGCCCCGGGCGTGGCCGCTGTTCAGTCCCGGGGGCATCCGCACGCCCCGAGCACCAGCTCGGCACCACACCGCGGGCACAGGCCCGGGCAATCCTCCCGGCAATGGGGAGAGATCGGTAACTCCAGCAGCATCGCCTCGCGAACCGCTTCGCGAAGGTCCAGCCGCCGGCCATCGTGGAACATCATGTAATCGTCGCGCTCGAGCGCTTCCTGCTCATCCCGCGACGTGGAACCGGTCCGCTCCGCGTACACCACCAGCGGCACTTCCATCGGGAGGTCGAACTCCCTGAGGCAGCGCACGCATTCGAGGTGGGCCCGTGATGCCACGGTCCCGCGCACCGACACCCGCTCGCCCGACTTCTCGACCGTGAACGAGCCGCGAACCTGTTCGCGCCATTCCACTTGCGAGAGTCCGACGTCGGATGCCGCGCTCTCGACCTCGACCCGGTCCAGAGACGGGCGGAGCGTGGCCAGGTCGAGAACGAATCCGCTCATACGCACATGGGACGGCCGGTGGCCGTCCCCGCGAAGCAGGCGGAAGTTAGCATAGGCCGTTCGCGAGCGTCCACTCCGGCGGGAGCATGGCCGGAGGCCCCTCGAGCCGGAGTCGGCGCGGACGGTCGGAGCGCCGGTTCGGGCACGGAAGTGGCCCCCGGGATACCCACCGGACGGAGAATGGCCGAGGGCCGCCCTGGACGGGGCTCGACGACCCCCCGCCCGGGGCGGCCCGGGGTGGTGCGACGCACGTTCAGTGCGCCAGGGCGGCCACGCCGAAGAACAGCTTCACCTCGCGCTCGGCCGAGGCCTGGCTGTCCGAAGCGTGCACGGAGTTCCGGCCCTTGGACTCGGCGTAGAGCTTGCGGATCGTGCCCTCGGCGGCCTGCGCCGGATCGGTCGCGCCGATCGTCTCGCGCAGCTTCATCACCGCGTCCTCACGCTCGAGGCAGCACAGCATGACCGGGCCCGAGGTCATGAAGTCCACGAGCTCGGGATAGAAACCCTTGCCCACGTGCTCGGCATAGAACTCGTTGCACTGCTCGCGCGTCAGGTGCGTGTAGCGCGCCTCGACCAGCTTGAAACCTCGTTCCTCGACATGCGCCAGGATCCGTCCGACCTGCTTCCGGCTGGTGGCATCCGGCTTGATGATGAACAGCGTGCGCTCGACAGCCACTGCTGCCTCCTTGCGGCGGCCGGCTCCGGCGCCGCGACTGGGTGCGTGGGGGGATGGTCCGGTTCCTCTTGGGAAGAGTGACCGGTGGAGTCTACTTCTTACCGACGGGTTTCTTCGCGGACTTCTTCGCGGACTTTCTGGGGGAAGCCGCGGGGGAACGCTTCGCGGCCGAGCGCCGGGGTGCGTTCGCGGCCGCCACCTTGCGCGCCGGCCGGGCCGCCGCGGCCTTCACCGGCTTGGCCCCGTTCTTCTTGCGGGCGCGGCGACGCTGCAGCAGCTCGGAGACCAGGCCCGGGATCTCGGACGGGATACGTGCGACCGGCACACCTGCCGCCTCGAACGCCGCCATCTTCTCGGAGGCCGTTCCCGTGCCGCCCGAGATGATGGCACCCGCATGGCCCATGCGCTTGCCGGCCGGAGCCGTCTGGCCGGCCACGAACGCGACGACAGGCTTGGACACATGGCGCTTGATGAACTGCGCCGCCTGCTCCTCGGCGTTGCCGCCGATCTCACCCATGAGCACGATGGCTTCGGTCTTGGGATCGGCCTCGAACAACGACAGCGCATCGATGAAGTCGGTGCCGATCACGGGATCGCCACCGATGCCGAGGCACGTCGTCTGGCCGAGCCCCTGGTCGGTGAGCTGCTTCACCACCTCGTACGTGAGCGTCCCGCTCTTGCTCACCACGCCCACGGGGCCGGGCGTGCAGATGTGGCCCGGAAGGATGCCGACCTTGGACTGTCCCGGCGTGATGAGGCCCGGGCAGTTGGGGCCCACGAGCCGCGGCCGGCCGAGCGGGTTGTTGGGACCACGAGCGCCCAGCACCTTGTGGTAGGCACCCAACGTGTCGCGCACCGGCACGCCTTCCGTGATGCAGACGATGAGCGAAAGGCCCGCGTCGGCGGCCTCGTGGATCGCATCGGCCGCGAACGGCGCCGGCACGTAGATCACGGAGGCGTTCGCCTTGGTGGACTCGACCGCCTCGGCGACCGAGTCGAACACGGGCACACCGTGCACCTGCGAGCCGCCCTTGCCGGGCGTGACGCCGGCCACGACGTTGGTGCCGTAGGCGACCATCTGCTGCGTGTGGAACGCGCCGTCGCGTCCGGTGATCCCCTGCACGATGAGGCGGGTGTTGCGGTCGATCAGGATGCTCACGCGCCCTCCTCCTGTGCCTTCTCGATCACCATGCGAACCGCCTCGTCCATGCTGGTCGTCGCCCCCAGCCCGAAGTCCTTGAGGATCTGCCGGGCCTTCTCCTCGTTGGTGCCGGTGAGACGGATGACCAGCGGCACCTGGAGCGGCGAGGTCTTGAGTGAGGCGACGATGCCGTTGGCCACGTCGTCGCAGCGCGTGATGCCGCCGAAGATGTTGAACAGGATGGCCCGCACGCTGCCGTCCCCGGTGATGATCTTGAGCGCGGCGGTGACCTTCTCGGGGTTCGACGAACCGCCGATGTCGAGGAAGTTCGCGGGTTCGCCGCCGTAGTGCTTGACGAGGTCCATCGTCGCCATGGCGAGGCCGGCGCCGTTCACGATGCAGCCGATGTCGCCGTCGAGCTTCACGTACGACAGGCCCTTCTCGCGCGCGAGGCGCTCGCCGGGCGTCTCGTCGGCCGGGTCACGCCAGCCGTCCCAGTCCTTGTGGCGGAACTCCGCGTTGTCATCCAGCGTCACCTTGGCATCGAGCGCCAGCACGCGGCCGTCGGTGGTGACCGCGAGCGGGTTGATCTCGGTGAGCGAGCAGTCGCCGTCGGTGAAGGCGCGATGCAGCTTGAGCAGGATGTCCGCGGCCTGGGCCGCCTGCTTGAAGTCCGCGAACAGCGGGCGCATGAGGTTGCGCGCCATGTAGGGACGCAGCCCTTCCTGCGGGATGTGGAAGCGCACGAGCTTCTCGGGCGCGGTGCGCGCCACTTCCTCGATGTCCATGCCGCCCTCGGCCGAGAGCATCACCAGCGGTGCTTTCTTCTCGCGGTCGAGCACGATCGCGCAGTAGTACTCCTTGGCGATGTCGGCGGCCTCGGCGACCAGCACCTTGCGGACCGGGAGCCCCTTGATGGTGAGGGCCAGGATGTCCCGGGCCTTCTCGAACGCCTCGTCGGGCGTGTGCGCCAGCTTCACGCCTCCCGCCTTGCCGCGGCCGCCCGCCTGCACCTGGGCCTTGATCACCACCGTGCCGCCCAGCGAGGCCGCCACGTCGCGCGCCTCCTCCGGCGTGCCCGCCACCTGCCCGGGCAGCACCGGCAGCCCGTAGCGCGCGAACAGTTCCTTGCCCTGGTATTCGTGCAGGTTCATGAAGTCCTCAGTTGTTGTCGATCTGCGCGCGCTGGACCTTGCCGCTGAAATCCACGTAGACGCTCTTCCACTCGGTGAACGCGTCGAGCATGGTGTGCCCCGCCTCACGGTGGCCGTTCCCGGTGCCGCGCGTGCCGCCGAACGGCAGGTGGGTCTCCGCCCCGGTGGTGCCGTGGTTCACGTACACGATGCCCGTCTCGAGATCGCGCATCGCGGTGAACGCCGCGTTCACGTTCTGGGTGAAGATGGAAGACGACAGCCCGAACGGCGTGTCGTTGTTGACGGCGATGGCCTCTTCGAGCGACTTCACCTTCACGAAGCCGACCACGGGTCCGAAGATCTCCTCCTGCGCGACGCGCATCGCGCGCTGCACGCCGGTGAGCACGGTGGGCTGGAAGAAGAAGCCCTTCTCGAGCCCGCCGCCGCTGGCGCGGCCGCCGCCGGTGGCGACACTCGCACCCTCCTCGGCCGCCACCTTCATGTAGCCCGAGACACGGTCCAGCTGCCGCGCATTCACGAGCGGGCCCATCTCGACGCCGTCCACGAGCCCGTCGCCCAGCTTGAGCGCCTGCGCGCGCTGCACCACGAGCTTCACCAGTTCGTCGTGCACGCGCTCGTGCACGATCACCCGGCTGGTGGCCGTGCAGCGCTGGCCGGTGGTGCCGAATGCGCCCCACGCCACGGCGTTGGCCGCGAGCGAGACGTCGGCGTCGTCCATGACGATCACGCCGTTCTTGCCGCCCATCTCGAGCGAGACGCGCTTGCCGAGCCGCGCGCCCTCGGTGGCGATCTTCGCCCCGACCGCGTTGGAGCCCGTGAACGACAGCACGTCCACGCCCGGGTGCTGCACCATCGGCCAGCCCACGCCGGTGCCCGAGCCGTGCACCACGTTGAACACCCCCGCGGGCAGGCCGATCTCCTCGAACAGCTGGGCGAGGTGCCAGCCCATCTCCGGCGTCTCCTCGGAGGGCTTGAACACCACCGTATTGCCCGCCAGCAGCGCGGGGAAGATCTTCCACGTGGGCACGGCGAACGGGAAGTTCCAGGCCGTGATCACGCCCACCACGCCGATCGGGACGCGCACGCTCATCGCCCACTTGTTCGGCATCTCGCTCGGCGTGGTCACGCCGTAGAGCCGGCGCCCCTCGCCCGCGGCGAGGTACGCCATGTCCACGCCCTCCTGCACGTCCCCGCGCGTCTCGATGAGGATCTTGCCCATCTCGCGCGTGGCCGCGCGGGCGAGCTCCTCCTTCTTCTGCGCGATGAGCGCGCCGAGCCGGTAGAGCATCTCGCCGCGCTTGGGAGCGGGCGTGAGCCGCCAGGCCCGCATCGCGCCGCGGGCGGCCTTCACGGCCGCGTCCACGTCGTCGGGGCCCGAGTCGGGGAACTGGCCGAGCGTCTCGCCGGTGGCCGGGTTCATGTTGGTGAACTGCTTGCCGGACCGGGCCGGGACCCACTGGCCGCCGATGAAGTTGAGGTAGTCCTTGGACATGGTGGCTCCGGAGCCCGGGTGGAAGGCGCCGCGCGAGGTTCGCGCCGTGCGCCGGGTGCGGGGACCGCACACACCCGGAAGGGAAAAGGACGGGTCAGACTAGAGGCCCGCCCGATGCGGTGCAAGCGTGACTGGAGCCGGTGTTCCGGCGACGCGGTGCGCTCGGGAAATACTCCGGGAGCGCTTCCGGCAGGGCTGCGGACGGTCGCTTCGCTCGGTTTTCGTGCGACGAGAGCGGCTAAGCGCCCCGGCCCTCGCGGATCCTGCGCACGATCTCGCTCGAGGAGAGCCCCTCGCGCAGCGCGATCGTGGCCACGCGGCCGCCCTGGGACTCCACGAACTCGCGGCCGACGATGGTCTCGGGCGTGTAGTCCCCGCCCTTCACCAGCACGGCCGGGCGCACCGCCTCGATCAACCGAAGCGGCGTGTCGTCGTCGAACAGCACGACCAGGTCCACGCACGCGAGCGCACGCACCAGCGCGGCGCGGTCCTGTTCCCCCACGATCGGGCGCGACGGGCCCTTGAGCCTTCGTACCGAGGCGTCGGTGTTGAGCCCCACCACCAGCCGGTCGCCGAGTGCGCGGGCTTCCTCGAGGTATTCCACGTGGCCGCGGTGCAACAGGTCGAACACACCGTTCGTGAACACGACGCGAGCGCCGGCCGCGCGCCACAGCTCCAGCTTGGCGCGCGCCTCGCCGGGCAGCGCGAACGTCTCGCTCACGCGAGCGCGCCGGCGAGCGACGCCTTGAGCTGGGCGGGCGAGCACGTGGCCGTGCCCACCTCGCGGATCACCACGCCCGCGGCGTGGTTGGCGAGGTAGCAGGCCTCGGGGTAGTCCGCACCCGCGGCGAGCGCCAGGGCGACCACACTCACCACCGTGTCACCCGCGCCGGTGACGTCGAACACCTCGCGCGCCACCGTGGGCAGGTGCGTGTAGCGCCCGGACTTCTCGAACAAGCTCATGCCCTCGGGCCCGCGGGTGATGAGCGCGCACTCGGCGTCGAGCCGCTTCTGGAGCCCCCAGCCCACGCTCATCAGGCTCGACTCGTCGGTGATGCGCTGGCCCATCACCCACCCGGCTTCGAGCTGGTTCGGCGTCAGGATGCTGACGCCACGATAGGTGTCGATGTGGCTCTCCTTGGGATCCACCGCGACCGGGATCCGGCGCGCGCGCGCCAGCCCGATGGCCTTCTCGAGCACCGGCCGCGTGATCACGCCCTTGCCGTAGTCGCTCACGACGAGTCCGTGGCAGCGCGGCAGCTCGCGCTCGAGCACGGTGAGCAGGCCCTCGAGCGCGGGGCCGTCCGCGTCGGCACGCGATTCCCAGTCGGCGCGCACCACCTGCTGCGAGTGCGCGATGATGCGCGTCTTCATCGTCGTGGGCCGCGACGGGTCGCGGACGATCGCACGCGTGTTCACGCCGCGCGCGGCGAACGCGTCGAACAGCTTCTGCGCGCGCTCGTCCTCACCCACGAGCCCCACCAGCACGGGGTCGCCGTTCAACGCGGTGAGGTTGGCGGCCACGTTCCCCGCACCGCCCAGCGAGCTGGTCTCGCGCTGCACTTCGACCACGGGAACCGGGGCCTCGGGCGAGATGCGCTCGCATCGGCCCCACAGGTAGTGGTCCAGCATGAGATCGCCGAGCACGAGCAGCCGGCGGCCCGCGAAACGGTCCACGATGGCCTGCAGCGAATCGAGCGCGAACGCGGTGGCGGACATGATCGGGCAGGTTAGGGGCGGTGCGCGGAGGGGTCAACGCCCGGCCGCGGAGTCTGCGCGGACCGGCCGTTGACGCCTCGCGGGCCGCTCTCTAGCTTGCGCGCATGTCGTTCCAGATCCGCCCCTACACCGAGTCCGACCGCGACACGTTCGCGCGGCTGCTCGCCGATCCCGCGGCCGCCAGCCAGTGGGAGAAGCACGCGGGGCCCGACGGTCCCGAGCGCATCCTGGGCGATCCCTACATCCCCGGCGAAAGCCTGCACCTGGCGTTCGTGGAAGGCGAACCGGCGGGCTTCGCCTACGCCATCCTGCTGCCCTCGGCGCGACCGTGGAGCATGTTGCGCGGCGCCGTGCGCGAACCCTTCCGCCGCCGCGGCATCGGCCGTGCACTCCACGCCACGGTGCGTGCGTTCGTGGACCGTCAGACCAGGCTCGGGAACATCCTGGACGTCGCCATCGGCGCGGCGGAGCCGTTCGCGGAAGCGGAACCGTTCGTGGAGCGGCTGGGCTACCGGCACGACCGCTGGTTCTGGTACATGGCGCGGCCGCGCGAGGCGGTCTCCCCCGAGCCCGCGTGGCCGGAGGGCGTGACGATCCGCACGTTCGATGGCAGCGACGAGATGGCGAGCGACTGGAACGATGCCTACAACGACTCGTTCTCGGCCGCGTACCGATTCGTGCCCAGTCCGCCCGAGTACGTGCACGAACTCACGCACCAGCCGACCTTCCGTGCCGACGGACTGTTGCTGGCCTATCGCGACGGGCATGTGGCGGGGTTCAGCTTCAACGAACTCCACCTCACGCGGGGGGAGGTGTCCACACTGGGCGTGGTGCGCTCCGCACGGGGCATCGGACTCGGACGCGCGCTGCTCCGCTGGGGCGTGGGCTGGCTCGAGCACGCCACGACGGATCCTGTCACGCTGCTGGTGGACGGGGAGAACGAGCAGGCGCTTCGGCTCTACCGCTCGGAGGGCTTTGCCGTCACGCGCTCGCGCCGCATCTGGGCGCAGCCGCGGGTGGCCGACTGAGCGAGCCCCCCACCGACGACGCCCCGCCGTCGGCGACGCGCAGCGGAGGCGTCACGGAGACGGCGCCACCGCTCGCCGGAGGCGCGCCGGATCGAGAATCCCGCTTCCCGGCGTTCCTCGTGCTGTGGGCTTCGCAGACGCTGTCGCTGTTCGGCACGCTGGTGACGCAGTTCGCGGTGAACGTGTGGCTCGCGCGCGACCTCTACCCGCACGCCGACCAGAAGCCGCAACTCGCCTTGGCACTCACCGTCACCGGGTTCGCGTTCACCGCCCCGCTCATCTTCGGCATGCCGATCGCGGGTGCCTATGCCGACCGGCACGATCGCCGGCGCGTGCTCATCCTCGCCAACACGCTGCTCGCACTATGGTCGGCCGCATTCGTCGCGCTCTCGCTCGCCGACCGGCTCACGCTGCCCGTGGCGGCCGTGCTGCTCGTGCTCTACTCGCTCACCAGCTCGTTTCACAGTGCGGCGTTCGACAGTTCGTACGGCCGCTTCGTGAAAGAGAGCGACCTGCCGCGCGCGAGCGGCATGATGATGACGTCCTACGCGCTCGCCCAGATGCTCGCGCCGCCGCTGGCCGCGACGCTCGTCGCCCTGCCGCTGCTGCTGGGCGGTCCGGGCACGCTGCCGGTGTGGCTCACGAACGGCGTGCCGTTCGCGTTCGCGGCCGACGGGATGACGTTCGTGGTGGCGGCGGTGATCGCCGCGAGCCTGCGCTTCCCGCCCATGCCGCGAGCGGCGGCGCACGAGCGCGGCAGTCTCACGAGCGACGTGCGCGCGGGCTTCCGCTGGATCCTCACGCGCCGGCCGTTCCTCTGGCTCCTGAGCATGGGGGCACTCGCCAACTTCACGTTCGCCCCGCTCATGGTGCTGCTGCCGCTGCTGGCTCGCGACCGGGTCATGGCCGACGCCGCGGCACTCGGCATGCGGTTCGAGGCGGTGCTCGCGCTGGCCAACACCGCGGGCGGGCTGGGCGGGGTGCTGGGCGGCGTGCTGGTGAGCGTGTTCGGCCTGCGCGGCTGGCCGCGCTCGCGTGTGATGCTCGCCTGCCTCGTCGTCCTGGGCCTCGGGGAGGTCGTGGTCGGGCTCGCCACCACCGTGTGGGCGCTCGCCGCCGGCATGTTCGTGGGCGAACTGCTGGTGGCCCCGCTCAACACGGCGTCGTTCACGCTGTGGCAGGACCTGGTCCCGCCGCACATGCTGGCGCGCGCGCTCGCCACACGCCGGTTCATCGCGCAGAGCGCGTTCCCGCTCGGCACGGTGGTCTCGGGCTGGGCCGCCGCGATCGCCGAACCGTGGGC
>Ga0315912_10001835_pt1 | contig 24322 bp, 22 predicted proteins | sample VfabasoilMG_FD_204469 | JGI IMG/M metagenome (GOLD analysis project Ga0315912, IMG submission 204469) | Garden soil microbial communities collected in Santa Monica, California, United States - V. faba soil | ecosystem: Environmental > Terrestrial > Soil > Garden | place: USA: California... | reverse complement strand
TCGTCGGTGACAGTAGCATAAGCGAGCCTGGCTGCCGCGCTGAGTGCGGCCTAATTCCCTAAGCGCCGGCTCCAAAAACCCAGGCCGGGGGGTCCAGAACAGGTGGCCCTCGTTTTCAGCCAAAACAAAATTGACAGAATCGCAACTGAACGCGGCGGGACCACCTGCGACTCTGGCACCATTATGTTATAGTCCGCGCCGCCATGTTGACCGTCGGTTGTGCCGGTTTCGCCGTTCCGGCGACTCGGTACTTTAAGGAATATCTTTTCGTTGAAATCCAGGAAACGAATCTTGCGGTCCCTGGCCCAGGTACTATTCGTCGTTGGGGGCGGGAAGCCCCGGAAGGCTTTGAATTTGCTCTGCTTGGACCTCGGGAAATCACCCAGGAAAATTTCAAGCCTGGTAAAGTAGTGGACGCGGCGCTGGAGTCGCTGGCCGGGGTTCGGGATGCTCTCACCGCAACCACAGCGGTGTTCGTGGCGTCCAGCGAGTTTCTGCCCAACAAGACCAATAAGGCCAACCTCAAGGCATTTTTGGCGCAGGTTCGGCCTCAATACCAGCGCATCGTGTTTGAGGTACCAGGGTGGAAGCCCGATGATGCGGACGCCCTCGCCGAGGAAACGGACACCCTGGCCGCCCGCGACCCCTTGCACCAAGGGCTCTCCAAGCGCCGAGAAGCCTACTACCGCTTGCCTGGACCGGCGGGTCGCAAGAGCCGTTACGAGGACCCCGCCATTGAAGAGTTGGCTGACATCGCCGCCACGGATCGGGCCCAGAAGGCGCACTTCGTCTTCGCCAACGTGGACATGTTTTCGGACGCCAAACGCTTCCGCAAAGCCATGGATTATTGAGCGCTTCCTGCGCGTCTCCCTGGTGGTGGTGTGGGTGCGGCCGGGTCGTCCCAGCGCGGCACGGCGTTCATGCACAGCTCGTCCACAGCCGCCCACCAGCTGTCACGGGAAGCCGTGCTGGCCCGCACGGAGCGCGTAAAGCAGCGGCCCAGAGCCAGATTGAATGACGAGACGAGCGCGCCCCCGCGTCCGGAGGTGACGAGTTGTTTTACGTTAAACAACAGCTTGTTCACAGCGGAGCGCGTGTTCACGGCGACGATTGTTCACCGCGCGCGGGTGTTCAAGCCGTTCAACTGAGCAGCAGCAGATGAGCAGTACCGGCTGCGCAGTGGCAGCTCCTGGCTCACCGCCGCTCAAGGACGACAGCAGGCTGGGTCACTACGGCCTTGGGTCACTGCACGATCAGGTTGCAGATGCGGCCCGGTACGTAGATGAATTTCTTCAGCTGGGCTGAGCCGAGCAACCCCACGATGATGGGATTTTCCAGGGCGAGCGCGCGCACGGCGTCCTCCGAGGCGTCGCGCGCCACGTCCATGCGCGCCTTGACCTTGCCGTTGACCTGAATGGGCACGGTGACGACGTTGTCGACGCAATAGGCCTCGTCCCAGCTGGACCAGGCCGCGATGCTGAGACAGCTGGCGCGCTGCGACTCACCGGGCAGGTTGCGGGACATGCCGAGCGTAGCAAACAATTCTTCGCTCAAATGAGGCGCAAATGGGCACAATATTACCAGGAGTTGCTCAAAGGCCAGGCGCGGAATGCGCTCCAGGGCGAGCAGGTGATTGGTGTAGATCATCATGGAGCTGATCGCGGTGTTCAGGCGCAGGCCCTCGATGTCCCCGGTCACCTTCTTGATGGTGCGGTGCATCAGCTTCAGGGTTTCCTCCGTCAACTCGGCCCCGGCATCCACGCGCGCGCTGGCAGATTCCACCTTGTCCAAGAAGCGCCGCATGCCCAAAAGGCCGCTGGTTTGCCAGGGTTTGACCTGCTCCAGGGGACCCATGAACATCTCGTACAGGCGCAGTGCGTCAGCGCCATACTCCTGCACGATGTCGTCCGGATTGACCACATTGCCACGGGCCTTGCTCATCTTTTCGGCCACGGGCAGCAGGCCCACCCCGAGCTGCGGGTGAACTGGCTTGCCCTCGCGAAACTCAATTTGAGATTCAACGAGAAACTTCGCCTCAAATCGCTCGCCGCTACTCTCATCGAAAAATCCGCCCTGATCTTTGTCGGGCGTGATCCGCTTGTCGTCCCCTGCCCGCGCCCCCGAAGGTCCCTCGAAGTAACGGTAGACCATACCCAGAATCATGCCCTGGTGGACCAACTTGGAGAACGGCTCGGGGTGCCGCAAAATCCCGCAGTCAAACAGCACTTTGTGCCAAAATCGCGCGTAGAGCAGGTGCAAGACGGCGTGCTCGGAGCCCCCCACATACAGGTCCACCGGCATCCAGTCGTCGTACGCCTGCTGGCTCACTAACTGCTCACGATTGTGAGGGTCAAGGTAGCGCAGGTAGTACCAACAGCTGCCCGCCCATTGAGGCATGGTGTTGGTCTCCCGCGCGTACCATGTGCCGTCCTTCTGAAAGAAACGCCACTCTAGCGCCTTGACCAAGGCGCCCGCTGGGTCGCCCGGTCGATAGTCCTCGAGGTCGGGCAGACGCAGGGGCAGTTCGCTCTCGTCCACCGCGATGGGCCGTGAATAGTCGATCTCACAGGCGGCACCGGTGCGCGGGTCACCCGCCGTTTTGACGGGAAAATAAATGGGGATGGGTTCACCCCAGTAGCGCTGCCTTGAAAATACCCAGTCGCGCAGCTTGTAGTTCACCTGGCGCGTGCCGAGCCCCGCTTGCTCCAGATGATCGATCATCTTGGACTTGGCGTCTGCAGTGGGCAGACCCTGGATGAGCGGTGAACCAATGGCGTAGCCGTCGGTCACCAGGGCTTCGTCCAAGGCGCGCGGCGCTTCATCCGGGGTGTGGCCCACCACTTGGAGCACCTCCAAACCAAACTTGGTGGCGAAGGCAAAGTCGCGTTCGTCGTGGGCGGGAACAGCCATGATCGCGCCGGTGCCGTAGGCCCCCAGCACGTAGTCGGCGGTGTAGACGGGGATGGAGCGGCCCGAGACAGGGTTTTTGGCAAAAGCGCCCGTAAATACGCCTGTTTTTTCTTTGTTCGCGGTGCGCTCCAGGTCGCTCTTCTTGGCGGAGGCGAGCACATAGCGCTCCACCTCGGCCCGCTGCGCGTCCGTGGTGATCTGCCCGATCAGACGATGGTCGGGGGCAACGACCATGTACGTCGCGCCGTACAGCGTATCGGGACGCGTGGTGAACACCTCCAACTCCAGCGGTTGGTCGTGCTCATCGCGCTTGTCCAGCAGCGCAAAACGCACCAAAGCGCCTTCACTGCGACCAATCCAATCACGTTGTTTTTGCTTGGTTTCTGGCCAATCAAGCTGCTCCAGATCCGCCGCCAGGCGGTCAGCGTAGTGGGTGATGCGCAGCTGCCATTGGCGCAGCGGTCGACGTTCAACCGGATGATTGCCCCGCTCGGACAGGCCATCAATCACTTCTTCGTTGGCCAAGACGGTGCCCAAGGCTTCACACCAATTGACCGGAATTTCGCTCTGAAAAGCCAAATCACGCTGGAAGAGCTGGAGAAAAATCCACTGCGTCCAGCGCACGTAACCCGGGTCGGTGGTGTTGACTTCGCGATCCCAATCGTAGCTGAAGCCCAAGCTCGAGAGCTGACGCTTGAACACGGCGATGTTTTTCGCGGTGGTGGCCGCCGGATGGGTCCCGGTCTGAATGGCGTATTGTTCCGCGGGCAAACCAAACGCATCCCAACCCATGGGATGAAGCACATCTACCCCGCACATGCGTTTGTAGCGCGCGACGATGTCCGTCGCCGTGTAACCCTCCGGGTGCCCCACGTGCAGTCCGCTCCCCGAGGGGTAGGGAAACATGTCGAGCACGTAGAATTTATCCCGCCCGGGACGACGGGTTGCCGCAAAGACTTTATTTTCTGCCCAAAATCTCTGCCAGCGAGCTTCCATGCTGGTGGGTGCGTCAGCCATATGAGGCGTGTCGTGTAGCAGGAACTTTCCCCCAGGTCAGCGTGGATCTCGGGTCAACCCACCCCTGAATCCACATCCGAGCACACGCACACCGCGTGGGTGGCGCAGGTGAAGCAGTACGAGCTGCTTTCCAGGCCCGGGGCTAAAATGGGCTCCCCACACAGCTGGCACGTGCGCAGCCTGCAGCTCCCCGCGGGCCGCTGGTCGCCCTCAGCATCCAGTGCAGGCCGCTCCGGGTTCGCTCCTGCGCCCGGTGACCCAACACTCGAACCGTCCACGTGCTCGTTGATGTCCACAGCACGTCTTTACCAGACAATTGACCTCGACCACGCCTCCCGCGCATCAATCGTAGTCGACGACGTCGCCCTCAGCGTTGGCCCGCAGGGCCCGCGCCAACGCTTCACGAATGGGACGAGCCAACGCCTTGCAGCGGAGATCAACCCGATCCCACTTGGCCTCACCCACGAAGGACCAATCCCAGCCCCCGGCGGCCCGCTCCGACACGGACAGTGCCGTGCCCTGCATCCCTACGTCGAGACGGTACTCCACACCCTCCAACTCCACGTGTAGAACCGGGTCGCAGTCGTAATTGACTGAAGGCCCGGAAGCGAGCGCCGCTGATTCTGAACTACTCATATGTTCAGTATATAGCAACCGGGCGCAGCGCGCCAAGCAAAAAAAGCGCAGTTGCGGCTACTTGCCAAGATCGTCGAATCATCGTCTCCTGACTCAAGGACTACCAATGAAGGGCATCATCTTGGCCGGCGGCACCGGCACACGTCTCTATCCCATCACCCGCGCCGTCAGCAAACAGCTGATCCCCGTCTACGACAAGCCCATGATCTACTACCCGCTCAGCGTGCTCATGCTGGCGGGCATCCGGGACATTTTGATCATCACCACCCCCGGAGACCAGGCCGCATTTCGTCAACTCTTGGCAGACGGCTCGCAGTGGGGCCTGAACATTGAGCAGGCGGTGCAACCGTCGCCCGACGGCCTGGCACAAGCCTTCATCATCGGGGAAGAGTTCGTGGGCGGTGAGCCAAGTGCGCTCGTTTTGGGGGACAACATTTTCTACGGCCACGGGCTGCAGGGTGAACTCAAGCAATCGGCGCAACTGACCCACGGCGCGCGCGTGTTCGGCTACCATACTGCTAACCCTCAGGACTACGGCGTGGCTGAGTTTGACGCCGAGGGCAGGGTACTCAGCATCGAGGAGAAGCCCAAGAACCCCAAGAGCAACTACGCGGTCACCGGGCTCTACTTTTACGACAACCGTGTGTGCGATTTTGCCAAGGCACTCAAACCATCACCGCGCGGTGAACTCGAGATCACCGACCTCAACATGTGTTACCTGCGCGAGGGCTCGCTCAGTTGCAGCAAGCTGGGGCGCGGGGTCGCGTGGCTCGACACTGGCTCAGCTGAGGCCATGTTGCAGGCCGGACAATTCATCCAAACCGTGCAGGAAAGGCAAGGCCTGCGCATCGCCTGTCCCGAAGAAATTGCCTATGAAAACGGCTGGATCGACGATGCTGGGTTATTGAAAAACATCGAGGCGCTGGGCAAGACCACCTACGCGCACTACCTCAAGGGGCTCTTGCTCAAGAAGTGAATGACAGGCGCGCTCACATGAACATCATTCCTCAGTCCATTCCAGAAGTGCTGCTGCTCGAGCCGCGGATCTTTCGCGATGATCGCGGCTATTTCTTGGAGACCTATTCTACACGCTCGTTCCCTGCCCTGCCGCAAGCGGCGGTCTTCGTTCAGGACAACCTTTCGTTTTCCGCGCAAGGGACGCTACGTGGGCTGCACCTGCAACATCCGTCCGATCAGGGAAAGTTGGTCATGGCCGTCACGGGAACCATCTGGGATGTGGCCGTCGACGTACGGGTTGGCTCACCTACTTTTGGCCGCTGGGTGGCGCAAACTTTGGACGACGTGGACCGCAAACAGTTCTACGTGCCGCCGGGTTTTGCCCACGGTTTTGCGGTGCTGAGCCCCACCGCCCACGTCTGTTACAAATGCACTGACCTGTACAATCCCAAGGCGGAGCTCAGCGTGCGCTTTGACGACCCTGATCTGGGCATCAGCTGGCCCATCGAGAGTCCCAAGCTGTCCGCAAAGGACACTCAGGCGCCGTTTTTGCGCGACATTCCACAGGAGCGCCTGCCCAAGTACGTTCCCCCAGAGACGAGTTCACCATGAGCCGGTATTTAATCATCGGTAAGTCGGGTCAACTGGGCACCGCGTACCGACAAATCCTTCCACCTGATTCAGTCTTGGCCGTCGACCAGGACGAGGTGGACCTCAGCCGTCCGGCGGACATCAAGTTAGACCTCAACGGTATCCGCGCCGTGCTCAACTGCGCCGCCTACACGGCCGTGGACGCCGCAGAAACCGACGAGGACACGGCGCGGCGGGTCAATGCTGACGCTGTGGCTGTCATCGCCGAGCAGTGTCGCACCGCCGGCGTTCCCCTGCTGCATTTCAGCACGGATTACGTATTTCGGGGCCACGCCAGCGCGCCTTACCCCATCGACGCGCCACGCGGAGCGCTGGGTGCGTACGGTCGCACCAAGCAGCTCGGTGAGGAGCTGCTCGAAGGTTCGGGTGCAGACTACCTTTTGGTGCGGACCAGTTGGGTCTACGCACCCTGGGGCACCAATTTCGTGCGCACGATGGCGCGCCTCATGTTCCAAAAGCCGGAGCTCAAGGTGGTCGACGATCAGCGCGGTCGTCCCACCCACGTGATGGGTCTGGCCGAGCGCTCGCTCGCGCTGCTCCAAGGCGGACAGCGTGGTACGTTTCACGTCACCGATGAGGGGGAATGCAGCTGGTACGAATTTGCGTTAGCGATCCGTGATACCATCGGGGCCCCCTGCTCTATCCAGCCCTGCACCAGTGCTGAGTTTCCACGTCCCGCGCCGCGCCCCGCCTACAGCGTGCTTGATTTGAGCAAGACGACCGAGCTGCTCGGGCCAGGCAAAAGTTATCAAGTCTGGCTTTCAACCATGAAAGACGGCCTCCTTGCGGAAGTGAAGTAAGGGAGTCGAAGCTCAGCTCCGGGACCGCTTGTTCGACCGCGGGCTGGACGGGTGACGCGGTGTGGAGCTCTTGGGCTGGGACAGCTTCCTGCTGAGGCGGTCGGTGCGCGCGTGTTGTCGGGCCTCGTCCTCGGTTGTCCCTTGCTGGGCAAAGAACAACGCGCGCTCCAAGTTGCGCGTGCTGTGCTCATGCAATTTGGCCAAAATCAGCCGTACTGCAGCGTCATCCAATTCTTGGGCCAGCGCCTCGAAGTCGAGCAGCGCGCGCGCGACGTCACCCCGGGCCTTGCGCACCTTGGCGCGCAACAGCAAGCCCTGCTGAGGAGCCCCGGCCTCCATCACGTGCTCGGCCCACACTTCGGCGCGCTCGTAGTCTTTTGCGCGCAGCAACGTCTCGGTCACACCGCACAGATCTTCGACGTGTGGGGTCGAAAAGGACTGCCCGTACAGCGCCACGAGCGCCACCATCGACATCACATCCCAGGCGTTGTGCTCCACAACAGCGCTGAGCGCGGCTTCGTCTCCGGTCCGAAGGAAGTGATGGTAGCGCGGCGCAATGTCGGCGCCTGAGATGTCATCCTCCCCGCGCAAAAAGCCGAGCACCTCATGCTCCAAGTCAACGAGCCGGCAGCGCCCCAGCCTGCGCTTGTGAATGCGCCGCGCAACGTGCAAGAGGTCCAAATGCGGCGGCGCGGCTTGTGTCCCCAGTTGATTCATGACGCGCCGTGACTGAAGCAGCGGCCAATCAAAGCTCCGCCCGTTGAACGAAACAAGCAAGGAGCACTGCGCCACCAGCTCGGCCACTCGGCCCAGCAATGCCCCCTCTTCACCCGGATGGCGGAGCAACAGTTGTTCCATCACCCAATGCCCGTCGGGCTCGCGATAAGCTAGGCCCACCAAAAATGCCAAGGTCCCCGCGCCACCTAGGCCGGTCGTCTCCGTATCGATGAAGAGAGCCCGCCCCACATCACAACTGGCTAATGTTGGGTCCAGGGCCAACAGCGAGAGCAGGTCCGTGTCGGCGTGCTGGGCCAGGTTGATGTCCACTTGGCCCACGCACTTGGTCAAACCCATGCGCTCTTCACGTTGAAAAATGGGACCCAGCGCGGTCTCTACGCGCCGAAATGGTAGCTCCGCGAACTCGTCTGCGTGAGCGCGGGGCTCGACCGGTGGCGTCGCTTCGGTCTTGCCCATCAGTCGCGCCAGTTGGGCTCGCACCTGCGCCAACGGATCTTGGCTCGGGTCGACCGCCGCCTGCTCGACCGGCAAGTGGGGCCGCGCTGAGCCGAGTTGGGCAAGACGGTCGCTGAACTTCACCCCACTTCAATAACCGAAAGCGTAGGACTCGCCTAGCCCGCGCTCCCCTGGAGCGCGGGCCTTCCCCAACCTGGCGGCGTTACAGGAAGAACGACACGCCGATGGTCGTGTACGGATAGCCAATGCGCATGGTGAGCGTCGCTTGATTGGAGAAGTGGTAACGCCCACCCACAAAGATGGCTGGAAATGCCCCCACGCTCAGTGACTCATGGCGCGCGGTGCGGAAGAACATGGTGAAGCCCGGTTCTCCAAACACACTCCACTTGGGGGTCAGGTAAAAGTTCCACTGAAACAGCACCGGCGTGTAGAAGAGCAAGGCGGGCCCGCTGCTGGCACGCGTGCGTACGCAGATGGCCTCTGAACCGCTGCCTTCCCACTCCGCGCATTCAGCCGGGGTGGCATGGCCACCAAAATACTGAACGGTGTCGATGCCTACCGACAAGGCCACCGAGTCGTAGACGGTGGGGAGAAAACCGCGTGGCGCCAGGTTGATGCCAAAGTTTACGCCACCGCCGACGCCCACCTCTGCGCTGCCAAGGGGTGGACTGAACGGGGCCAATACTCCGCGTGGTTCGATCTCCACCTTGTAGGAGCGCGACGCGTTCCCATTCTTGATGATGCTCTGTGCCGCCGCGGGGCTGCTTGCCAAGAGCGCACTCAGCAAAAGCCCTGCACAAAGCAGGGTGCGACTGAGCCAGTTTACGGCGTTTGTTGGACGCGGTCTCATTGGCAGCTCCTGTTCTGGCCGCTGCCCTCTTCCGATGTCCCACTATCGCAATTGAGGTCGCAGGAGTCTACCGAGACGCAGGTGACTTCACAGGGTCCCTTACACGTCACATCACAATTCGCTATGTTACGACATTCTACCGTGCTGCCCGGGCCCACGGTGACGTCCACGGTGCTCACATCATGAGCTTCATAATGGCAATCAGCGCCGCATTCCGCAGCGCAGCTGTGCACGTTGTGACAGTCAATGTCGCTACCGTCCCCGCTGAGCGTCGAGCAGTGATCAGTGTCGTGACAGTCAAAGCTACAATCGTCGCCACAGATGGCGCCGCAGACCTCTGAAGAATGTGCACAGCTCAAATCGCAATCGCGCGCGGAACAGGACAAGATGCACTCACGCTGACCATGACAGTCGCAATCAGGGCCATCGCAATCGACACTGCAACCTGCGCACACAAGTCCGCTCGCGCATAGCAGCGCTCCTGCGCTGATTTGCGCGACACCCGACCGCCAAAAGGCGACCACACTGTCCCACATCTGAGCCAAAATGCCCCACTTCCATGGCGGGTGAGCGTCGTTCATGGCTGCTTGGCTAGCACAGGCGCTCACCCCGTGACCAGGGCAAAGCAGCGACCACCGGGGCGCCTTCTGCGTCTAGTTGGACAGCTGACTGTGGAGCTCGACCGCACAAAATTTTCCGGAGTAGTCAGCGACCACGAAGAACTTTCCCGACTCGCCCACAACTGGCTGGCGCAGCGGTGCGTCTGTGATGCTCTCCTCACATTCCAATCCGTCGGGGCCGTACACGCTCGCCGCGCCGCTGCTCATCGGCACGAAGGTACGCTGACCAAAGACTGAGAGTGCGCCGCTGAGCTCTCCCCGGCTCAACTCATGGCTGGCTACTTCGCGCGGCAAACTCGGCACATTTTTCTGCGTTTCTGCCGTTTTCGGGTACTCCAAAAGCCGCAAGCGCTCGCGTTCGGCGATGGCCAACCGTGTGCCATCGCTCCCCAGTTGCGCTGCTAGGCCCAACTCAACTGTCGGCTGACCACTCACAATCCAATATGCATGAGCCGAGGCGCGTGCCACCGCGGCGTCCCTGAGGGTCACGACTTGCTCGACCGGCCCGGGACTTTCAGTGCCGCTCAGCGGGATGCGCTCCAAACGATAGGCAGACACGAAACGCGCTACCGCGCCGTCTAGGCCCACCCAGACTACGTCATGATCGGCCACCACCGGCTCCGTCGTCGGAACTGACGGCGCACGCACACGGTACAGCGCTCGACCGCCATTGCTGAGCGCGTACAAGCGCCAGTCTAGGCCAAGAAATACCACGGATTGCGCGTTGAGCGCGTACAGCCCAGACCACACGGCCGCTTGTGTGGAATGACGAAAGTGCAAGCTGCCACTTTGGTTGATGGCGTAGATTTGACCCGCAGTCGTCCCCAGCAAGATCGCCCCGTCACTGGGCCGTAAGCTCACGCTCCCAAGCGGCGTGCCCTGCACGGTATAGCTAAACCGAAAACGTCCGTCGCGCTCGAAGGCGTGCAGATAACCATCCGAGGTGGCGGCGTACACGCGCTCTTGTTTGTCGAGGGCTGGTTCTCCCACCAAGGCCGCACCCCCCGAGGCACACCAGAGCACCGTGGCGCAGCTTCCTCGACGCGCAGGTGTGTCGTGGACCTGACCCTCCGTCAGGAGCAACTGATGCGCAGGCGCTCCGTTGCTCGAAGTGGGCGATAGAGCGCCCTGTTTCATCCCAGCACAGGACCACGCCACAGCCAAAAGCGCGCTCCACAAGAGCGCAGCGCAGGACTTATGATTCATGGCGAAAGGCCTTTACCTGGCGGAGACCCAGCTCCGCCGCCTGCTCCAGCTCCGCCCAACTGCCGTTGTTTACGATGACGATGTCCGCGCGCTTCGCTTTGTCAGAAAGAGGCATCTGCGCTGCGATGCGCGCCTCCGCCGCAGCGCGGTCAAGCCCGTCGCGCGTCATGATGCGCACCGTCCGCACTTCGTCGTCCGCCGTCACGACCACCGTCGGCCGATACTTGTGCTCTTGCCCGGTTTCAAACAAGAGCGGCACATCGTAACACGCCCATGCTGTCCCCAGTCGTGCCAGGCGCTCCATTTCACTGGTCGCTAACATTTGCACTGCCGGGTGCACGATGGCATTGAGCTCCGCGAGCGCGACCGGATCACTGAACACGATGCGACCCAGCTGCGCTCGGTCGAGCTCACCCTGCGCGGTGAGCAGTTGAGGGCCAAATCGTTCGACGATGCGCGCGAGCGCGGAGGTCCCAGGCAGAACGGCTGTGCGCGCCAACTGATCGGCATCGATCCGCGGCACCCCCCAGCTCGCAAAGAGCCGGGCAACGCTGCTCTTACCGCTGCCTATCCCACCGGTGAGGGCAAAGGTGATCATGTCGTGCGCGCAAAGGCGGCTTGCACCGTGTTCTTGAGCAACATGGCGATGGTCATGGGACCCACGCCCCCGGGCACGGGAGTGATGAAGCTCGCCTGCTCGGCGCACGCGGCGTAGTCCACATCACCGCACAAATTGCCCGCATCATCTCGGTTCATCCCCACGTCGATGACGACGGCGCCCGGCTTGATCCAGTCACCACGTACCATTTTTGCCCGGCCCACGGCCGCGATCACTACGTCGGCTTCACGCACGCGCGCCGGGAGGTCCACCGTGCGAGAGTGAGCGAGCGTCACCGTAGCGCTCTGATTGAGCAGCAGCGCCGCTATGGGCTTGCCCACCAGGTTGCTGCGCCCAATCACGATCGCCCGTTTGCCCTCGAGCGCCACTCCGGTCGTCTCGAGCAAGCGCATACAGCCCGCCGGCGTACACGAGACCAGCCCGGGCAGCCCGGACCACAAGCGACCGACGTTTTCTGCATGCAGCCCGTCGACATCCTTGTCCGGGCTGATGGTGGCGACAATCTTGCCCTGGCTGATGTGCGCAGGGACGGGAAACTGCACCAAAATGCCGTCAACCAGGTGGTCCTGATTCAGCTGCTCCACCAGGTCGAGCACCGCGCGCTCGCTCGCATCATGGGGCAAGCGATGAACTGCACCCCAGATCCCCGACTTTTCAGCGGCTAGCTCCTTGTTGCGGACGTACACGGCCGAAGCTGGGTCGTCCCCCACCAAGATCACGTGCAGACCCGGTTTGCGACCCGTCGCGGCCAGAAACCGCGCTGCGTCGAGCGCGACTTCATTGCGCACCTGCGCTGCGATGACCTTGCCGTCGATGATGTTTGCCATGGCTGGTTGGGGGATAGAACGAGCCGCGCATCGGTTCAAGCAAAGCCGCAAGAAAACCTGCCGCGCGCGGACGAGGCGCCTGCCCCGCCTGCTGGCAAAATTCCCAGAATTCCGAGTGCCGGATCAGCGCTCCACGTAGGTCACCATCGTGGTCGCACCGGCGGCTAAGCGCACGCTAAATTCCGCATCCAAGCTGCCGCTGAGCAGCACTTTGACGTCCTTGCCAGGTAACGCCGCCGCAGACACGTTGTACGCAAGAAATTGGCCGCTGTCTCCGGTGCTGTCGTCCAGATCTTGCCACGTCCCACCGTCCAAGAACGCGAGATCAGGTCCACCCGCGACCGTCGGAATCACACCGGCGACGCCAGTGACGCCATCCTCCGCGACGACGCGGACGAACAATTGAGCGCGGGCGTCGTTGGGTGTGTCTGACGCTATCAAACCACCCATGATCTCTGCGAGGGCCGAACGCGCGACGACGGCGGGCTCCGGCTCAGATCGTCCATCCCAAAGCGTGACGCTATCGAGATGATCGACATCAAACTCAGGCACCACGGCCAACCACTTGGGGCTAGCGCTCCGCTCGGTGAAAAATTCCGTTCCGTCGTAAGGCACCTTGACCACGTCCTGGGTCGTCAGCCGCTCCATGATCCAGATGAGCGCGGGTTCGTCGTACGCTTCAGTGCTCGAAAAATCCGTGCCTATGAAGCGTCGCACGCTCCCACGCACCTCACCCGCGGCGCCGCCTTCACCCCCCTCGTCACCGTCGCCAGGCCCGGAACTCGAGACCAGCCCGCTGGACCACTTGTCTGCCACGTCGAGCGGAGGCGCACGTTCGGGTGGCTCCGCTTGGCACGCGCACAGCACACTGAGCAGGAGTGCGACGCTGCTTGATGGGGTGAACCTAAAGGGCGACATCAGAGCGCTAGCTTAAGACGCCCGCGCTCCTGTTGCCAGAAAACGGACCAACGCCCAGACCGCTAGGTGGCCATTTAGCCTACCCGAGGCGCGCTCTCTTCACTGGCGCTGTCTCCGCCGGCATTGCGCGCGAGCAGGCGCCGGTGAACCACGAGCGCAGCGGCAAATAATACGAGCCCGAGCCACTGGCTGGTGCTGAGCGCACCCACACCCCCGCGATCATCAGCCCGGAACATCTCGAGCAGCGAGCGCAGCACCGCGTACCCTGCCACGAAGGCAACGAACACCTGACCGTCATAGCGTTTTCTGGGATGAACGATGAACGTCAGCACAGAGCCCAGCACGAGCGCGCCCCACGCCTCATACAATTGGGTGGGGTGCACGGGCAGTGAATGCAGGTGCTCTCCTGCGAGCAGCCCCACGCGTGCCTGCGCCGCGCTGGCGGCGGAATACGGGGGAAATGTCAGGGCCAGCGGCCCAGCAAGCGGTCGACCAAAGCAACAGCCTGCCAAGAGACACCCCATGCGCCCAAACGAAAGTCCCACCGGAATGACCATCCCGGCCATGTCGGCGGCCTTCCAAAAGGGAAATTTGTCTCGGCGGAGCAGCCACCATGCGGCCAGTGAAGCACCCACAAAGCCGCCATAGTAGGTGAGTCCTCCCGCCCAAAACCGGGCCCAAGCAAAACAATCCGCGTGCGTCGGACGACAAACGCCAGCCGTCGCATCCCAGGCCCCCGTGGGCTGGCTGGAGGCACCAAGCAGCGCGCCCAAGGCGTCCACGTCGACCTGGGCCACACACTCCGCCCGCGAAATTTTCCACTCCACCAGGTGGGGCGCAGTGCACAGGTGCACGTAGTCCCAAAAATAACCATCCGCTAACACGTGCAGCAAACGCGCGCCCAAGACGCCAAAGATCAGCATCGAGAGGCCCAAATCCACGATCACATCTGGGTTTTGTCCCACGCGTCGTGCCCACACTGCCCCCAAAACGGTGGCAAAGACAAACCCCAGCACGAGCAACACGAAGTAGCTGGGAAACGGAGTACCGAGCAGTTCAAAGAGTCGCGGTTGCATTGCCGGACGTGGGGGCCTCGGAAACGTCGTGGGCGCCAACACCACTGGCACCACCGCTGCCGGGATGCCCGGGACGATGTCGATGACTGATCATGTCCACACCCATCAGCCCGACGCCAATGCAAATGGCAATGTCGGCGACGTTGAAGGTGGGCCAGTGATCGGTCACGGCCCAGTGCTTGACGTACTTGGCGACGAAGGCATTGGCCTGCATGACCCAGTCTGCACGATAGTCGATGAAGTCGATGACCTGGGCGCGGGTGATGCGATCACTCAAGTTACCGAGCGCCCCGCCGAGCACCATGGGCAGCCCCCATTTCAGGGCTTTTTGGCTCGGGGCGAGCCGTGAATAGAGCGACACGATGAAGAAGATGGCAAACACACTCACTGCCAGAAAGAACGGCAGGCGCACCATCTTGTCGGCCGAAGCAAACAGGCCCCACGCCCCACCTTGGTTGTAAGCGAGCGTGATGTTGAAATTGTCCCCAATGATGTTGATGGGCTCAAAACCGCGCTGGTTGATCACAATCTCTGCCCACACCTTGGTCGAAATGTCAGCAAACAGTGAGATGGCAGACACGACGCCCAAAAACAGATAACTGGGGCGCTTGCCCGTGGGGAAGCTCGTGCCCGCGGGCGGCAGACCGAGCCAACGCCCTACGTCGCCCTTGGACGAGCGGGGAGGATGACTGTCCCCGGCGCTCGAGCTGTGTACCTCCTCGGACAAGAGGACATCCGGCGAGGCCTCGGACACGAGCACGTCCGGCGAGGCAGCGCTGGGACCCGGGGCGATGCCGAGATCGTGGGGGGCCGAAGCGAGAGGCGAGCCAGGAGGCAACTGGTTTTCGGGGTCTGACATGGGGGGACGAGCTTTAGGATAGGATTCGCCGAGGGGCCAGTCTGGGCGCCCGCTACTTGGCAGAAGCGGCTGGCTCCAGGTTGGGCTCCGCGTAGGGCTTTTGACCCGGGGTACTTGGGCAAGTCCCCAGCTTTACCACGAATTGCTCTCCCCCGCCCTCCACGAGCAACGGCACTGGGCCGCGCGCCGTGGTGAGGGGCTTGCCCAGTTTCATCACCCGCGGTTGCACCCCGCTCGCACGCGCCACCAATTCCTGCCAGGCAATGCCCGGTTCACCCGTGATGCTCACACACCGCGCAGCACTCGGCGAGCGGGGCTCCTTGAAGGAAAACTCCACCACCTCTGCCCCGGACTCAAAGCGGAGCGTGGCTCCCTCCGTGTGCAGCGAATACCCCCTGCGTTCGTTGAATTGCTGGATCGCCTGTGCGGCGTTCATCTCAATCACCTGCGGACCTGTGCAGCGGATCCGCTGCTTGTTTTGCGGGTGTTCATACTCCTGCCCGCGCGGGCAGTCGGGATCTCCGTTGCTCTTCAAGCGTGCGAGTTCATCCGCGCTCAGTTGCGGACGTGCCTTGGGTACGGCACGAGCGCGCAGACCGGCCAGTTGCTTGGTCAGCTTGCCTTCAGCGTCTCTCAGTTTGGCGACATCAGCGTCACCCGCCACCCCATCGCAGGCGCTCACGGCAGACTGCACGGCCAGCAGGCTTTTCTGCACGTCGTCCGTCTTTTGATCGTCCATATCGAGCAGCACTTGCTGCGATGACCCCATGTGATCGCGGCACTCCTTGAACTTGAACGGATTGCACGCCACACACAAAAGCAGGCAAAAGAGCCCGCCCGGCCAAACTGTGCTCCGCTCTGCTCGACGCTCCGACAGACGGTCCCCTTGCCGCCACCCTGGTTCGGTCATGAGCGAACACTAACCATGAACGCGGGTCAAAGACCAGCCGAACGATGGGGGTCAAAGTGCTTCAAATACGAGCTCCACATCACCGGAGACGCAACCGAGCGGCGTCATTTGGTGGCGAGCTTCATACGGCCGCGCCAGCCGAATGCGGTAGCGACCGAGCAGTTCATGCCAAAAAATGCTGGCTTCAAGCCCAGCCAAGAGCGCACCCACGCACACGTGTGCCCCTCCGCCAAAGGGCATGAAAGCAGCGCCCAATCGCTGATGTTCTGCGCGCTCAGGAGAAAAACGCTCGGGGTCAAAGCGCAGCGGCTGGGGGAAATACCTTTCATCCCACATCACAGGGGCAGTCAGCGCATACACCTGAGTGCCCGCGGGAATGGCGTAGCCCAGGATCTCGGTATCCCGGAGCGAACGCCGCAGCAAAGCTGCGGCCACCGGAAAGCGGCGCAGTCCCTCTTTGAAGGCCCAATCGTAGGCGGGCACTAATTTGGGCAGTTCACGGCTGGCCGCGCCGAGTGGCACACTTTGCCCCGTCTCTCGCAGGCGCTCTTGCCACTGTGGATGCGTTGCTAACAAATAGGCCACATTGGTCACGCCAAACGCCGTGGTGTCAAAAGCGGCCGTCATGACCCCGATGAACAGTCGCACCACCGTGTCGTCATCGATCCATTGAGCGCCATGTTCTTCCCGGCACAGTCGACTAAACAAGTCTGTTCCGCTCGAGATGCGCCGCTCACCCGCCTTTTGACGAAAGTGGTCGAGCAAGACCCGATAACCCCGACGCGCCTTGCGAAACTTGGGACTAAGCCACTCATTTTTGACCACGACTTGGAAGGCACCCCACACGTCGACCAACGCTTGTTCCAGCTGCTGTGCCTCGGCCCTGTCCTCGATCCCCATGAAGATGCGCGCCCCTGCGCGACCAAAGAGCGCACGAGCCGCGCGCTTGAACTTCACGGTGCGCTGAGCGCCAAACTCCTCAATGGCTTGCACAACCATCGGGGTCACCATCTCGGCATAACTGTCCAGGGCAGCCGCGCTGAACGCGGGGGTGAGCAGGCGACGCGCCTGTTGATGCAGCCCAAAATCGAGCGCCGTCGGGAAATCGAGGGTGCTCGTGGGAGGTACGCCTTCGAAAACGGAGCGCCAGCCGAGCGCAGTGGACCAGACTTGGTCCTGGTTTTTGGCGATGGCAGCGATGGCATCCGGCTCGGCCACGAACACCGCCGTCCCCTCCCCGTCCTCCTGGGCGTAGATGGGCCCAAATCGCGCAATGCGCTGCACGTAGTACGCATTGCCGCGTGTGATCACGCCACGCAGGGCCAACATGAAGTCGAAGAACGAGCGGTCGCCGGGCAGATGATCCAGTCCCCCCCGACGCCCTACGTTGGCCGTCGGCCGGTCCACATCCCCGACGGCCTCGACAATAAAATCTGCGACGCGATGCTCCACTTCGAGCGCCCCCCGGCCTCGGGAGGGGGCACCTGCTTGCTCCAACATGAGCCGGTATTTACACGCCTTTTTGCTAGATCACTACGTCGGCCGACCTGCTGACTCGCTCATCTTCGCGTGTCCGAGTCAGCACTGTACATTTGAGTAGCCCAACCTAAACTTGCTGGGTGCCCGCCCCTCCCTGGTCCCAAGTACGCGGCGTCAGCGCAGTCACCGCGCGCTGGTTGAGCGAGGGTGCCGTGCGCCCGTGCCTGGCAGCAGAACGGCTCATCCCAGCCACCGAGCCCCGCTACGGCAGCTTGCCGCCGCTACATCCCGGACTTGTGGGCGCGCTGCGCGCACGGGGGGTGAGCCAACTGTACAGCCACCAAACACAGGCCATCTCCGCAGCGCTGTCAGGCAAAACGGTCATTGTGGCCACGCCCACGGCCAGCGGCAAGAGCCTGTGTTTTCACGTGCCGGTCATCCAAGCGCTCGCGGATGATCCCGGCGCAAGCGCGCTGTTTCTCTATCCTACCAAAGCGCTCAGTCGTGATCAGGAACACGGGCTGCACGCCATGCTGCAACAAAGCGGCCTGCACTTGCCGTCCATCGTCTTCGACGGTGACACACCGGGGGACGCTCGACAAAAGGCGCGCGAGCGCGGTCGCATCATCCTGACCAATCCGGACATGTTGCATGCTGGGATCCTGCCCAACCACAACAAATGGGCCACCTTCTTTCAGGGCTTGCGCTACGTGGTCCTGGATGAAATGCACACCTATCGCGGCGTGTTTGGCTCACACATGGCTCACGTCATCGCGCGGCTCAAGCGCGTCGCCGCCTTCCACGGCGCAGCGCCCACGTTCATTGGGGCCACGGCCACCATCGGTAATCCGGCGGAATTGGCGGCGCGTCTGCTCGGCACGGCCCCCTGTGACATTGAGCTCGTGACCCAATCAGGCGCGCCGCAAAACAGCCGCAAAGTGTTCTTGTACAATCCGCCGCTGGTCAATGCGGAGCTCGGGGTGCGGCAGAGCACCCTCAAGTCGGCGGTGCGTCTGGCCGCCGATCTCGTGGAGGCCCGAGTGCCGACGATCGTCTTTGGGCCCAGCCGCAACTCGGTCGAGGTCATGCTCAAATACTTGCGCGAGCGCACGCAAGCTTGCAACAAAGACGGCAGCCTGGACGTGCAGCGCGCCATCATGGGCTATCGCGGCGGGTACTTGCCTTCGATGCGCCGCGACATCGAGCGCGGGCTGCGGCAGGGCGAGATCTTGGCCGTGGTGGCCACCAATGCCCTGGAGCTGGGCATCGACATTGGCGACTTGGACGCGGTGATCTGCGCCGGTTATCCAGGCAGCGTCGCTGGCACCTGGCAACGTTTTGGTCGCGCCGGGCGCCGGGGTGCAGAGTCGGTGGCCGTGATGGTGTGCAGCAGCGGCGCGGTGGATCAATACCTGGCGCGCGAACCCAACTACCTGCTCGACAGTCATGCCGAGCATGCCCGCATCGATCCGACGAACACAGAGATCGTCATTCAACACCTCAAGTGCGCGGCGTTCGAAGCTCCGTTCATCATGAACGCGCCTGGCGCCCGGGCGGCCTCACCCCAACCTGCACAGGGCGAGGCTTACGGCCCCCTCGACGTCGACTCCACGCGCGCGGCGCTCGGCTACTTGCAAAGTCACGGCCTGCTCAGCGCGCAGTCAGGTCGCTATCATTGGATTGGGGACGCGTTTCCAGCCAGCAATGTCTCTCTGCGCAACATCGGCTGGGACAATTTCGTCATCATCGATCAGGGCAGCCCACAAGAACCCAGCGAGAAGACCATTGGCGAGCTCGATTTTCGCGCGGCGCACACCATGCTCCACGAACAGGCCATCTACCAACAGGATGCCGAGCAGTATCAAGTGGAGCGGCTCGACTTTGACAATCACAAAGCCTACGTGCGCAAGGTAGCCCCCGACTATTTCACAACTGCGCTCACCTACCGGACCGTGAGCGTCCTTTGCACCAACGACACGCGCGCTTGTGATACCGCAAGCGAGGCGTGGGGTGACGTCAAAGTGCTGGAGCGCGTCACCGGCTACAAGAAAATCAAGTTCTTTACCCACGAAAATTCAGGCTATGGCGACGTACACCTGCCTGAAATGCAGATGCACACCACCAGCTACTGGCTCACCGTTCCCGAGCAGCTGCTCACCCAACTTGCCTCTCCGCGCGCCCTGCTCATCGACGCGTTACGTGGCGTGGGTCACGCGCTGGAGACGGTGGCCTCACTGATGCTCATGTGTGATCCACGCGACATCAACCAATGCTTAGGTGATGGTGAGCAAGATTTCGATGGCCACGGGCCAGCCCAGCCCGCCGGTCGTGAACCCAGGGCAGTCGCGGCATCCCCACACAGCGCGCGCACCGGGCAGCTCGACCCCACACTCTTTTTGTTTGATGCTCAGCCCGGCGGTGTCGGGCTAGCCGAGCGCATCTTTGAACGCGCAAGTGAGCTGCTAGGACGCGCCCAAACACTCATCACGCAATGTCCCTGTGAGGCGGGTTGCCCGGCGTGTGTCGGTCCGGCTGAAAATAGCCCACGCAAAGCTCTAGCGCTCGAGCTCATTGCCGCGCTCGACCTAACACAAGCGCCCCGTGTGGTTCATTGAAGGGGGCCGGCACAGGCTGTGGCCAAAGGACGTCTGCGGCCTGGTCGCCCCCAGCCTGCGGACCTGGTCGGGTGATCCTGCGATTGAACTCCGTCCTACGGATCGAGCGGCCACGCCTCCAGTACGGCGGCGGGCGCGCCCGGACCATTTTGGATCAAAGCGCGCCGACAGTCCTCGAGCGTCAGTCGTCGCGGTCCAAAAATCGTCGCATCCGAGGCGTCGGCGTCCATGAGCGAGGTGGGCGTATCCACGCCAAAGTCATCCGGGTGTCCCGGCATGTCGAGCAGGATGTGCCCGAGCTCATGGGCCAAGGTCAGTGACCGGGTGCCCGCCCGCACACCGCCGCGATCCAAAATCAGCGCGTTCATCAGACTTCCGCCTGGACTCTTGATGAACGATTCCCCGATGCGTCCTACCCCGGAGAACAGCGGCACCACGATAAGCTCGATGGTCGTCGGGTCGTCGTCAGAAAACGCGCGCAACAACATACGCTCTTCCCGCGTCCCGGCCGCGGCATTGAAATCGACAAAATGTTCGAGGCCGTCGGACAAGTCCAGTTCTGCTGAGCACACGGACAGCGTTGGATCCAAACTGAGCGGTTGGCGATCGATGGGGCGCAATGCCGCGGGACGGCCGGCGCGATCGAAGATGAGCACGTCGTAGCTCGGCAGCGCCGTGTAGGACACCTGCGCGTTGCGAAACACGCGACTCCGTAGCCCCAGCTGCGTGAGCCGCCCCGAAAGGAGTCGCGCCACATCCCGCGGAGTTTGCCCAGGGTTCACCTGCAGGCGCACGATTCGACCGCCCGCCTCAAAAGCAATCGCCCCCCCTGATGCAAGCAGCCCGCCCTCACAACCTACCTCCAGGAGCGTCAACTCGGGCGGGTCAACCACCTGGATGTCCCACTCGGCCCGCGGCCCGAGCACGATCCCACATTGACCCCACAGGTGGCTGGCCGCATCTAATTCATCACTCACGATGCGCACGCCTTCGGTCGCGTCGCTCCCAACCGGTGGCGGACCGCCCGCCTGCATGTTGATGAGCCGCGTGCGTAACCGCAATTTATAGCGTCCGGGCGACGCACCGTGCGGGTCCACTCCGTCCGGCGCAGCGACCACGACCCGCAGCGCGGCCTCGGCATTGAGGCGCAACTCCACCTCTCCGCCGACCTCAGCGATCAGGCTGCGGGTCGCGATAGCAGGATGGTTGCGCTCGATGCTGTCGCTGACCAACCGCAACGCGTCCGTCTCGGCGCACAGCAGGTCACGGCGTTCACATGCAAAAGCGCGCAACGGGACATTGCGCAGGGTATCCAGGTGCCGCTGACCGGCCGAAAACGCGGTGACGCTGAGCGCACTCGGGATGGCGCTCTCTGGCCCAACCAGGCGCACCCGCGCCGCTTCCTCATCCGGCGCGGCAGAGCTCACTTGCAGCGCCAGCTCAGACGGCAAGACGCGGCTGAGTGAGAGCCGCTCACGCGGCACCGCAGCGCCGTTTTTGCTGGAGATGAGCTGAATTTCCACGACACCGAGCGCGTGCTTGCCGCTCTTCAGTGCCAACTGCATGGCGCCTGCCTGCACAGCAAGCAAGCGGACTCCGCCCGCTGGGATCGCTGCCCCCTTGGGCAACAATTGACCTGCTGGACTCACGAACCGCACCGGGCCTTGCCCTGGCGCGGTGGTCCCCGGAGCAAATTGCCCGGCAAGGACTAACGGTAGCCGAGCAAGAGCGCGCTCTTGGGCCGCACTCAAGGCTGGTGCAGAGCCAGGTTCCGCGGCAATGAAATCGTACGGCTGTCCGCTGGTGAACAGTACGGTGGCCGGGACGACGGCGCGTTCCTCAGCAAGGCCGGGCTCTGCGCCGAGCAAGCCGCACAAAAGCGCCGCGCTCGCCCCACCCTGCATGCGGCACAAACCACGCCGCAACAGACCCATTTTACTCCGCGTCCACATGCCGGGTTCTCCGTGGCCGAGCCTATCACATGGCTACGCATGATCCCTCTTGGTCGAGGCCACAGGCAGCGCTATGGCCGAAGCATGCTCTCCGAAGAAGAATACGTTCGACTCGCGCAGAAAGAATTGGCCGCGCTCATGAGCGCCCTGGACGCCCTAGAGCACGACGACCTGCAGGCGGAGCTCGAGAACGACATCATCACCATCGATTTTGCAGCAGGCACTCCGTACGTGATCAACTCCCACCGCGCCGCCCGACAAATCTGGATGGCCGCAGACCACACCGCCTGGCATTTTGACTTCGAACCAGCCAAAAACTCATGGATCGCTCACAAAACTGGTGAAGAGCTGTGGGCCACACTCAGCCAGTCCCTGCGCCAGCGCTTGGGCGCGTCGTCCTTTGCACTCACGCCCCAGTGACGAACCAAGGCCTGGGGAAACCAGCCAAACTACAGGTCCAAGTCAGTACGAATGGGGCGGCCGCCACTGGTAGGAGCCGGCTTGGGCTTGGCTTCTGTCGCAGCGGGCGCGGGACGAGCCGCGGTCGTACCGGGGCGAGGCGCGCGGACCGCAGCGTTAGATGGAGATGCAACGGTCCGTCGCGACGGCTGCGCTGCTGCGCCCGAAGCCGCCTCCGCTGAAGTGGCTGAGTTTGGCGCTGCTGCTTCAGCCTGCTGCGCATCCAGCTCGGCCTTTTTTGCCTCGGCGGCCTGCTGGGCCGCGTGGGCCGCTTGTCCGGCGAGTTCGGCCTTCTTGCGCTCCTGTTCGAGCGCAAAAATGGCAGCTTTGCGCTCTTCCTCGAGCGCCTGCCCAACCGAGGACTGTTCGCTCGTTGCGGGACCTGGGGACACGCCCTCTGCGGACGAACCGCGCCCCACGGCCAGAAACAGCCCCCCTAACAGGAGTACGCCCGCGCCGAGGCCAATGACCAGCGCGTTGCCTTTTTTGACCGGCACACCAGCTGGCACAGCCACGTCATCCAGCGAGGTGGCGCCCATGGTGGTCACACCCTTTTGAGCGAGCGGCGCCGCTCCACCCGTTGGCCCCAGAGTGCCCAAGCGCGCCCCACTGACCTCGAGTTGCGGCGTCCCCGCCGAGACTGTGCGGCCCGCGGCGACAAATGTCCCGCCGAGCCAAGACTCGAGCGCCGCTTTGAGCTCAGCCGCCGACTGGTAACGCGCACTCAAATCGCGCGCCATGGCCTTCTCTACGATCGCGACAAAGCTTGGATCGATACCAGGCGCAACAGCCAACATGCTGGGCGGCGTCTCCAGCACGATCTTGAACAGAAGCTCATTGAACGTCGCCGCATCAAAGGGCACCGTCCCTACGACCGCTTGGTACAAGATCACTCCCACCGCGTACACATCCGCGCGATGGTCCACATCCCGGCCGCCTTTGGCCTGCTCAGGCGCCATATAATACGGCGTCCCCATCACGGCGCCCGTGCGCGTCATGGAAAACTCACCGCCCAGGGCGTTGAACTTGGAGATCCCAAAATCGACAATCTTGGTAAAATTGCCTTTGGCCAGCAGAAACACATTGTCGGGCTTCAGATCGCGGTGAACGATGCCCGCCTGATGGGCAGCCTCTAGCCCATCCAACATGTTCACCACAATCGTGGCCACGTCCCGGGGGCTCATCTTGCCTTTGGCGAGGCGAGCGCTCAGTGGCTCTCCATCCAAGTACTCCATGACCATGTAACGTTCGCCGTCCGGCAAATCGCCTAAGTCGAGCACCTCAACGATGTGTTTGGAGCCAATGCGTCCAGCAGCTTGTGCTTCACGCTCAAAGCGTTTGATCGCTTCTTCATTGCCGGCCACGCCAGCGTGCAGCACCTTGATGGCTACGCGACGGTGGATGCGCGTATTGAGCCCCTCATAAACCGCTCCCATTCCTCCTTCGCCGAGCAATCGCACGATTTGGTACTTGCCATCGATGGTGTCTCCAATTTTCAGTGACATTGTGCCGCTCGCGTGAAGTTTAGGCGCCAGGGATAAGAGGGCGTGCAGCGGGCCAAATTCATTGCCCCAAAAGCAACACCGCCGTCGTTCGACCTTGTCATTTTACTACAATTAGGCAAGTTGCCCTGGATTTTGTCGCGAAATTTGCGTCGGCACTTGGCCTTTTCTATAGGCAGGTCCCTAACTCGGTGTGATCCCGAACTTTTTCCCCAATCGAGCCGTCCCCATGCCCGTCTTCAAGAAAGTCAGCCCCCAAGTCAAC
>Ga0315912_10001834_pt1 | contig 24328 bp, 18 predicted proteins | sample VfabasoilMG_FD_204469 | JGI IMG/M metagenome (GOLD analysis project Ga0315912, IMG submission 204469) | Garden soil microbial communities collected in Santa Monica, California, United States - V. faba soil | ecosystem: Environmental > Terrestrial > Soil > Garden | place: USA: California... | reverse complement strand
GAAGTTCGTAGCCGGTTATGCACGGCACTACGCCACGATGGCTGCGTTGCTCGACGCTCACCGTATTCCCGATACGACTCGGTCTCGCGCCTTGCCCTCACGGCGCAGCTCCGCGCCTAACCGGCCACGAACTTCCGGCACCGAGTACTAGCGCCGACGACATGCGTGGGTCTAGGGTATGCCTGACGATGCGCCGCTAGGCGCTCGTTGGGGGTGCGCGCAGGCAGCTTGGCTGCCGTAGCGAGGGCCTTTGCGAAAGGCCCTCGCTGACTAAAACATCACGTTGGCTTCGCCGAGCGTGAACGTGATCCCCTGGCCAAACAGATCGCGACCTAGGGCGATTCGTGTGAGCGCGTTCGTCGTCCGCGTTCGTCGTGCGGCCGCCGATGTCGTGGTCCGTGCGACTTCGAGATCGCGTGATGCCGAAGTGAAGCGAGTTTGGCTGTTGGCGTGAAGTCCGAATGGAGCCGTGCTCAGGACTTGGATCGCGTCGTTGAGTTCGGCGATCGCGAGTTCGATCAAGCGCGTTTGGATCTCCAAGTTCGTGTTCCCGAGCTCGAGTGCGATCGCATTGGCCGCGTTGAGCCGCTGAACCGCGAGGTCGCAGTTGAAGGCCGCGTTGAGCACGCGGAGAAAGCGGCCGATCTGACGGGTCTCCCGTAGGGTCAAAACATTGGGCCCACCGAAGAGGTTACTGAGCGCGATCCCGCTCGGTGAGTTGTTGAACGCATCGGTACCATAGAACGCGATCGCGTCCTCGAGCGTCGCGTGGCTGTGACCATGGAAGAACGGAGCCGTGTCGGCTGCCTCGATGAGGGGCGGCGTGTTGAACCGACCATCGCCGAACGCATCGAGGGTGCCATCACCATCGGTATCGAAGTTCGGATTTACCCGGTTCCGGCCGCCAAAGCCCCCGTCCAACGGGATTCCGAGTTCGTCCAGGAGGTCGAGCCGGGCATTCTCGACCCCCGTGTTGAAGACCCGATTGAGCTGCGTGACCCCAAAATTGGCTCCCGCGTTGGCGTGGCAATTTTCACATCGGCCGCGCACCGTGTCTCGGAAGACGAGCACTCCGGCCGCAGCTTCGGGATCCGAGATCGTGACGAGATCGAGGTCGAGCTCATTGGTTCGGCCGAGAAGGATCTGGAAGCCACCGGACAGATCGAGTTCTTCCTCCGTGATCGCGCGGAACGAAACGCCTGGCGTACGACCCAGATCGGCCGTCATATGCTGATTGACCGCCCCAGCGAGGAAGTCTCGGAGTTCACCATTGCCGGGAGCTCCGTCCCCTGACCAGCCGGTCCGCTGGTTAGGCGGAGCGATCGTCCCATCGCCTGGATCGCGGGTGATGCTCGTCGCAAGCGACAAGGTATGCGAGACCGAGCGCATCGTGAACTTGTCATCGAGATCTTCGACGCCATCGACGTTTTCGCGGATGAGGCCGAAGTCGCGCAACAGCTCGGGGATCTCGAGGGTCGCGAGGCCGGGGTCGTTCTCGGCGACGAACAACGGATCGGCATCGTCGAGCGTTTCGATGAACGGTGCGTCGATCGTGAAGTTGTTCTCGACGGGATGGCACGTCGCACAGGTGCGGCCGTTGCCGTCGAACGTCTCGCGGAAAAAGATTCCCGCCCCCGCACACACGTCCTCGGTGACGAGGCCGAGGAGAACCCGCGGATCGTTCTCGCACGCTGCGCGGCGTTCGGCCACGGTTGCACGGAGTGTCACCACCAGGGGTCCCGACTCCGGATCGTCCTCTGCGATACAGGCCGACATGAAAATGCTCAATACCAACGACGAACGAAAAACCAACGAATGACTCATGCGACTCCCATGCTCCCCACACCCGCGTTGGCTTGGAAGCAACCCATCGCGTCGAGGTTTCGATCCCAAGACGTTCCGCGCTGAAATTGTCACGTTTGAATCCAGGCGCTCGGTTCGTGGACTGCGATCGCCTCGATGCGCTACGATCCCAACCTCGCCATGGCACGACGACTCATCTCCTCAGGATCATCGTTCGAACAAGAGATCGGCTATTCCCGTGCCGTGGTCGACGGCGATTGGGTATTCGTCTCGGGCACGACCGGTTTTGATTATAGGTCCATGACGATCTCGGCAGACGTGGCGGAACAAGCGGAGCAAAGCCTACGAAACATCGAAGCGGCCTTGGCCGAGGCGAATGCCAGCCTGCGAGACGTCGTCCGGGTGACCTATATCTTGCCGGACGCGACCGAGTTCCCGCAATGTTGGCCCATCCTGCGTAAGTATTTCGGCGAGATCCGTCCGGCCGCCACGATGATTTCGGCTGGCTTGGCCGATCCTCGGATGCGCATCGAAATCGAAGTCACGGCGCGACGCCAAGCCCCCGCCTGAAGGCAACACGAAGGTCGCCCCAGCTCGCGCGGCTCGACGCATGCTCGATCAGGTGGAGCCTGGGCGTCCGTCGCGAGTCAGATGACGGGGTCCGCGAGCGTATCCTGCTACGGTGCGCCTCCGTCCGCCAGACTCGATCACAGAGCCGCACGAACTGACGGTCAGCCTCGAGCGGCCTCCTCCGCCAGATGCCGGGGTCGGCTGGCTGCAGCCGTTCGTCCTGCTGATCTTGTTGGTCTCCGTCCTTGCGGCTCTGCGAAGGCGTAGGCGCAGGCGCAAGTTCGGCCAGCAGGGACTGCGCACCCTCGTGACCGGAGCCGCGGTGGGCAATCTCCTCGTCGATCTCGGGTCCATTTTGATGCCGAACCGTCCGACGACCGAGGTGATGCGACAGCTGGAGGACGAGCCGGCAACCGACGACGTCGGCGACCGTCGCGATCCACCGCCGATGAATCCTTGAATCCCGACGGCATTCGGCCGACCACCCTCGCCGAGTCGCTCCATCTCGAATCATGGGTGTGCACGAAGGCGTGAGGAGTACGATCGAATGGATGGACATTGTGATTCGGGTTCTGGTCCGCGATTTGTCATTGTGTCGTCCACGTCGGAATGGATCGTGATGCGGTTGCGGTGTATCGATACCCGACCCGCGAACGAAACAGGTCGAGTGCCGAGGATCGAGGATCGAGCGGGCACGCGGGCGCCACCCGAGACTCCGTCGTTGGCGTTCGATCTGTAGATTTTGCGGGCCTACGGCCGCGGTTCGGCAGTATGACGGATCGCTGCTACGACCGTGAGCGAAGCCACGTATTTGCTGAACGAACGGGGGTCTGCAGTGGTCGAACGCGAAATCTTGGTGGGGAAGGATTCGACGTGCGCATCGAAGTCTCCCCTTCGGTTTCGTGAGAACCGAAGAGCGAAATCGTGGCCCTATGACGGAACCCCATGGTAGTTTCGCGAACGCTATGTCCCCACGCTTTCATTCGATCCCCATGTCCTCTCTACTCATTGTCGGCACGCTTTGGATGGCCTGCGCCGCAGACCCGGACACCGACGATTCCGCCGCCAATACGATGAACGACGCCGATTCGACCGGTTCTCCCAATATCGATGACATGCAGACGACGTCATCGAACGACGCTGGAAACGAGCCCGGAACCGAGAGTGATTCGAGTGGCGAGGCTCCCGTAGACGACGACACGACGGGATCCAATGACGACACCGACGGCTCCCCAGCAGGCGACACGGACGGCTCTCCCGACCCAAGTATGAGCTTCTTCGTGACCAGCACGGGCAGCCCGGATGGGGGCAACCTAGGCGGTCTCGATGGCGCCGATGCGATCTGCCAAGGGCTTGCCGATGCCGTCGGGGCGGATGACAAGACCTGGCGTGCATACCTGAGCACGGACACCGTGAATGCTCGCGAGCGGATCGGGACCGGCCCTTGGTACAATCAGGCGGGCCAACTCGTCGCCCAAACGGTGGATGAGCTCCATGCCGACGACACCATCTTCAATGGCGATCCGAACCTCATCTTGGACGAAACCGGCGTGAATGCCCCAGGGAATGAGCACGATGTCCTGACCGGCTCGGACCCGAGCGGAATGGCGCTCGCGGGGCTCAACTGTGACAACTGGACCTCGAACGACGCCAGTTTGACCGAAAATCCGCAGGTCGGACACAGCGATATCCCTGGCAACCCGCAGTTCAGCCCGTCGTGGAACTCGGCCCACGTCTCGGCGAACTGCAGTGCAACCGGATTGACGGAGCGCGGCGGCGCCGGTCGGTTGTACTGCTTTGCTGAATGATCCAAGCGGATCGCCCATTCAGGCGGAACTCGGATGGGACCTCCACGAGCATGCTAAACCTGAGCATGCTCGATCATACCGGACTCTCCGTGAGCGACCCCGTTCGAAGCCGACGGTTCTATGAGGAGGCTCTTGCCCCGCTTGGCTACAAGGTGTTGATGGAAGTCCCCACCGAGTTCACCGGTGGGGTGATGGTGCTGGGAATGGGGGTTCCGCCCAAACCCGATTTCTGGTTGCACGAAGGCACACCACAAAAGCCCCACATCCACGTCGCCTTCCGTGCGGACAACCGTGACGTCGTGGATGCATTCCATCGCGCGGCACTCGCTGCGGGAGGCACGGACAACGGGCCCCCGGGTCTGCGACCGCACTACCACGAGCACTACTATGGTGCGTTCGTACTCGACCCCGACGGTCACAACATCGAGGCCTGCTGTCACACTCCGGCCCCGTCGGTGTAGGGACCATCGCCCTCGGCTCTCACGAACGGCAACGTGATTCGAGTATCGCTATCGCAACGAAACCCGGATCCAAGAGCGTCGATCGGCAAACCACTGCGCATCGCCCCGTCGTCGCCATGAGGCCAAACGACCCGACGGGCCGGCTCGACATGGTCATCACGCGAACGCTGTCGCTCGAAGCCCTACCGGAACGTTGATCGCCGTACGATTGACGGTCGCGAGAAGTCCCGTCGATTGACCCGTTTTGAACGTTCGTGTAGAAGTCCCCGCGCGTGAGCGGCAAGAACTATTGGGTATGGCGATCGGGACATTTGGTTCTCGCGCTCGTGGTCAGCGCGTGCATCCGAGAGCCCCGCCCCTTGCCAGTCGCACCCGAGGGTCCTGGGGCCAACACCCCGACCACCGCGACCGCAGCCACTGCGACGGCCGAGCAGGATTGGTCGTACGAGGGGGTCAACGGCCCAGGGCACTGGGCCACGCTCCGGTCGGACTGGAGCACCTGTGCGAATGGGACTGCGGGGTCTCCCGTCGACTTGCCGCTCGACCGGCTTGCAGCGGGTCCTGCAGCGAAGGCTTCGGTGGTGTCGAGCCATCTCGGTGCACTCGCCCTACGGGCGCGAAGTGACGGTCGAATCGTCGAGCTGCTCGGGGACGACCGCCAGCGCCTCGAATTCGCCGAGCGATCGGTTCACCTCGCGAAGATCGAGTTCCACACCCCTACGGAACACCGACTCGGTGGTATCTCGGCTGCGCTCGAACTCACGCTCTGGTTCGACGATCCGGAGGGCGGTGTGCCGGTGGCCCTATCGATCCTCTTTCGCAGTGGCCGGGAGAACCCTACCCTCCAGCCGCTTCTCGACGCCTTACCACCGAAGGGTGCGTACGACACCCAAGCGCTCGGCAAAGAGCTCGATCTTCCCGCCATCCTTCCTGCGCAAGGGATTTTGTTCTCGTACGAGGGTTCCGCTACTACGCCACCTTGTCAAACCCCCGTGACGAGACTCGTCCTTGCTCAGATGGGCGAGCTGTCCGATGCGCAACTCGAGACCTTGCGGAAAGCGCTCGGCCCCTCGAACCGCCCGACCCAGCCGCTCGGCGATCGGGTCCCTGTACTCCTGCCGTTGCGCGGAGTCGGAGCTCCCCCTTGACCATCGAGATCCCCGTGAACATCACGCTTCCCCAGCTTCGTCATCTTCACCATCTTCACCATCTGCTCATGGGTGTTTCCCTCGTCGCGTCCGCAGCCTGCACTTCGCACGCGGACGAGGCGGAGGCACGTGCGCCCCTCGAAGTGAGCGTCGTCGAGGTTCAGCCGCAGACGGTCATCGTCCGGACCGATTTCGTCGGCACGATCGATGGAACGGAGAATGCCGAGATTCGTGCCCGTGTCAGCGGGTATCTCGAACAAGTTCACTTCGACGAAGGGGCGCGCGTCAAGAAAGGCGATCTCCTCTTCACCATCGATCCCGTGCTGTCGCAAGCGGAGGTGACGCGGGCTCAAGGTGATCTCAGCCTTGCGCGAGCGGCCGCGGAAAAATCCAAAGCCGACGTAGCGCGCCTGACCCCACTCGTGTTGACGAACGCGGTGAGCCAAGAACAGCTCGATCACGCACGGGCCGAGAAACAATCCGCCGATGCTCAGATCGCCGCCGCGCAAGGCGCTTTGTCCACGGCACGGGCCTCGCTCGATTACACCAAGGTCAAGGCGCCCATCGATGGAGTCGTGGGGGTCCGCAAAGTCAGCATCGGGACGTTGGTGGGGCAAGCCGAGCCCACGCTCCTCACGACGATCTCCCAGCTCGACACGGTCCGGGTCCGCTTTCCGATCAGTGAACAAACGTATCTCAAGCACGCGGCCGCGCTGAATCGGCTCGTCGGTGATGAAACCACCGGACGCAACGTTCGACTCCAGCTCATCCTCGCCGACGGTTCGACCTATCCGCACCAAGGATGGCTTGCCCTCATCGATCGTGCGGTGAGCATCAGCACCGGTAGCATCTTGCTCGAAGCACGCTTCCCCAACCCGGACGGAATTCTTCGCCCCGGCCAGTTTGCGCGCGTCCGCGTGCGAACCGACAAAATCGAAGGAGCGTTGGCGGTCCCCCAACGTGCCGTGCTCGAACGACAGAGCCTCCATGAAGTGCTCGTCCTCGGCCCCGACAATCAGACCGAGCGACGCGCGGTGTCGGCCGGGACTCGCGTGGGCAAGTATTGGATCATCGACAAGGGCCTCTCCCCGGGAGAGAAGGTTTTGGTCGAGGGCGTTCAGAAAGTTCGCCCGCCCATGGTCGTCGCTCCCCGGGTGATCCCGCTCGGCGAAGTGAGCCCCCCCGATGGCGCCACTCCAGATGAAGGAGCCCCACCGGCTGAAGCGGCCGCACCCACCGAGGGCGCCACACCGGCAATAGGAACCCCTGCTCCCGCCGGAGCCACTCCGCCCGCCGGAGCCACCCCATCCGCAGGGTCGACTCCATCGAGTGAAGTCGAACCTCCCGCCAAAGCCGAGAACGCGGCTCGACCAAAGCCCGCCAAACGCTCGAGGTAAATCAATCCGTGGGTAGTTTTTTCGTTCAGCGCCCGATCGTCGCGATCGTCCTCTCCATCGTCATCGTGATCGCGGGCCTCGTCGCGATGGGGTCACTCCCCATCGCTCAGTTTCCGGACATCGTCCCGCCCGAAGTCACCGTCAACACGACGTTCAACGGAGCGGACGCCGTCACCCTCGAACAGTCGGTCGCGACTCCGATCGAGCAGAAGTCGAACGGGGTGGACAACATGATCTACATGCGGTCCACGAGCGCGAACGACGGGCAGCTCGAGGTCCGCGTCACCTTCGAGTCGGGCACCGACCCCGACATGAACAACGTCTTCCTCCAGAATCGGGTTTCGGAGGCCACCCCCGGCCTCCCCGAAGACGTGAAGAAGTTCGGCGTCACTGTTAAGAAGTCCATGGGGATGCCGTTCATGGTCATCTCCCTCAAATCGGAAGACGGCAACCTCGACGCGAACTTCCTCGGGAACTACGCGACCATCAATGTCATCGATGAGTTGGCACGTATCCCTGGGGTCGGGCGAGTCCAGAAGATGGGTTCGGCCGACTATGCGTTGCGGGTGTGGCTCAAGCCCGATCACCTGGCACGCCTGGGTTTGACCATCCAAGACATCGCGGGCGCGCTGCAAGCTCAGAACGTCGTCAACCCGGCAGGCCTCATCGGCGGTGAACCGGCGCCTCCCGGTCAAGAGCTGACATACTCCGTCCGAGCTCAGGGACGACTGACGACCCCAGAAGAGTTCAGCAATATCATCGTGCGGGAGGACTCCGATGGCTCGATCGTCCGCATGGGAGACGTCGCGCGCGTCGAGCTCGGGGTCGAATCGTACACGCAGATCGGACGGCTCAATGGCGAGTCGGCCGCGGTGGTACTCATCTACCAGGCCCCCGGATCGAACTCCCTCGCTTTGGCGAAAGCGGTGTTCGACACGATGGAAGGTCTCGCCAAGGACTTTCCCACGGGCGTCGCTTACGAGGTCAGTCTCGACACGACGTTGCCGGTCACGGCCGGGATCGAGGGGATCGAGCACACGCTCATCGAGGCCGTCGTCCTCGTGCTCCTGGTCGTCTTCGTGTTCCTGCAGAGTTGGCGAGCGACCCTCATTCCGCTGCTGACCGTACCGGTGTCGCTCATCGGAGCGTTCATCCTGTTTCCGGTCCTCGGGTTCTCGATCAACACGTTGTCGCTGTTCGGGCTGGTTCTCGCGATCGGCCTCGTCGTCGACGATGCGATCGTCGTCGTCGAAGCCGTGGAGCACCACATCGAGCACGGTCTTTCGCCGCGTGAGGCGACGATCAAGGCCATGCAAGAGGTCTCCGGGCCGGTGATCGCCATCGCCCTCGTGCTCTCGGGCGTGTTCCTACCGGTAGCCTTCCTCGGTGGCATCACGGGCAGCATGTACAAACAGTTCGCGCTCACCATCGCTCTGTCGGTGGTGGTATCGGCCGTGAGCGCACTGACGTTGAGCCCGGCCCTCTGCTCGCGCCTGCTCAAACCGAGAACTTCCCCCACCGGGATCATCGGAAAGGTGCTGGCGCGACTGTTCACTGGATTCAACCAAGGCTTCGACGCGGCCACGAACGGCTACGTTCGAGCGACGCAAGGGATCCTGGCGAGATCGATCATCGGGATCGCTCTCGTCGCTTTCTTTGCCGTCGCCGCGGGGTGGCTCGGGACGAAGGTGTCGACCGGGTTCGTCCCCGAGGAAGACCAGGGTTATTTCTTCGTCGACGTTCGCCTTCCCCCACCTGCGTCGTTGCAACGCACCGACGAAATGGCCCGCGAGATCGATCACATCCTCTCGGAAACCGAGGGTGTGAAGACCTTCAATACGCTCGTCGGCTATAGCCTGCTCTCGAGCACCGTGGCGCCGTTCAATGCCGGGTACTTCGTCCAACTCGAATCGTGGGAGGAGCGACACGGCGAGGAGATGACGGCGGCTGCCATCATTCACCGCTTGAACCAACGGTTCTCACGCATCGCCGGCGCGCAGGTGTTTGCCACCGCACCTCCGGCGATCCCGGGCATCGGGACCGGCAGTGGCTTCAGTTTCATGTTGCAGGCCGCGGGCTCGGCAACGACCGAGGACCTGGGCCAACAAGCTCGAGCCTTGATCGAGGCCGTCACGGCACGCCCGGAGATCGCGAGTGCGGTCACCCTGTTCGATGCCAGCGTCCCGCAGGTCTTCGTCGAGGTCGACCGTGAGAAAATGATGCGCCAGGGAGTTTCTCCGGAGGCCGTGTACAGCACGCTCCAGGCGTTCATGGGCGGTCTCTACGTGAACGACTTCAATCGGTTCGGACGGCAGTGGCGCGTCTATGTGTCGGCCGAACCCGAGTACCGTAACCGGATGGAGGAGATCGAGTCGTTCTTCGTCCGGAACGACCAGGGCATCATGGTTCCGCTTGCGTCGCTCGTTTCGTCGCAACCGGTGGTCGGTCCGAACCTGGTTACGCGCTTCAACTTGAAGCGATCCGCGGAGATCATTGGACAAGGCAACATCGGCGTCGCTTCGGGGCGAGTGCTCGAGGTGTTGGAAGAGGTCGCCGGCGAGGTCCTACCCGAAGGCTGGTCGATCGCTTTCAACAACATGAGTTTCCAAGAGAAACGAGCACCATCGGCGGGTCCCGTCTTTGCGCTCGCGGTGTTGTTCGTCTTCTTGATCTTGGCAGCCCAGTACGAAAGCTGGTCGCTTCCGTTCAGCGTGCTCTTGGTCGTTCCGGCAGGGGTGATGGGAGCGTTCATCGCCCTACTCCTCGCGAACATGCCGTTCGACGTGTTCGGTCAAGTCGGCCTCATCATGTTGGTCGGGTTGTCGGCGAAAAACGCGATCCTGATCGTGGAGTTCGCCAAAGTCGAATACGAGAAGGGCAAGAGTGCGACCGATGCTGCACTCGCAGCCGCACGTTTGCGGTTGCGCCCGATCTTGATGACCGCGTTTGCGTTCATTCTCGGTTGCGTCCCGCTGTTGCGTGCCCATGGGGCCGGAGCCGCGTCCCGCATCAGCATGGGCATGGTCGTCGTTTGGGGCAGCACCGCGGCGACCTTCATCGGCATCTTCCTCACCCCCGCGATGTTCGTCATCGTTCAAACCTTGGTCGAAAAGTTGTCGGGCGGTCGTCCAGCTCCGGTGACCCCCGCAGCGCCAACGGAGGACTCGCATGAATCCTGAACCACGCGTCGCTCGAGCATCGATGCAGCGTTGGGCCGCAGGTTGGCTTGTGGCCATGCTCGCGGGTTGTGCGGTGGGACCCAATCATGTGGCCCCCGAAGTCCCCTCGGCCGAGCAACACCGCGGCGACGAGAGCGGAGACCGCGAACACTCACTGTCGGACTTGCCCTGGTGGGAACTCTATTTGGATCCCACGCTGGTCTCGCTCATCCGTGAGGCCACGGAAAAGGCTTACGATCTCCGGATCGCGCTCGCGCGGGTCGATGCGGCTCGCCAATCGCACCAGGCCGCGATCTGGGCACTGGCTCCCACGATCGGCTTGAATGCGGGTGCCGGGGCTGCGGTCGGCACACCGAGCATTCCGAGCCTATACCCCCCGGAACCGTGGAGCGGCCGATTCGGCGCGGCGGCAGTCGCATCTTGGGAGGCCGACCTCTACGGTCGACTTCGCCGTATTGCCGAAGTTGCAGAATACGAATTCGAAGCGAGCGACGAAGACCGGCGCGGTGTGTACATCGGCCTCGTCGGAGATGTCGCCGAGCTCTACTTCACGCTCTCCTACCTCGACGAACAACGCGAATACGCCATCGAAGCGATCCGCACCCGCGAGGAGACGTTGAAACTGTTCCAGGAACGTTCATCGGGAGGCGTCGGGAACGATCTCGAGGTCGCCCGTGCCCGCGCGAGCCTCGAACAAGCCAAGGCCCAGATGACGCTCATCGACCTCCAGGTCGCGACGTCCGAAAATGCGCTTTCGTTTTTGCTGGCGCGTTCCCCTGGCCCCATCGAGCGTCGAACGGCGATCGAGAACATCGCTCTCCCACCATCGATTCCAGCAGGCTTGCCGTCCAGCTTGCTCGAGCGACGACCCGATGTTCGTGTGGCCGAGAAATCCCTGCTCGCCGCGAATGCCCAGATTGGTGCGGAGAAGGCCGACTTCTTTCCGAAGTTCGAACTGACCGGTTTCGCCGGAGTGGTAAGCCCCGATTTGACCGAAGCTCAAGCCGCCTACGGAGGCGCGGCCGCGTTCTCCTGGACGCTGCCGGTCTTGGGTGGACAACGGGTTCGATCCGAGTACAAGGCCGCCATCGCCCAGTGGGAAGGTGCAACCGCCTACTACGAGCGCGTGGCCATCAATGCGTTCCGTGAAGTGGCGGACGCCCTCGCCAACGTGTCGACCTTGCGTGCTCGTCACGAAGCACTCGCCGCCCAGATGAAGGCGTTGGTCGACGCCGAACAACTGGCGGTCAGCCGCTATCGCGGTGGCGTGGCGGACTATCTCGACGTCTTGACCACGCAAGAAGCCCTGCTGTTCGTCCAACTCGACATCGCTAACGTTCGTGGCCGGCAGCACATCGCCGTGGCACGCCTCTATCGCACGTTGGGAGGCGGATGGTTGCTGCCACCGGAAGAGGACGAGGACAAGAAGCGGAAGGGCAAGAACGACGACGAGCCCACCGAGGCGAAGAACGAACCTGCTCCAGCGGCTTCGCCCCCCGCATAACCAGTCATGGGCAGCTCAACGTTTGGCGTGTGCGGAGGCAGCTTTGCTGCCGCAGCGAGGGGCCTTTGTGAAAGGCCCCTTAGAGCCTAATAGGTGTGCGGAGGCAGCTTTGCTGCCGCAGCGAGGGGCCTTTGTGAAAGGCCCCTTAGAGACTAATAGGTGTGCGGAGGCAGCTTTGCTGTCGCAGCGAGGGGCCTTTGTGAAAGACCCCTTAGAGACTGAGGTGCGGTGGCACGACTGACCGATCGGCAGATGCAACGGATCGCGAGCGCGCTTGCGGAACCGCGACGCTACCGCATCCTCGCCGACGTTGCCTCGTCCTCGTCTGCCACGGCTTGCGGCGACATCGTCGAGAAGCACCAGGTCAGCCACGCGACCATTTCGCATCACCTCAAGACACTCGAAACCGCCGGACTGATCGAAATCGTGCGCGAAGGAAAGTTCGCGAACGTCGTATTTTGCCGCGACGTCTGGCGCGCGTACCTCGACCGCCTGCGCGAGATTTGAGCCGGCGTAACACTTGGACCCGCGGTGCCGGACAAAGCTGCGTCGGACATTTCGACGTTCATCTACACATCGAAACGAGAAATCCCATGGACAAGCACGACAGGCACAACAAGCAACTTGCAGGAAAGGTCGCGATCGTCACCGGTGCTTCGAAAGGCATCGGAGCCGCGATTGCGAAGACGTTTGCAGCGGCCGGCGCCAGCGTGGTCGTCAACTATGCATCCGCACGCGAAGATGCCGAGCGGATCGTCGCGGAGATCGAACGTAGCGGCGGTACGGCGATCGCAGTGCAAGCCGACATGTCGAAGCAGGATGACGTTCGTCGGCTGTTCGCGCGCACCCGAGAACGCTTCGACACGCTCGACATCCTGATCAACAACGCCGGCGTCTACCAGTTCACGCCGCTCGACGGGGTCACCGTCGAGGATTTCCACCGCCACTTCGACACCAATGTCCTCGGGCCGATCCTGGCGATTCAAGAGGCGATCAAACTGTTCGGCAGCCAGGGCGGCAACGTGGTCAACATCAGCTCCGTCGCAAGCATCAACGCGACACCGAACACGGTGGTGTACTCGGCCACGAAGGGAGCCCTCGACTCGGTCACCCGCGTGCTGGCCAACGAACTCGCCGCGCGCAACATCCGGGTCAACACGATCCAGCCTGGCCCGGTCGAGACCGAGGGCGTGCGGGCTGCGGGCGTGGTCGACAGTGACTTCGGTCGACGCATGGTTGCCAACACACCACTCGGACGATTCGCGCAACCCGACGACATTGCAAGCGTGGCATTGTTCCTCGCCTCCGATGCCGCGGGATGGATCACGGGTGAAGCGGTGCTGGCCTCGGGCGGATTCCGCTGAGTCTGATGCCACCCACGAGCTCGGGACTCACTTTTTCGGCGGGACCCCCTCGGGGCTAGCGGCCTGGGTGGACCCACTCGTCGGACGCCCGAGCCTGAGCCCGAACGTTGCGATTTGGCCTTGGCGAGCATAGTCGATCGCTTCGCCAAGGATGCGGGCGGCTTCCTGCGGGGCATGGAAGCCCATGCTGTTTTCCGCAGCGATGTAGTCGAGACGCCATTGGGCACGTCGTTGGAGGCGGCGAGCCAGCTCGAGGTCCTGATCCGTGGCGCCGGCCTGTTGGGCGGCGACAATGGAATCGATGAGCTCTACGATCGCGGCCCCCCCTCGCTGGAGCAGGAGGTAGTTCGTGTTCTGGATCTTGTCGACGCGGGCCTTGAGTTCCTCTTCGGGAACGCGATGGCACGTTTGGCAGGCGCGATTGATGTTCAGCAATGGGCTGCGCACCCAGTGGTCGCTGACCTTCGAAGCGCCTTCTCGCATATACGGCATGTGACAGTCGGCACAGGTCACCCCGCTCCGCGCATGGATGCCCTGGCTCCACAGCTCGAACTCGGGATGCTGCGCCTTGAGGATCGGCGCGTGGGTTTCGGCATGGGTGTAGTCCACGAAGGCCTCTCCGCTCGGGAATACGGTTTGATCCCAGAACTCCTCCGCCTGATCGACCGAAAGCCCCTTCCCCCATGGGAACGTGAGCGGCATCTTCGACGAACAATAGTATTCGACGTGGCACTGTCCGCAGGCGAAGGCGCGGCGTTCGTTACGGCTCGCGTCGACATTGGGATCGTACGGATGCTCACGGGAGCCTTCACGCCATTGGGCAATCGACGGAAGGGCAGGCACGGGTGCTTCGGACTCGGCGAGTGCACGGATCCCGTTGATGAATCCGGGTCGCGTGACACGAATCTCCATAGTCTCCGGGTCATGGCAATCGACGCAGCTCACCGGATGGGCATGGCCCGATTCGTGGAGTTTGGCGTCGAGTTCCTGGTAGGAGAACTGAAACGTCGTGGCAAAGCCCTTCATCGCATCGCCGTCACCGAGCTCGCGGTAGAGCGGCATGATGGAGGCGTGACAATGCAAGCACGAGCCCGACTGCGGTTTGGTGAGACGCTCGGTGTTCTCTTGGTCCGTGAGCATGTAGGCATGACCACGGCGATCGCGATAATCGATACTGAACGCATACCCGAGGAACATGCGTTTGAGCCAAGGATCTCGCTCGATCTTTTCTTCCGGCAGCGCCTCGCTGCCGCCATGCCCCCCAAACCGAGTCTTGGTTTGGAGCGCCGTGCGTTGATAGCCGTCGTACTGGGCGGGCCAGTTGAGACCCCACACTTTGGGATCGGTCGTATCTTCGGTCACCTCGGCTACGCGGGTAAACGGCTCGCGCTGCTCGACCTTCCGTTCGAAGATGTTCGTCAGGAGCGCGGTGACCCCCGCCGTCGCCACGGCGACGACCACGATGACGGCACCATAGGCCGCCCGGCTATTGACCCAGCTCGGACGTTCCCCTGGCGATACCTGATCGTTGTCGTTCATCAAAGTCTCTCAATCTTCAAAGTGGAGTTGGTTCGCTCGACTCGAGGGGATCCATGGGTCCACCGAGTCCGGCTCGCTCGCCATGACCGACGGTCGCGTGGCAATGAACGCACGACATGGTGTCGTCGAGGCCATCGTTCGCATGACCATGCATTTGATCCACCATTTGATCCACCATTGGTTCGTGACAGCCGATGCAGTTCTCCTGCAGGATTCGGAGTCCCTCGGCTTGAACGACGATCGGTTCGTCGAACGTTTGGGTCGTGAACTTCTTGCCGTGCCGAAATCCGTTCTCGGCTTTCGCGTAGTACTTGGCGATGAAGGCATGCGGCAAATGACAATCGACGCACACCGCGACGGTATGGTGACTCGCTTTTTGCCAACCGTCGTATTGCGATTGCATGATATGACAGTTGACACACGCCTTCGGATCGCGGCTCAAGTATGAAAGGCCTTCAGCATAGCGAAACGTATACGCACCCATACCGGCCAAGAGCCCGGTCGCGACCGCCAGGACGACTGGCCAAACGATGGGTGGCCCGCGCCGACGGTGTTTCGAATTCCGCTTCGAATCTGTAGGGAGCTGGGCCATTCGATTCACATTCTACGAGGAGCGCCGTAACAATACGAACGGAAGGTCAGATCGGGACAAATGCGTGGCCACGAAGCCACAGCGGCTGCTGCGTGTCAGCGGTCTACCCGTACGATGCCATGTCGGACTTGTCAACTTGGTGACGACAAGTGACCGGAACGTCTGGTGTTCGATCCATCGTTCCTCTAGAGTCACCACGAATGGCCGTGCTGGTCGTGAACTGCGGATCGTCGTCCTTGAAGTTCGCGCTCGTCGATCCGAACGATGGTCATCGAACGCTGGGCGGACTCGTGGATCGCATCGGGACACCGGAGGCGTCGTTGCGGACTCGGGGTGTGGTCGACCGCGAACTGGCGGTCGGCGGAGTCGACCACGACGCAGCGCTCGACCACGTGCTCACGGTGCTTCGCGGTGCGGGCCTCGACGCTCACGTGGACGCCGTGGGGCATCGCGTCGTCCACGGAGGCGAGCGTTTCACCGCAGCGACGATGATCGACGCAGAGGTCGAGACCGCCCTGGAAGCGCTCGCCGATCTCGCACCGCTGCACAATCCCGCCAATCTGCTCGGCATCCGAGCCGCGCGTCGAGCATTTTCCCGGCTGCCGCACGTCGCTGTGTTCGATACGGCGTTCCACCAAACCATGGCGGCCGAAGCCTATCGCTATGCCGTCCCCGAAGCTTGGTACCGCGAGCATGGGGTCCGTCGCTATGGATTCCACGGAACGTCGCATCGCTACGTCGCCGAGGAAGCCGCGCGTCGTTTGGGCCATCCGCTCGCATCGCTGGCGCTGCTGACCGCGCATCTCGGCAATGGCTGCAGCGCGTCGGCCATCGTTCGAGGTCATAGCGTCGACACCACGATGGGCCTCACCCCCCTCGGAGGGGTGGTGATGGGCACGCGCAGCGGCGACATCGATCCCAGCATCCTGGGGCACGTCGCCGGGCGGTCGTCCACTTCGCTGGCCGATATGCTCGATACGCTCAATCGCAAATCGGGCCTCCTCGGGCTTTCGGGCGTCTCGAACGACATGCGCACGATCCTGCGGGCGCGGGACGAAGGCCATGCGGGGGCCACCCTCGCGGTCGCGGTGTTTTGCCATCGCCTCGCGGCTTCGCTGCTCGGCCTCTGTGCCTCGTTGCCCAGACTCGATGCGCTCGTGTTCACGGGCGGAATCGGAGAGCACGCGGCCGCCATTCGAGCAGAGGTCGTGTCACGACTTTGGCCGCTCGGGTTGCGGATCGACGAGCTTCGCAACGAAACCGGTGGAGATGCGATCGGTCGTATCGACCCGGACCAAGGGCCAGCGATCCTCGTGATTCCGACGGACGAAGAGCTCATGATCGCGAGAGACACGCGGGATGTCGTAGGTCGTTCACCATGATCCATTACCTCCTCCTCGCTCCGACCCTCGACGGGGTCGGTCTCACCACGGTGAGCCTCGGGCTCGTTCGCGCCTTCGAGCGCGAAGGCATTCACGTCGGTTTCGTCAAGCCGATCGCTCAGACTCGTCCGGGGGACGACGGGCCCGAACGCTCGACGGCGCTCATTCGAGCGACCACGCATCTCGAACCTCCGACGCCGATCCCGATGAGTCGGGTCGAAGCGGCCTTGCGCGAACGCGAAGAAGAACGCCTGCTCGAAGAGGTCGTGGAGCGCGTCCACTCGGTCACGCCCACGGCCGACGTCGTCGTCATCGAAGGACTGGTCCCGAACGAGGAGGCCCCGTTCGCCGATCAGATCAATGCCCAGATCGCGACGGCCCTCGATGCGGATGTCGTGTTGGTGGGTTCGGCCAAAGGGCTCGACCCCGTGGCAGTGGTGAATACCTTTCGCCTCGCGAGCAGTGCCTTTGCTTCGACTCGCATCGCGGGATGCATCGTCAATCGCGTTCCGGCGGATGCGAACGCGAGATTTGATTGTGCGACCGCCCTGCAGGCCGCCCTGCTCCCTTGCGTCGGGACGATTGCGCTCCGCGACGCGTTCATGGCCCCCCGAATGCGCGACATCCAACGAGCACTCGGCGCTCGCTCGCTCACCGCCGGAAGCGGCGAAGGCCGTCGCGTGATGCGATGGACCGTCGCGGCGATGACCGTCCCCAACTGCCTGAGCGCGATGAGCCGCGGGACGCTCATCGTGACACCCGGGGATCGGTATGACGTGATGATGGCGGCGTGCCTGACGGATCTCGGCGGGGGTGCCATCGCGGGCCTCCTGTTGAGCGGTGGACTCGTACCCGATCCTCGGGTGCTCGCGCTCTGCAAACGAGCCTTGGACCTGGGCCTCCCCATCTTGCTCGTCGATTCGAATACGGTCGAGACCGCCAATGCCCTGCTGAGCATGGATACGGAATTGCCGGTCGATGATCTGGAGCGCATCGAACTCGTCATGAACAGCGTTGCGGATGACCTCGACCGCACGTGGATTCAAAAGATGGGGAAAAACGATCGCGCGCGGCGAATGACCGCACCTGCGTTTCGCCACCGGTTGTTGGAGCAGGCGCGAGCGGGTCATCGGCGGATCGTCCTGCCCGAAGGGACCGAGCCGCGCACGATCCGCGCCGCGGCACAATGCCAAGCCCGCGGGATCGCACGCTGTGTGTTGCTCGGTGAGGAAGCCAAGATTCGGCATGTCGCGGCGGACCTCGGGGTGGAGATCCCAGCCGATCTCGAGATCATGGATCCCGAGCAGCATATCGACGCCTACGTGGGGCCAATGGTCGAACTGCGCAAGCACAAAGGACTCACCCCTGTCGAAGCGCGCAATGCCCTCGAAGATACGATCGTGCTCGGTACGATGATGCTTGCCCGCGGTGAAGTCGATGGCCTCGTCTCGGGGGCGATCCATACGACCGCGCATACCGTTCGTCCGGCGCTCCAGCTCATTCGCACCGCCCCGCAAGCGCGCCTCGTGAGTTCGGTCTTTTTCATGTGCCTGCCCGAACAGGTCCTCGTCTACGGCGACTGTGCGATCAATCCCGATCCCACCGCCGAGGAACTTGCCGACATCGCCATTCAATCAGCCGATAGCGCCCAGGCGTTCGGGATCGAACCTCTCGTGGCACTGATCAGCTATTCCACCGGCAGCAGCGGCGAGGGCGTCGATGTCGACAAGGTTCGGCAAGCAACCGCGCTGGCACGAGAGCGTCGGCCCGACCTCCAGATCGACGGCCCCCTGCAATACGATGCCGCCGTCATGCCCGAGGTCGCCGCCCAGAAGGCGCCCCAAAGCCCCGTCGCGGGGCGTGCCTCGGTGCTCATCTTTCCCGATTTGAACACGGGAAACACCACCTACAAGGCGGTGCAGCGGTCGGCCAAGGTCGTGTCGATCGGCCCCATGCTGCAAGGTCTAGCCAAGCCCGTGAACGACCTCTCGCGTGGAGCGCTCGTGGAAGACATCGTCTATACGATCGCCTTGACGGCGATTCAGGCGAATGCCCTCACGCACAAGGTCGAGCCGGCTTGAATCACCGCGCCACGAGAATGGTGATCGACCGCCCGCCCACGTGAATCTTCCCTTGATCGGCGAGCTGCGGTTCATTGCCCGGTTCGCAGATGTCTTCCGGAGGATTCATCGCCGTGTTGGCGAATATTCGCCATTGTCCTCGCGGCGTGCCGGGCAAGGCAAAATCGAGCCCTTCCCAGTGCATGTTCATCGCGACATAGACGACGTCGAGTCCATCCCCGACATTGCTGACGCGATGGAACGCCGACACGCGACTTCCCGCTGATGTATCTGGACACCCTGCGCGGGTGCCATGCCAATGCACCTCCGGAGCGCCAGGACCCGGGTGCAACGGATGCCGGAGCGCTGGGTGTTGTTTGCGGAACTGGATCAGGAGTCGACAAAAGCGGAGCAGCTCCGCTTGTTCCGTCACGAGGGTCCAATCGAACCATCCGAGCGCATTGTCCTGACAATAGGTGTTGTTGTTGCCCTGCTGTGTCCGCCCACATTCGTCGCCCATGAGCAGCATCGGCACGCCCTGGCTGACCAGCAGCATCGCGAGCGAGTTCTTGATCTGCCGGCGTCGCAAGGCGTTGATCTGCGAGTCGTCGGTCGGCCCTTCGATACCGCAGTTCCACGAATGGTTGTCGTTGGCACCGTCTCGGTTCGCTTCGCCGTTGGCTTCGTTGTGCTTGTCGTTGTAGCTGACCAGGTCTGCGAGGGTGAATCCATCGTGACACGTCACGAAATTGATCGACGCCGCCGCCCCGCGGCCCGTGTAGAGGTCGGGCGAACCCTCGATCCGCGTGGACATTTCGCCGACCTGCGCTGCGTCGCCTTTGAGGAACTTGCGGGCACAGTCGCGAAACTTGCCATTCCATTCCGCCCAGCGACCATAGGCTGGAAAAGAACCGACTTGATAGAGCCCACCGGCGTCCCAGGCCTCGGCGATGAGTTTGGTCCGACCGAGGACCGGATCGGCGGCCAACGCTTCCAACAAGGGTGGGTTACCGAGCGGAGTCCCATCGGGAGCACGACCGAGAATGCTGGCGAGGTCGAAACGAAACCCATCGATGTGATACTCTGCGACCCAATAGCGCAAGCACTCGATCACGAATCCACGCACCACGGGATGGTTGCAGTTGACGGTATTGCCGCAACCGCTGAAGTTGTAGTACTCGCCCCGCGGCGTGAGCATGTAATAGACTCGATTGTCCAACCCACGGAACGAGATTGTCGGCCCCTGCTCATTGCCTTCGCCGGTATGATTGAATACGACGTCGAGGATGACTTCGATACCGTGCTTGTGCAGTTCCTTGACCAGCGTCTTGAACTCGTCCGCTTGGAGCCCGACCTCGCCGGTCGCCGCATAGCCGGCCTTGGGAGCGAAAAATGCGACAGTATTGTATCCCCAGAAGTTGCAGAGGCGTTGGCCGTCGTGCGGATTGACGCGCTCATTCTCGGTTTCGTCGAATTCGAAGATCGGTAAGAGTTCGACACAATTGATGCCCAACGCTTTGAGATAGGGAATCTTCTCGCGCATGCCCGCGAACGTCCCGCGGTGTTTGACGTCGGAGCTGGGACTGCACGTGAATCCGCGAACGTGCATCTCGTAGATCACCAGGTCCTCGAACGGGAGGTGTAAAGGGGCATCCCCCTCCCAATCGAAGTCCTCGGCCGTGATGCGTGCGCGATACGGGTATCGCTCCAGGGTATCGGGTGTGACACCCCACCCACCGCGGCCACCCACGATGCGAGCCATCGGATCGAGGAGGACTTTCGTAGCGTCGAATCGATGCCCCCGTTCGGGTTCGAACGGACCGTCCATGGAGTAGCCATACTCGGTGCCATCGAAGTCGATGTCGAACACGGTCATCGCGAACACGTCGCCGATGCGAAATTCCGGAGGAAAAGGAATTCTTGCGACCGGCTCGTGTCCCCCGGCCTCGAACAGTACGAGCGTGCAGGTCGTGGCGTGACGCGAATAGACGGCGAAGTTCACCCCTCCGGCGACAGGCGTGGCTCCAAAGGGAGTCGGAAAACCAGGCCGAACCGCGTATCCCTCGACCATACGGGTCGGATAGGCGTCGATTCTCACCGACGCGCGAGCACGGATCGGCTTGTGGACGGGGTCCTTCGTCTGAAACAAATGGAGCAGGCCGGCCGACTCCGCCAGGTCGACGATGTTCGGCTGTGCGCCGGTGATCGAGATCTTTCCGCCCGCGGCACGCACCTGTCGGAAAAGCATCAGCAGCATGCGTACGCCAATGCCCGAAACCTCCTCCAACCGTGACAGATCGATGACCAGACGAGAGTCCGCTCCGATCTGCGACCATGCGTGTTCGCGCATCTCGACGGGCAACGAACTGTCGAGCGTTCCCTCGAACTCCAGTATGGTGTCGTCGCCCGAATTGCGGCGAACCACCCGGATGGGCGCTTTCTTGGTCACGATGGCAGACATGGCAATCCTTCGAACATAGCCATCCGTGGAGACGACGAACTGGCAGGGTCAGTTACAGGAAGCCGGGTTGCTTGGCAAGCGGACGGAGGGACCGTACCGCCCCAAGCCGTTGCCATCCTTGGCGCACAATGCTAGTTTTTGCGCCGACAGCCGTCGAACCTCTCTATGTTCCAACGTTCCAGTCCGTCGCAAATGTTTAATGACCGCCTCCCAGACGCCGTTCGGGCCGGTGCATCGAGGGGACGAACCCTCGCTGCAATGGGCTCGATGCTGTTCATGGCCGTGACATTGGGCGGCTGTACGGCTTATGCCTATGACTGCTATTACTACTATGGGTACTATTACCCGTACTGCGACTACTACTATATGTATGGGTACCTTCCGACGGATGGATACACCCAGGTCTATTCCCGGTCGGTGGTCGAAGAGCCCGTGCCGAACCCCGATCCCACCATCGCGCCGCAGTCACCCGATGCATCGCTGAACGTCATCAATTTCACGTACCTGGCCCGGACCTCCATCGAAGGGGACAGCGAAGCAACCTTGCAGCGGTTGCGCAATGACTACCCGTGCGGTGGAAACGACACTGTCCAGGTCATCTGCCAAAACAACGATGACATCTCTCCCGGGGACTTCTTGCTCCTCGCATACCAGTTGGAGCAACCCGTTCCTTACGACGACAGCGTGAACTTCTTCGTCCTCGGGTTCTCGTTCGATCGCGACAACGATCCTGGGAACAACTTCCAGCCGGAGGCGGACGAGATGTATGACTACTTTGGCGGGACCGACAAATGGATTGCGGCGTATTATGAACCGACGGATGGTTGGAGACTCGAGGCGACGGAATACCGCGACGATGCCCCCGCGTCGGTGTCGACGGATGCGAGAGTGATCTTCGAAGGCGATACCGTAGCGCTCATCGTGCCGGCGTCGGAGTTCCAGTCCGCAATCCCGGGTAGTCGCGTATCGCTGTTTCGTCACACCGGCGAGTTCGGTGCCGATGGTAGCGACTGGGCAGGGGTCGTGTTCCCTCGCCTGGACGAGCCCCTGGCTGGTCCCTGATCTCGGGACCACGAAACCAACCCCGCGAGTGCTCGAGGAGAACGACGGATGAGCGAAAAAAACGAAGACGCAGACGACCAGGGCAAGCCCCGCAAACTGAAGCGAAAGAAGTACGACAAAGAGCTCACGAAGCTCCACGTCGAACTCGTGAAACTCCAAGAGTGGGTCAAACACGCTGGTTTGAAGGTGTGCATCGTGTTCGAAGGACGTGACGGCGCCGGCAAGGGCGGGACCATCAAGGCCATCACGGAACGCGTCAGCCCGCGGGTGTTTCGGGTTCTTGCCCTGCCCGCCCCCACCGAACGCCAGAAGAGTCAAATGTACATTCAGCGCTACTTGCCGCATCTGCCGGCGGCCGGCGAAGTCGTCATTTGGGATCGCAGTTGGTACAACCGCGCCGGTGTCGAACGCGTCATGGGGTTCTGTCCCGAAGAACAGGTGCATAGCTTCTTGAAGGTTGTGCCGGCCGTCGAACGTATGATCGTCGAATCCGGCATCATCCTGCTCAAATACTGGCTCGAAGTCAGCATGGAGGAGCAAACACGCAGACTCGAGGGGCGTATCCACGACGGTCGGAAGATCTGGAAGCTATCGCCCATGGATCTCGATTCGTACGGCCGTTGGTACGACTATTCGCGGGCGCGCGACGAGATGTTCGAGGCGACCGATACCGACATTGCACCGTGGCACGTCGTGAGGTCCGACGACAAGAAGCGCGCGCGGCTGAACCTCATTACTCACCTCTTGAGCCAGATCCCCTACGAAGAGGTCGAGCACGAGAGCATCGAACTGCCCAAACGCCAAAAGGCCCACGGCTACGAAGAACCGAACCACCCGTTCAAGTTCGTGCCCGAAAAGTTTTGAGCGTCCGTTCGACCGGCTAAAGGCCACCTCACCTGTGCCGCGTGGTCGCCGAGCGATCACACGACAGGTCGCGTCGATCGGTATCCTTGGATGTCGTGGTCATCGTTTTCACGAGAAGAGAACGATGACGAGAACTTGCGCCGAAAGGATACGCATCAAGGTCGTGAGCGGATAAACGGTGGCATACGCCACCGACGGCGCATCGGATCCCGCGATATTGGAGGCGAACGCGAGTGCGGGAGGGTCGGTCATGCTGCCGGCCAACAGGCCGCTCAGATCCATGAAGTTCATCTTCAACACCGCACGGGCAAACATCCCCGCCGCGAGCAAGGGGAGCACCGTGACGCATGCACCCGCGAGCAACCACTGCAGCCCCGTGGGGCTGAACACCATCTCGAAGAACTTCGCGCCGGCACCGAGTCCGACCGCGGCGAAGAACAGCGCGATCCCGAACTCTCGGAATGCGAGGTTCGTATTCGTCGGCATATGCCACACTTGGCGACGAATCCGACCCACTCGCCCGAGGATCAACGCGACGATGAGCGGTCCGCCGGCAAGCCCGAGTTTGACCGGCTGCGGAACCCCCGGAAACGCGATCGGCAAGGTTCCGAGAGCGATGCCCAGCACGATGCCGATGAAAAACGGGATGAAGTGGGTGGTGTTCAGTTCCTTCAACGAATTGCCGAGCGTTCGCGCGGCTTCGTCGAGATCCTCATCGTGGCCGACGATCTGCAACACGTCCCCAAATTGTAGCTGCAAGCCAGGCACCGCAGACATCTCGAGATCCGCACGGGTGACACGCGTCACCGCCACCCTAAAACGCTCACCGAGCCCGAGCTGCCCAACGGTTTTGCCCAACACATCGCGGTCGGTCACGATTACGGGTCGAGAACCGATCGCCGAATCCGACAGGACGAGGTCCTCGTCGCTGCGTTCGCCGATCACGCGGGTGAATGCGTCGAGCGCGGGACCCGTGCCCACGACCGCAAGCCGATCGCCACGATGAATGACGGCTGCATCTACCGCAACGAGCGTTTGCCCGTCGTGGCGGATGCGTGAAATCGTGACCCCGGTCTCCAGCCGACCGGGAATCTTCTCGATCGAATGGTTTTCCAAATTGGCATTCGTCACGAC
>Ga0315912_10001833_pt1 | contig 24330 bp, 23 predicted proteins | sample VfabasoilMG_FD_204469 | JGI IMG/M metagenome (GOLD analysis project Ga0315912, IMG submission 204469) | Garden soil microbial communities collected in Santa Monica, California, United States - V. faba soil | ecosystem: Environmental > Terrestrial > Soil > Garden | place: USA: California... | reverse complement strand
TATACGACTTATTCCGAGGTCATACCACCGGAAAGTCGGCAATAACTCCGTGTCGGGCGATCCTCGCTCCTGACTCAGGAAATCGGCCATCCGTAGCGTCCCTTTATGCGTCGGGGATCACAATTCCTGGTCGGTCGATTCGGCGTTTGTAGTAGAGAGCCGTATGGCCGATTCGCTGCACCATGATGCTTTCCGTGGCAGTGGCTAGTTCGGTGAGACCTGCGTCGCGATTCTCGCGATCGGCGCCGCGGAACTTCACCTTGATCAGCTCGTGGTCCGACAGGGCGCGCCGGGTTTCGGTGATGACCCCGGGAGTGACGCCCGCCGATCCGATCAGGATGACCGGATTCAGGGCGTGACCCAATCCTCGAAGATACTTGCGCTGGCGTTCGGACAGTTCCATGGCTTGATTGTAAAGATTGCAGATGTCGCAACATCCGGAAAGCTGCGATCGGTGGTGACGCGGGCAATTCGCGAACCAGTTCGCCGCGAAGCGGCATCGCGAAGTGCCGGAACGGTGGAAACCCGCAGAAAAACATGCCGGGATCGCCGCCGGCGACTTGAAACCAAATGCCGTGATCCTCATCAAAACGTCCCACCAAGGGCCGCTTTGTCAGACCCGAAAGCCTGCTGTCCGCCGTTCTGAGCTTTAGCTGCTGGCGGGTGGTTTTCGGATGGTGTAGCGTGACCCGCAATCCTTAATGTCGGGCTGGTCGCCTCGCGAGGGTAAGTCTTTGAACGATTTGACGAAAAACATCCTTCTGTGGGTGGTCATCGTGATGGTCATGGTGGTGGTCTTCAGCCGCTATGTACCCACCGGTACCGAGCCCACGCAGGTGTCCTATTCGACCGTGCTCGATGACATCCGCAGCGGGCGCATCGAGTCCGCGACTCTGCGCGGCGACGAAGTCCTCGGCGTACGCAAGGACAAGACCCGCTTCAAGGCATACAACCCCGAGACCGACACCACCGTGCTCATCGGTCTGCTCGACAAGGCCAAGGTCGACTTCAAGGGTGAGCCGCCGAAGCAGCCGAATTTCCTGATGCAGCTGCTGCTGCAGCTCGCGCCCGCGCTGCTGCTGATCCTCGTGTTCGTGTACATGCTGCGGCAGATGCAGGGTTCCGCCGGCGGTCGCGGCGCCATGTCCTTCGGCAAGAGCCGTGCACGGTTGTTGGGCGAGGACCAGGTCAACGTCACATTCGCGGACGTCGCCGGTGTCGACGAGGCCAAGCAGGAAGTGGGCGAAATCGTCGACTTCCTCAAGGACCCGTCCAAGTTCCAGAAGCTCGGCGGCAAGATTCCGAAGGGCGTGCTGATGGTCGGTTCGCCCGGCACCGGCAAGACGCTGCTGGCGCGCGCCATCGCGGGCGAGGCCAAGGTGCCGTTCTTCACGATCTCCGGTTCCGACTTCGTCGAGATGTTCGTCGGCGTCGGTGCCTCGCGCGTGCGCGACATGTTCGAGCAGGCCAAGAAACATGCGCCCTGCATCATCTTCATCGATGAAATCGACGCGGTCGGCCGTCATCGCGGCGCCGGACTCGGCGGTGGTCACGATGAACGCGAGCAGACGCTGAACCAGTTGCTGGTCGAGATGGACGGCTTCGAGGGCAACGAGGGCATCATCGTCATCGCCGCCACCAACCGTCCCGACGTGCTCGATCCGGCGCTGCTGCGTCCGGGCCGCTTCGACCGCCAGGTCGTGGTGCCGCTGCCCGACGTGCGCGGCCGCGAGCAGATCCTGCGCGTGCACATGCGCAAGGTGCCGCTGGCCGACGACGTCAAGCCCGCGTACATCGCGCGCGGCACGCCCGGATTCTCCGGTGCCGATCTCGCGAACCTGGTGAACGAGGCCGCGCTGTTCGCGGCGCGAGCCAACAAGCGCATCGTCAGCATGGACGAGTTCGAACGCGCCAAGGACAAGATCTACATGGGCGCCGAGCGCCGCTCGCTGGTCATGTCCGACCAGGAAAAGCGGATGACGGCGTACCACGAGGCCGGGCACGCCATCGTCGGTTTCCTCGTGCCGGAACACGATCCGGTCTACAAGGTCACCATCATTCCGCGCGGCCGTGCGCTGGGCCTGACCTGGTACCTGCCCGAGGGCGATCGCTACAGCACCAGCAAGCGCCGGCTCGAGAGCAAGATCTCTTCGGCGTTCGGTGGCCGCGTGGCCGAGGAACTGATCTTCGGCGTCGACGGCATCACCACGGGCGCGTCCAGCGACATCGAGCATGCCACCGACCTGGCGCGCAACATGGTCACCAAGTGGGGCCTGTCGGACAAACTCGGTCCGCTGACTTACAGCGAGGATCAGGGCGAAGTGTTCCTGGGCCGCCAGGTGACGCAGCACAAGCAGGTTTCCGACGAGACGGCGCACGCCATCGACGAGGAGATCCGCCGCCTGATCGAGGCTAACTACCAGCGTGCCAAGGCCATTCTCGAGACCAATCTCGACAAGTTGCACACGATGGCCGAGGCGCTGGTCAAGTACGAAACCATCGACGAGCAGCAGATCAAGGACATCATGTCGGGCAAGCAGGCCAAGCCGCCGGCGGACTGGGACGACTCGGTCGGTACGCCGCCGCCGAAGCGTTCGGAAGGCGAAACCGAAGGTGGCAGTGGCACGATCGGCACGCCTGCCGGTCAGCACTGAAGCCCACTGGATGAAAACAAGGCCCGCGGGCGTCGACGCTCGCGGGCTTTTCCTTTGCGGTAGATGAGCACCGTCAACAACAAATGGCAATGCCGCGACCGCGTGCTCGATCTCGCGGAGCCCGTAGTCATGGGCGTGCTCAACGTCACGCCGGATTCCTTCTCCGACGGCGGCCGCTACGGCGAACACGAGTCCGCGCTCACGCACGCGCGCCGCATGATCGGCGAGGGCGCCACCATCATCGACATCGGTGGCGAGTCCACGCGGCCGGGCGCGAGTCCTGCCGATGTGAGCCAGGAGCTCGAACGTGTCATCCCGGTCGTCGAAGTCCTGCGCCGCGAGTCGGCGGTTTTCATCTCGGTCGACACCAGCAAACCGGAAGTGATGCGCGCCGCGGTGGCCGCGGGCGCGGACATCATCAACGACGTGCGCGCGCTGCAGGAGCCCGGTGCGCTGGAAGCCGCGGCCGCGAGCGACGCGGGCGTCTGTCTCATGCACATGCAGGGCGAGCCACGCACCATGCAGGACGCGCCGCAGTACGGCGACGTGGTCGCCGAGGTGAGCGCATTCCTCGCCGCCCGCATGCGCGCCTGCCGTGAGGCGGGCATCGATGCTGCACGGATCGCCGTGGATCCCGGATTCGGTTTCGGCAAACTCGTCACGCACAACCTGGTGCTGCTGCGGCAGCTCGCGAGTCTCGAGGTACTCGGCGTGCCGCTCGCCGTGGGCCTGTCGCGCAAGTCCATGCTCGCGAAGATCACCGGGCGGCCGGTAGAAAGTCGCATCTCCGGCAGCGTAGCGCTGGCCGCCATTGCGGTTCTCCATGGAGCGCGTATCGTGCGCGCCCACGACGTCGCCGCCACCGTGGACGCGGTGCGAGTCGCCGCCGCGGTGATCAAGGGAGAGAATTTCGATGGGACGTAAGTATTTCGGTACCGACGGCGTACGCGGACGGGTCGGTGAACATCCGCTGACCGTGGATTTCGCGCTGCGCCTGGCCAGCGCGGCAGCGCGGGTGCTCGCGCCCAACGGCGGCACCGTGCTCATCGGCAAGGACACGCGGCTCTCGGGCTACATGTTCGAGGCGGCGCTCGAAGCCGGTTTCGTCGCGGCGGGTGTCAACGTCAACCTCATCGGCCCGCTTCCCACGCCGGGCATCGCCTATCTCACGCGCCGCTTCGAATGCGATTTCGGTGTCGTGATCAGCGCTTCGCACAATCTCTACGACGACAACGGCATCAAGTTCTTCGACAAGGAAGGCGGCAAGCTCTCCGACGAAATCGAGGAAGCCATCGAAGCCGAGCTCGACCGCGGCGCCGTGACGCGCTCGTCGATGGACCTCGGACGCGCGCAACGCGTCGACAAGTCGCGCCGCCTGTACCAGCAGTTCTGCGCCGAGTCGCTGCCCAAGGGCATGAACCTCGAAGGCACGAAGATCGTGGTCGACTGCGCCAACGGTGCCGGATACAAGGTGGTTCCGCGCACGCTGGCGGATCTCGGCGCGGAAATCATTCCGCTGGGATGCTCGCCCAATGGCCGCAACATCAATGACGGCTGCGGTTCCACCGCGCCCGAGCTGCTGCAGCTCACCGTGCCCGGCGTGCGCGCCGCCGCGGGCATCGCGCTCGATGGCGACGGTGACCGGCTCGTCATGGTCGACGGCCTCGGTCGCAAGATCGACGGCGACCAGCTCATCTACATCATCGCGAGCGCGCGCAAACGCGCCGGTCTGCTCAAGGGTCCCGTGGTCGGGACGGTGATGAGCAATCTCGGGCTCGAGGTCGCGCTGCGTTCGCAGGGAATCGAATTCCGTCGCGCCCAGGTCGGCGACCGATACGTGCTCGGCATGCTGCGCGAAACCGGCGGCGAAGTCGGCGGCGAGAGCTCCGGGCACATCCTGCTGCTCGACAAGACCACGACCGGGGATGCCCTGATGGCCGCCCTGCAGGTGCTGGCCGTGATGCGCGAAACCGGGCAGAGCCTGGCGGAACTGGCGGCGGGCATGCCGCGTTTCCCGCAGACCATGATCAACGTCAAGGTCGAGAAACGCTTCGACCCGAAGACCAATCCGGAGGTCGCCGACACCGTGCAAAAGGTGCGATCGCACCTGGGTGAAGACGGCCGTGTCGTGTTGCGCCCGTCGGGCACCGAACCGGTCATCCGGGTCATGGTCGAGGCCCGGGACGAGACCGATACGGTGCGTTGTGCCGAGGAAATCGCGGCTGTGGTGCGCCGCGTTGCGTCCTGAGGGGCGCGCCGCTATTATCCCGGCCCTTTTTTGACCGGGCCCTACATGTCGTCACGCCGCCAGATCATCGCAGGCAACTGGAAAATGCACGGCTCGCGCGCGGAAAACGCCGCGCTGGTCGAGGCGATCGTGCACAAGCTGCCGAATGCGGCCGCCGAAGTGTGGGTGTGTCCGCCGTTCGTCTACCTGGCTGAAGTGGCTCGCGCGCTCGCCGGCTCGCGCATCAGCCTGGGTGCCCAGGACGTGTGCGCCGAGACGCAGGGTGCGTTCACCGGCGAAGTGTCGGCCGCCATGTTGAAGGACATCGGTTGCACCGGAGCGATCGTCGGCCACTCCGAGCGCCGGGCATTGTTCGGTGAATCCGATCAGCTGGTGGCGCGCAAGTTCGCCGCGGTGCTTGCCGCGGGGCTCACGCCCATCCTGTGTGTTGGAGAACAGCTCGCCGAGCGCGAAGCAGGCCGTACCTTCGAGGTGGTGGATCGCCAGCTCGATGCGGTGCTCGACCTTTCGGGTGTCGGCGCGTTCACGCGTGCGGTAATCGCCTACGAACCGGTGTGGGCCATCGGCACGGGCAAAACCGCCACGCCGCAGCAGGCGGAAGACGTGCACGCCCACATCCGTGCGCGAATCGCGGGGCGCGATGCTAAAATCGCCGGCCTTGTCCGCATCCAGTACGGCGGCAGCGTCAAGGCTTCGAACGCCGCTGAACTCTTCTCGATGCCGAATGTGGATGGCGGACTCATTGGCGGCGCGTCGCTCAAGGCCGAGGATTTCCTGGCCATCGTTGCCGCGGCGCGCGGCTGAAACCTGGGGTTCATGACATGGTGCGAATGATACTGATGGGCCTGCAGGTGCTTTCGGCACTGATCATCGTCGCCCTCGTGCTGTTGCAGCGAGGCAAGGGTGCCGATGCCGGAGCGGGATTTGGCTCCGGCGCTTCGGGCACCGTGTTCGGCGCACGTGGTGCGACCACGGGCCTGTCGCGCATGACGGCGATTTTTGCCGCGGTTTTCATGATCAACAGTCTGGCGCTGACCTATTTGTTCCAGAAGGACGCCCGCACCGCGCCGGTTTCGTTGCTCGAGAAGGTGCCGGGCACGAGTCAGCCTGCACCGACGGCCGCTCCTGCACCCGCGCCCGCGCCGATCGATGCGAGCGCCGTCCCCGTGGCTCCGGCGAGCGCGCCGGCCGCGGAACAGAAGCCCGAGACGCCCCAGAAGTGATTTCGACCTGAAGAATTTCCCGTACGCCGACGTGGTGGAATTGGTAGACACACTAGCTTGAGGGGCTAGCGGAGCGATCCGTGGGAGTTCGAGTCTCCCCGTCGGCACCATCACTTTCCGTATCCCTGATACAATCGCGCCCGAAATTTTTGGGGGGCGGTTGTCTCTCGCATTCCGAGAGGTTGCTGCCCCTTTTCGTGAGTTGGCTTGTCTATTGAGTCCCACGGGATGCTTGCAAATTATCTGCCCGTCCTGATTTTCCTCACGGTCGCGACCGGGCTCGCGCTGCTGCTGATGTCGCTTGGCCTGCTGATCGGCCGATGGCAGGCAAAGGCCAAGAACGACGTGCAGAAGCTCTCGCCCTACGAGTGCGGCTTCGAGGCGTTCGAAGACAGCCGCATGAAATTCGACGTGCGTTACTACCTCGTCGCCATCCTGTTCATCGTGTTCGATCTCGAGATCGCGTTCCTGTTTCCGTGGGCGGTGGTGCTCGACAAGATCGGATTGTTCGGACTCGTCGCCATGGGCATCTTCCTGTTCATCCTCGTGGTGGGATTCATCTACGAGTGGAAGAAGGGAGCTCTCGAATGGGATTAGAGACTGCCGCAGTCGCGGATGAGCCGCAGGGCTTCGCCGAGCGCGGATTCGTCACCACCACCATCGACGCGGCCATGAACTGGGCGCGCACCGGTTCGTTGTGGCCGATGACCTTCGGTCTTGCCTGCTGCGCGGTGGAGATGATGCACGCCGGCGCTTCGCGCTACGACCTCGATCGTTTCGGCGTGGTGTTCCGCCCGAGCCCTCGCCAGTCGGACGTCATGATCGTGGCCGGCACGCTGGTCAACAAGATGGCGCCCGCGCTGCGCAAGGTCTACGACCAGATGCCCGAGCCGCGCTGGGTCATCTCCATGGGTTCATGCGCCAACGGCGGCGGCTACTACCACTATTCTTACGCGGTGGTGCGTGGCTGCGATCGCATCGTTCCGGTGGACGTGTACGTGCCGGGCTGTCCGCCCACGGCGGAGGCGCTGCTGTACGGCATCATCCAGCTGCAGAAGAAGATCGAGCGCACCAGTTCCATTGCGAATCGATGACAAACCCCACCGACAAGATCACCGCGCTCGCAGCCAGGATCGAAGCACGCCTGCCGGACCAGGTGCTGCGTGTCCATTCCCTGCCGGACGAGCTGTGCTACGAAGTACAACCCGCGAACATCCGGCCGGTCTGCCTCGCGCTGCGTGACGACGCGGCGCTGAAATTCGAAATCCTCATCGACCTGGCCGGCATCGACTATCTCGACTACGCCACCAGCGAATGGAAGACGCTGTCCGCGACGGCCTCGGGCTTCAGCCGCGGTGTGAATCGCGGCGGCGCGCGAGCGCCGCACGATGGCGCCCGTTTTGCCGTCGCCTACCAGCTGCTGTCGGTCACCCACAATCATCGCGTGCGCCTGCGCGCGCGCTGCGAGGATGCCGAGGATCCCATCATCGACTCCGTGGTCGAGGTCTGGCCGGGCGCCAACTGGTTCGAGCGCGAGGCCTTCGACCTGTTCGGCATCCTGTTCACCGGCCATCCCGACCTGCGCCGCATCCTCACCGACTACGGTTTCATCGGCCATCCGTTCCGCAAGGACTTCCCGCTGATCGGCAACGTCGAAGTGCGTTACGACGCGGACAAGCAGCGCGTGGTGTACGAGCCGGTGAGCATCGAGCCGCGCACGCTGGTGCCGAAGGTGATTCGGAACGACAACCGCTACGACGCGGCTTTGAAGACCCAGAAATAATGAACGAGATCCGCAACTTCACCATGAACTTCGGACCGCAGCATCCGGCGGCGCACGGCGTGCTGCGCCTGGTGCTCGAGATGGACGGCGAAGTGGTGCAGAAGGCCGATCCGCACATCGGGCTGCTCCATCGCGGCACTGAGAAGCTCGCCGAGTCGAAGCCCTTCAACCAGTCGATCGGTTACATGGACCGCCTCGACTACGTCTCGATGATGTGCAACGAGCACGCCTACGTCATGGCCATCGAGCGCCTGCTGGGCGTGACGCCGCCGATCCGCGCGCAATACATCCGCGTGATGTTCGACGAGGTCACGCGCGTGCTGAATCACCTGATGTGGCTGGGCGCGCACGCGCTCGACATCGGCGCCATGACCGTCTTCCTGCTCGCGTTCAAGGAACGCGAAGATCTCATGGACTGCTACGAGGCGGTGTCGGGCACGCGCATGCACGCGACTTACTACCGCCCCGGCGGCGTCTATCGCGACCTGCCGGATTCGATGCCGAAGTACCAGGCCTCGAAGTGGCGCTCGCAGAAGCGCGCCGACCAGATGAACGAGGCGCGTTCGGGCTCGATGCTCGATTTCATCGACGAGTTCGTGGGCCGCTTTCCGAAGGCCGTCGACGAGTACGAAACGCTGCTCACCGACAACCGTATCTGGAAACAGCGCACGGTGAACATCGGCGTGGTGACGCCGGAGCGCGCCATGGCGCTGGGATTCACCGGCGCGATGCTGCGCGGCTCGGGTATCGCCTGGGACCTGCGCAAGAAGCAGCCCTACGAAGTCTATGCCGACATGGATTTCGACATCCCGGTGGGCGTGAACGGCGATTGCTACGACCGCTACCTGGTGCGCATCGAAGAGCTGCGCCAGAGCACGCGCATCATCAAGCAGTGCATCGAGTGGCTGCGCAAGAACCCCGGTCCCGTGATCCTCGACGACAGCAAGGTCCGGCCGCCGAAGCGCGAGGAGATGAAGGGCGACATGGAATCGCTGATTCACCACTTCAAGCTGTTCACCGAAGGCTACTCGGTGCCGGTCGGCGAAACCTATGCCGCCGTCGAAGCGCCCAAGGGTGAATTCGGCATCTACCTGATCTCGGACGGCGCCAACAAGCCATATCGGCTCAAGTGCCGCGCGCCCGGTTTCGCGCACCTGTCGGCGCTCGAGGAAATGACCAAGGGGCACATGCTGGCCGACGTGGTCGCGGTGATCGGCACGCAGGACATCGTGTTCGGAGAGGTGGATCGATGACGCATGTCGTGAAGACTGCGGACGGCGGTACGTTCGAGCCCGGCATGGGCGAGAAGATGCGCGTGCTCAACGAGCACACGCGCCACGAGATCGACGAGTGGATCGGCCGCTTCCCCACCGGCAAGCAGCGTTCCGCGGTGCTGTCGGCGCTGCGTTTCACGCAGGAGCAGAACAACGGCTTCCTGACGCCGGAGCTCATGGACGGTGTCGCCGAGTACCTGAAGCTCCCGGCCGTGCAGGTGTACGAAGTCGCCACCTTCTATTCGATGTTCGAGACGCACGCCTGCGGCCGGCATCACGTCAGCATCTGCACCAACATCAGCTGCATGCTGAACGGCGCCGAGGACCTCGTGAAACATTGCGAGAAGAAACTCGGCATCAAGCTCGGTGAGAGCACGCCCGATGGACGCATCTTCCTCAAGCAGGAAGAGGAGTGTCTCGCGGCCTGCACCGGCGCGCCGATGATGATGGTCGATCACGTTTTCCACGAGTACCTGACGCCCGAGAAGGTGGACCAGGTGCTCGACGAGCTGAAGTGAGTAGCCAGATGGCAGGTGCATTGGAAAAGTGGCAGGACAAGATGAACCTGACGGTGTTCGAGCCGCTCAAGTTCAAGGAATCCTGGAAGCTCGAAAACTATCTCAAGATCGGCGGCTACGACGCGTGGAAGAAGATCCTCGCCGAAAAGCCGACGCCCGAGAGCGTCATCGAGCAGGTCAAGGCCTCGGGGCTGCGCGGCCGCGGCGGCGCGGGCTTTCCCACCGGCACCAAGTGGAGCTTCATGCCGCGCAAGTCGCCGGTGCAGAAGTACACGGTGTGCAATTCGGACGAATCCGAACCGGGCACCTGCCATGACCGCGACATCCTGCGCTACAACCCGCACTCGCTGATCGAGGGCATGGCCATCGGCGGCTACTGCATGACGGCCACGGTGGGTTACAACTACATCCGTGGAGAATTCCTCGGTGAACCCGTGCCGCGCTTCGAAGCCGCGGTCAAGGAAGCCTACGAAGCTGGGTTGTTAGGCAAGAACATCCTCGGTTCCGGCGTGGACTTCGACCTGTTCACGGCCGTCGGCGCCGGCGCCTACATCTGCGGCGAGGAAACCGCGCTGCTGGATTCGCTCGAAGGCAAGCAGGGCAAGCCGCGCTTCAAGCCGCCGTTCCCGGCGGCCTTCGGCCTTTACGGGCTGCCGACCACGATCAACAACACGCAGAGCTACGCCGCGGTGCCGACCATCCTGCGCAAGGGCGCGGACTGGTTCGCCAAGCTCGGCGTGGCGAATGCAGGCGGCACGGCGATTTTCTCGGTGTCGGGCCACGTGAACAAGCCCGGCAACTACGAGCTGCCCATGGGCATCCCGTTCGCCGAATTGCTCGAGATCGCCGGCGGCGTGCGCAACGGCAACAAGCTGAAGGCCTGTATTCCCGGCGGCTCGTCGGTGTATGTGCTGCCCGCCGACAAGATCATGGCGGCGAACATGGACTACGACTCGCTGAAGGCCGCCGGCTCCTCGGTGGGTTCGGCCGCGGTCATCGTCATGGACGAGACCACCTGCATGGTGAAGGTGCTCGAGCGCCTGAGCCGCTTCTATAAGAGTGAGTCCTGCGGCCAGTGCACGCCGTGCCGTGAAGGCACCGGCTGGATGAACCGCGTGATCCGCCGGATCATGGCCGGGCAGGGCAACAAGGCCGACCTGCAGCTGCTGGTCGACGTCGCGGGCCGCATCGAAGGTCACACCATCTGCGCGCTGGGGGATGCGGCCGCGTGGCCGGTGCAGAGCTTCCTCAAGCATTTCCGCCACGAATTCGAATACATGATCGACAACGGCGGCAGAAGCATCGTCGACGATCCGGCGCGGAGGGCGGCATGAGCACGCCCGCCGACAAGACCGCGCCGCCACCGCCCGCGGCACCGCCCTCCGACGTGGTCAACGTCGAGGTCGACGGCAAGGCCTGCCAGGGCAAGAAAGGCCAGATGATCATTCACGTCACGGACGCGCAGAACGCGTACGTGCCGCGCTTCTGCTACCACGACAAACTACCCATCGCGGCAAACTGCCGCATGTGCCTGGTGGAAGTGGAGAAGGCACCGAAGCCGCTGCCGGCCTGCGCCACGCCGATCGGCGAGGGCATGAAGATTTTCACCAAGTCGCCCAAGGCCATCGGGGCCCAGAAAGCGACCATGGAATTCCTGCTGATCAACCACCCGCTCGACTGCCCGATCTGCGACCAGGGCGGCGAGTGCGAGCTGCAGGACCTCGCGATGGGCTTTGGCCGCGATGCGGCCAGGTTCAACGAACGCAAACGCGTGGTGAAGGACAAGGACCTGGGTCCGCTGGTCTCCACCGACATGACGCGCTGCATCCACTGCACGCGTTGCGTGCGCTTCACTTCCGAGATCGCCGGTATCCAGGAGCTGGGCACCACGGGCCGTGGCGAGGACATGGAGATCGGCACGTACGTCGAGCGCGCCGTGGAGCACGAGCTCTCGGGCAACATCATCGACCTGTGCCCGGTGGGCGCACTCAATTCCAAGCCGTTCCGCTATCGCGCGCGTTCCTGGGAGATGACCCAGGCCGCGCTGGTGTCGCCGCACGATGGTGTCGGCACGAACCTCTACGGCCACGTGTTGCGCGGCAAGCTCATGCGTGTCGTGCCGCGCGCCAACGACGCCATCAACGAAACCTGGATCGCGGATCGCGATCGCTACAGCTACGAGGGCATCTACAGCGCCGATCGCCTGGGCGCGCCGATGGTGCGCGAAGGCAACGAGTGGAAGCAGGTCAGCTGGGATGTGGCGCTCGAGACCGCCGTGCGCGGCCTGAAGTCCGCGGGCGCGGAGCTCGCGACGCTGGCGAGCCCGAGCAGCACCGTCGAGGAGCTCTACCTGCTCGGCCGGCTCTCGCGCGCGCTGGGTTCGGCGAACATCGATCACCGCCTGCGCCAGGCCGACATGCGTGACCAGGCTGCCGACCCATCGGCCCCGGGTCTCGGCGGACTCGCCATCGCCGGCATCGACGAGCTCGACGCGCTGCTGGTGATCGGATCGAACCTGCGCCGCGAGGCGCCGGTGCTCGCGCACCGCGTGAGGAAAGCGGCCAAACGCGGCGCAAGGGTCGCGTTCGTGAATCCGGCGCGTTACGACTACCTGTTCCCGGTCGCGGCCTATCTCGAATCCTCACCCGCGAGCCAGCTCGCCGATCTCGCGGCTATCTACTCCGCGGTGCTGGATGGGGCGGCCTCGCCCGCGCACCTGTCCGCGCTGGTGGCCAGGGCGTCGGTCAATACCGCGCATCGCTCGATCGCGGCCGCGCTCAAGGGCGGCCAGAAGCGCGCCATCTGGCTGGGTGCGCTGGCATTGCGCCACCCGGCGTACGCCGACCTGCGCGCCGTGGCCGCGGGCATTGCCTCGGCGACCGGCGCCGCGCTGGGCATCCTCGCGGAGGGCGGCAACGCGGCGGGTGCCTATCTCGCGGGCGTCGTGCCGCATCGTGACGCCGGTGGCCTCGCCAGCGCCTCGACCGGCAAGTCGGCACGCGACATGCTGGCCGCTCCGCAGAAGGCCTATCTGTTGTTCGGTGGCGCCGAGCCCTGGTCCGATGGACTCGGCGGCGATGCGTTGCGTGCGCTCGGCGGCGCACAGTTCGTCGTGGCGGCGACGCCGTACGCCGACGACACGCTCAAGTCGGTCGCGCACGTGCTGCTGCCGATTTCCACGTTCGTGGAAACGTCCGGCACTTACGTGAATCTCGAAGGCCTGTGGCAGAGCTTCGCGGGAGCCGCGAAGCCGCTCGGCGAGGCGCGCCCGGGCTGGAAGGTGTTGCGCGTACTCGGCACGCTCGCCGGGTTCGCCGACTTCGATTACCAGTCTTCCGAGGAAGTGCGCGAAGAATTGCGCGCGCGTTGCGCGGACACCGCCGCCGACTCGTACAAGGGCGCTCACAAGATTTCCGGTGAAGCGAAGGGCGCGGGTGGTGAGGTACGCGTCGTGGACGTGCCCATGTACGCCATCGACGCCGTATTGCGTCGCTCACCGTCCCTGCAACGCACGCGCGAAGGCAAGGGTGCTCCCGTGACCTACGGGGGCACGGGCGCATGATCAACTGGCTCGGCGAACTGATCCGTTATCCGTCCTGGCCGGGTTATCTCCAGTCGACGTTCTGGATCGTCGGCGTGACGGTTGCGCTGATCCTGTCGGTGGCGTTCACCACACTGTGGGAGCGCAAGGTCATCGGCTGGATGCAGCTGCGCCGGGGCCCGAATCGCGTCGGCAGCATCTTCGGGCTGGTACCCGGCATCTTTCAGCCGTTCGCGGACGTCATCAAACTGCTGATCAAGGAAGTCGTGATCCCCAGCGCCTCGAACAAGGTGCTGTTCCGGATCGCGCCCATGATCACGCTGGTCCCGGCATTCGCGATCTGGGCGGTCATCCCGCTCGATCCGAAGCTGGTGATCGCCGACGTCAACGCCGGACTGCTGTACGTGCTCGCGCTGACCTCGGTGGGTGTATATGGCGTGATCCTCGCCGGCTGGGCATCGAACTCCAAGTACGCCTTCCTCGGCGCCATGCGTTCGGCGGCACAGATCGTGGCCTACGAAATCGCCATGGGCTTCGCGCTGGTCGGCGTCATCATGGCGGCGGGTAGTTTGAACCTCGGCGACATCATCGAGGGTCAGCGCGGCGGCTGGTTCACCTGGAACTGGAGCTGGCTGTTCCCGCTGTTCCTGGTGTATTTCATCTCGGGAGTGGCGGAGACCAACCGCGCGCCGTTCGACGTGGCGGAGGGAGAATCCGAAATCGTCGCCGGCTTCCATGTCGAATATTCGGGCATCGCGTTCGCGCTGTTCTTCCTGGCCGAATACGCCAACATGATCCTGATCTCCGCGTTGACCGCGGTGTTCTTCTTCGGTGGCTGGCTGAGCCCGTTCAGCAGCTTCGCGGACGTCGAGGCGGTGCGCCAGACGGCCTATGTCGGCTGGTTCCTCGCCCTGATCGTCGGTGACGGTTTCCAGTGGCTGTTCCTCAAGTTATTCATTTTCCTGTTCCTGTTCCTGTGGTTCCGGGCGACGTTCCCGCGTTACCGCTACGACCAGATCATGCGTCTCGGATGGAAAGTCCTCATCCCGGTGACCATCGTCTGGATCGCGGTCGAAGGCGTGCTCGCGTACCTCAAGGTCGGCCCCTGGAAGGTGGCCTAACTATGCGCAGCATCATCAAGACTTTCGCACTCTGGGAGCTCCTCAAGGGCCTCGGCGTGACCATCCGCAAATTCTTCCAGCCGAAGTTCACGGTGAACTACCCGGAGGAGAAGACCCCGCAGTCGCCGCGCTTCCGGGGGCTGCACGCGCTGCGCCGATATCCGAATGGCGAAGAGCGCTGCATCGCCTGCAAGCTGTGCGAGGCGGTGTGCCCGGCGCTGGCCATCACCATCGAGTCGGACGTGGCGAACGACGGCACGCGCCGCACCACGCGCTACGACATCGACCTGTTCAAGTGCATCTACTGCGGCTTCTGCGAGGAAGCCTGCCCGGTGGACGCGATTGTTGAAACGCGAATCCACGAGTACCACATGGAGCATCGCGGCGAGAACATCATGACCAAGGACAAGCTGCTCGCCGTGGGCGAGCGCTACGACGCGTTGATCTCGGCCGACAAGGCCGCCGACGCGTCCTACCGATAAGAGCAGGGCAGGGGAGCTGGTTTGTTAGTCGAAGTCCTCTTCTGGGTATTTGCCGCGATCCTGTCGATCTCGGCGCTCGCCATGATCACCGTGCGCAATCCCGTGCACGCGGCGCTGCTGCTGGTGCTGTGTTTCTTCACCAGCGCGGCCATCTGGCTGCTCATGGAGGCCGAGTTCCTCGCCGTGGTGCTGATCCTCGTCTACGTCGGCGCGGTCATGGTGCTGTTCCTGTTCGTGGTCATGATGCTCGACATCAACATCGAGGAAGTGCGCGCGCGCGTCACGCGGTACGCGCTGTTCGGCGCCGTCGTCGCGGGCGTGGTGGTGTTCGAAATCGTGAGCGTGGTGTGGAGCAAATCCAGCGGGGCCAATGTCGATGCGGTGGCCGCGTCGCTGCCGGCCGATCACAGCAACACGGCCGAGCTCGGCCAGCTGCTGTACACCGAATACGTCTATCCTTTCGAGCTCGCGGCGGTGCTGCTGCTGGTCGCGATCGTGGCGGCGATTTCGCTGACCATGCGCAAGCGCGCCGGCCTCAAGCAGCAGAACGTCGCGAAGCAGGTGGCCGTGCGGCGCGAAGACCGCATCCGCATCGTCAAGATGCCAGCCGAAGGCAGCGCCGCGGGCGCGCCGCCGTCGACGGAGAAAGGCGCATGATCCGCCTCAACTGGATGCTGGTCCTCTCCAGCGTGCTGTTCGCCATCTCGGTGGCGGGCATGTTCATCAATCGCAAGAACCTCATCCTGCTGCTGATGTGCGTCGAGCTGCTGCTGCTGTCCGCGAACATGAACTTCGTGGCCTTCTCGCGCATCTCCGGCGACATCCATGGCCAGCTGTTCGTGTTCTTCGTGCTGACGGTGGCCGCGGCGGAGTCGGCCATCGGCCTCGCCATCCTCGTGGTGCTGTTCCGCGAACGGCGCAGCATCAACGTCGAAGACCTGAGCACTCTGAAGGGCTGAGCACGTGACGACTCTTTCACCCAATCTGCTGCTCGCCATTCCGCTCCTGCCGCTGGGCGCGGCGGCGATCGCGGGACTTTTCTGCCGCGTAATCCCGCGCTGGGCCGCGCACTGGGTGACCATCCTGGGAGTGGCGGCCGCGTGTGGCCTTTCGTGCTACGTCGCCTGGCAGATCTTTTTCGAGCAGGCGCCGGTGTTCAACGGCACCGTCTACCAGTGGCTGGCGACCGACAGCGTGAACATGCAGGTCGGTTTCCTGGTCGACCAGCTGACCGCGCTGATGATGGTCGTGGTCACGTTCGTGTCGCTGTGCGTGCACGTGTACACCATCGGCTACATGGCTGACGACGACGGCTACAACCGGTTCTTCAGCTACATCTCGCTGTTCACTTTCTCGATGTTGATGCTCGTGATGAGCAACAACTTCATGCAGCTGTTCTTCGGCTGGGAAGCGGTGGGCGTGGTCAGCTACCTGCTGATCGGCTTCTGGTACAAGCGGCCGACCGCAATCTTCGCGAACCTCAAGGCCTTCCTGGTCAATCGCGTCGGCGACTTCGGATTCGTGCTCGGCATCGCCGGCATCGTCTACTACACCGCGCAATTCGGCGGCGCGTCGCTCGACTACACGGATGCGTTCGCGGCCGCGCCGCAGATCGCCGGCCAGACCTTCGGCCTGCAGGGCACGGACGGCGTGAATGCGATGACCTTCATCTGCATCTGCCTGTTCATCGGCGCCATGGGCAAGTCGGCGCAGGTACCGCTGCACGTGTGGCTGCCGGATTCGATGGAAGGCCCGACACCGATCTCCGCATTGATCCATGCGGCCACCATGGTGACCGCGGGCATCTTCATGGTGGCGCGCATGTCGCCGCTGTTCGAACACTCGGAATACGCGCTCAACTTCGTGCTGTTCATTGGCGCGACCACCGCGCTGTTCATGGGCTTCCTCGGCATCATCAGCAACGACATCAAGCGTGTCGTCGCCTATTCGACGCTCTCGCAGCTCGGGTACATGACCGTTGCGCTCGGTGCTTCGGCGTACAGCTTCGGCATCTTCCACCTGATGACGCACGCGTTCTTCAAGGCGTTGCTGTTCCTCGCCGCGGGCTCGGTGATCATCTGCATGCACCACGAGCAGGACATGCGGAAGATGGGCGGCCTGCGCAAGCACATGCCCGTCACCTACTGGACGCTGCTGATCGGCACGCTTGCGCTCGTCGGTACGCCGTTCTTCTCCGGGTATTACTCCAAGGATCTGATCATCGATGCGGTGAAGCACCAGCATCACCTGCAGCACGACAATGCGATCGTCACCTACGCATACTGGTGCGTGATGATCGGCGTCTTCGTCACGGCGTTCTATTCGTTCCGGCTGCTGTTCATGACTTTCCACGGCAAGCCACGCTGGGAAGAGGGCGCCGCGGCGCATGGCCATGACGAACACGCGACGCATGACCCGCACGATCAGACTCACCCGATTGCACATGACGACCACGCCGCAGGTCATGCAGACGAGCACCACCACGGCGGACCGCCGCTGAAGGAACGCTGGGACATGGTGGGTCCGCTCATCGCGCTCGCCATCCCGTCCATCGTGCTCGGCGCCTGGACCTTCAAGCCGCTGCTGTTCGGGGCCGGCTTCGGCACGTCCATCGTCAACAGCGCCGAACACGCGGCGGCGCTGCACGAGATCGGCGAGAGCGTCGGCGACTGGTGGCACTTTGGCGTGCACTCCCTGCAGAACCCGGTGTTCTGGATCCTGGTTGCGGGCTTCCTGTCGGCATGGGCGCTGTACATCAAGTGGCCGCACATGCCGGACGTCATCGATTCGAAACTCAAGCCGCTGCGCTGGATCCTCGAGCGCAAGTACGGCTTCGACTGGTTCAACGAGAACGTGCTCGCGCCGCTGGCGCGAGGATTCGGCAAGGCCTTCTGGAAGGTCGGCGACCAGGGAATCATCGACGGCGTGGCGGTCAACATGACGGCGAACGGCATCGGATTCTTCGCCAGCATCGTGCGCCGCGTGCAGAGCGGCTTCCTGTATTCGTACGCTTTCTGGATGGTGATCGGTCTCGCCGTGATGCTCGGCTGGTTCCTGTCGCGCACCTTGAACTAACAAGAACGAGTAAACATGGGGTTTGGCTTGCTTTCGCTTCTGACCTGGCTGCCCATCGCGGGCGGCCTGGTCGTGCTCATGCTCGGCGACAAGAACATCCGGCTCGGCCGCTGGGCAGCGCTGGCCACCTCGGTGGTGGTTTTCGGCGCGTCGATCCCGCTGTGGACGGGCTTCAACCCCGCGACCTTCGAATACCAGTTTGTCGAGCAGCTGCCGTGGATCCCGGCGCTGCACTCCACTTACTACTTCGGCGTGGACGGCATCTCCATGCCGCTGGTCCTGCTGACCACGCTCATCACCATCCCGGTGATCGTCGCGGCGTGGACCGTGATCGAGCAGCGTCCCGCGCAGTACTTCGCCGCCTTCCTGATCATGGAAGGCCTCATGGTCGGGGTGTTCAGCGCGGCCGATGCGCTGCTGTTCTACTTCTTCTGGGAAGCCATGCTCATCCCGATGTTCCTCATCATCGGCGTGTGGGGCGGACCGAACCGGGTGTACGCCACCATCAAGTTCTTCCTGTACACCTTCCTCGGCAGCGTGTTCATGCTGGTCGCGCTGATCTACATGTACCTGAAGACCACCACGCTGAACGGCGGTGACTACAGCATCGCGGCATTCCAGGCCTTGCCGCTGACCGCGCAGGAACAGATGTGGATCTTCTTCGCGTTCCTGCTGGCATTCGCGGTCAAGGTGCCGATGGTGCCGGTGCACACCTGGTTGCCGGATGCGCACGTGGAGGCGCCGACCGGGGGCTCGGTGGTGCTGGCGGCCATCATGCTGAAGATGGGCGGTTACGGGTTCCTGCGCTTCTCGCTGCCCATCACGCCGGACGCGTCGCGCGAATTCGACTGGCTCATCATCCTTCTGTCGTTGATCGCGGTGGTCTACATTGGCTTCGTCGCGCTGGTGCAGACCGACATGAAGAAGCTGATCGCCTATTCCTCGATCGCGCACATGGGCTTCGTGACGCTGGGCGCGTTCCTGGTGTACGACATCGACGCGGCCGCTGCGGCAACCGTGGTCACCGAAACCACGACGAAACTGCAGGGCGCGGTCATGGGCATGAGCGGCGCCATGATCCAGATGATTTCGCACGGGCTCATCTCCGGTGCGTTGTTTCTGTGCGTGGGCGTGATGTACGACCGCGTGCATTCGCGCGAGATCAGCGCCTACGGCGGCGTGGTCAACACCATGCCCAAGTTCGCGGCCTTCATGGTGCTGTTCGCGCTCGCCAACTCCGGCCTGCCGGGCACCTCCGGTTTCGTCGGCGAATTCCTGGTGATCATCGCGTCCTTCAAGGCCAACTTCTGGTACGCCTTCCTGGCCGGCACCACGCTGATCCTCGGCGCGGCCTATACCCTGTGGCTGGTCAAGCGCGTGATCTTCGGCGCCGTCGCCAACCACCACGTCGCCGAGCTCACCGATCTCAACGCGCGTGAGTTCATCGTCCTGGCGCTGCTGGCCGTCGGTGTGCTGCTGCTCGGCGTGTGGCCGGCGCCGCTGACCAACGTCATGGAGTCGACGTTGCAGCACCTCGTCCTGCAGATTTCCGGAAGCAAGCTGCCGCTATGAACACCGCAACCTTCACCTGGGCCAGCCTGCAGCCGGCACTGCCGGAGATCTATCTCACGGCCGCGATCTGCGTACTGCTGCTCGCCGACGTGTTCTTCGGCCAGCGTCGCCGCGGGCTCGCGCCCACGCTCACGCTGCTGATCCTGGTCGGCGGCGCATTCATCACCGGGCAATACGCCAACGTCAGTGAGCGCGTGCTGCTGTTCGGCGACAGCTACGTCACCGATCCGCTCGCGGTGCTGCTGAAGCTGTTCGGCTTCGTGACCATCGCGCTCGCGCTGCTGTATTCGCGCGGCTACCTCGAGCGGCGCGGCATGATGCGCGGCGAGTACTACGTGCTGGCGTTGACCGCGCTGCTCGGCATCTTCGTCATGGTGTCGGCGAACAGCCTGCTCACCGTCTACATCGGCGTCGAGTTGATGTCGCTGTCGCTCTACGCCATGGTCGCGTTCGACCGCGACTCCGGCATCGCGGCCGAGTCCGCGATGAAGTACTTCGTACTCGGTGCCATCGCCTCGGGCATGTTGCTGTATGGCATGTCGCTCATCTACGGACTCACGGGCACGCTGCGCTTCGACGAGCTCGCCGCCATTCCGCCGGGAACGCCCAGCCTGGGCGTGATCCTCGGGCTGGTATTCATCGTGGTGGCCATCGCGTTCAAGTTCGGCGCCGTGCCGTTCCACATGTGGGTGCCCGACGTGTACAGCGGTGCGCCCACCGGCGTGACACTGTTCCTGTCCACGGTCCCCAAGATCGCCTCGTTCGCGTTTGCGTTCCGCCTGCTGGCGCAGGGCATGGGCAGTATTGCCGATGCGTGGCAGGACATGCTGGCACCGCTCGCCGTGTTGTCGATGGTGTTCGGCAACCTCATCGCCATCGCGCAATCGAGCCTGAAACGCATGCTGGCGTATTCCGCGATCGGCAATGTCGGCTTCATCCTGCTCGGCTTCGTGGCCGGTGGAGAGCAGGGTTACGAGGCTGCGCTCTATTACACGATCGCCTACGTGATCATGACCCTTGGCTCGTTCGGCGTGCTGACGCTCGCGAGCCGCGCGGGATTCGAAGCCGAGGACCTCGACCAGTTCAAGGGACTGCACAAGCGCGATCCGCTGCTCGCGCTGGTCATGATGTTCCTCATGTTTTCGACCGCCGGCGTGCCGCCATTCATCGGCTTCTGGGCCAAGTTCAACATCTTCCAGGCGTTGTGGCTCACGCAGCACTACTGGCTCATCATCATCGCCGCGGCGATGTCGGTGGTCGGCGTGTTCTATTACCTGCGCGTCGTGAAGCTCATGTACTTCGATCCGCCGGGCGATCTGCCCGAAGGCAGCGCCAGCGGCGTGGCCGTGCGGGCCGTGCTCGCGCTCAATGCGGCCGCCGTGCTGGTGCTCGGGCTCGTGCCCAACGCGTTGATTCAGCTGTGCGCGGGCGTCATCGGCTGAGTTTCCAGATAGCGTTTGCAAAGGACGCGCGCTTCGACCAGAATGCGCGCCCCTCGATCGAGGGGAACGGTTGCGGGGTGGAGCAGTCTGGCAGCTCGTCGGGCTCATAACCCGAAGGTCGCAGGTTCAAATCCTGCCCCCGCTACCAACTTCTCCCCCGTACTGCTCCATATCCACCCGGCCCATCGTGATCGGTGTCGCAGTTCGGGCCATCGCGCAGCGGCGCATCCACAAGGCGAATAGAGTAGCGGCCAGGCCCCGCCTGCGGGAAAGGCCGGAGTAGTTCGATGAAGAAAATCATCGCCCTGGTACTCATTGCAGCCGCCGGCTACAAGGCCTGGGGCCATTTCACCGCCCCGAAATTGCAGCCGCTCTACGACCACCCATACGTCGTTGTCTATGGCAGGGAAAGTTGCGGTTACACGCAGCAGACGATCAACGATCTCAAGCGGGCGCGGATCGAATTCGAGTTCGGAGACGTCGACGACCCCGCGGTCGCGGACGAGCTGCATTCCAGGATGAAGCTGGCGGGCCTGGACGTCAGTTACTATCTATTGCCCGTCGTCGACCTGAACAACTCGATCTCCATCCGGCCGAAGAACCGCGAGCTCGTCGGTCAGGCGAAACAACTGTTCAACAAGTCTTCAAAGCCCGTGACTTGAAAGGCGGGGTTCCTCCCTGAGGGTTTTCCTTCTTTTCAGGACTGTGGACTGCGTCGCGTGTGCATGGCGTTGAAAGGGCACCTGCCGACCTAAGATCCCGCACCGATCGATTCAGCCGATCGCGCAGGAATCAGTCCAGATGACGATAGTTAGAAAAGTATCGGCCGCCGCGGCATTGCTCGTGCTGTTCAGCGCGGGCGCGTTCGCGCAGAACCCGGTCGCGTTGCAACGCGAGTACCTGCAGTCGAAGCGCCAATTCGTGCTGACCGCGCCGGCGCACCTGGCCGTGGCTGACGTTCATGCACGGCTGTTGAAATTCATGGACGACACGGGGAGTGAAGTGCAGGAGTCGGGCGCAACCGAGATCACCGCGCGCACTACCTTCGCGGCCTTCGCCGATCCGGTGCTGGCCGTGGTTCCGGGCGCAGGTTTGGTCGATCTCAATTACCAGCGCGCGGCGTACGACGCCAACGGCACGCCCATCTTCCAGGTCCGGCGGATCACGCTCACCCAAAAGGGCGGCGCGCCGGTGAGCGTGCAGTTCTGTTCGCGCGTCAAACAATACACGCCCCGCGTCAACGGTCCGCCCGACGTGCGCGTTGCCACGCGATGCAACCTCGAGTTTCGCGAGTGGAACGCGTTGCGCGAAGCGACCGCCCGTCTATTCGACTGACAAGCGGATGCGGTCAACCGCAATTGTGAGGGCTGCGATCGCTGCCTAGACTCCGCCCGCAGACCGCGACAGGACCGTCGCGCGAATGTGTAAGGAGTACACCATGGCGAGTCGTTCTTTCACCGCGCCATTTCTCATCCTGCTGTCTCAAGCCGCACTGGCGCAATCCTACGTCGAGGTCACCCCGGGCGCCGGCGGTGTCACCGCCAGTACCCACGACGGCAACGTGCCCGCGAATACCGTCGACAACAACCTGGGCACGCGCTGGTCGGCGGAGGGAAACGGGCAATGGATACGCTACGACCTGGGGAGCGCGCGCACCCTCGGTTACGTCGCGATCGCTGTCTACAATGGCAATCAGCGTCGCAACATCTTCGACCTGCAGACCTCCAGCAACGGCACGTCATGGACGACGATCTGGAGCGCCGAGAGCAGCGGCACGACGACCGCGGAACAGACCTACGATTTTCCGGACGTGTCGGCGCGCTACATCCGGTATCTCGGGCACGGCAACAGCGGCAGCGCCTGGAACAGCCTCACGGAAGTGAGTATCTTCGCGACGTCTTCGACTCCGCCGCCGCCGCCACCGCCACCTCCCGGTGGCAACGATCAGTTCGGCGTGAAGATGCTGTATCCGACGCTGAGCGGCGGCAAGGCGTGGTTCGCGAAGTGGAACGGCAACCCGCGTACGTTCACGGGCGTGGACCCGGCCGATCCCTGGTTCGACGCCAATCATGGTGATGCCTCGTATCGCACGACGGGCGACGGCATATTGCGGATCACGGGCTCCGTTCCGCGCATGTACATCCACGATCCGGCGAAGCTGGATCAGTTCCGCAACGTCGAGATCACGATGTACTTCATGCGGGTCGTCGACAGCGGTACCGCGTACGGCGGCATGGTCGGCATCGCGCGTTCCAATCACGGCACGACTGGCCGGGAGACGGTGGACAAGTGCGACACCCGCGGCATCGGTGCGCGGATGCGTTACGACGGCCACATCGATTTCGAGAAGGAGACCAATCATCCCTCGTCAACGGCGATCCTCAACAAGACGCAGTTCTCGGGTGGCATGCCGCGCAGCGTCTGGATCGGCTACAAACACGTGGTGTACGACCTGCCGAACGGCAATGTGAAGCAGGAGTTGTGGATAGACCAGACCGGCGGTGCCAACGGGGGCACCTGGACGAAGATCAACGAGGTCATCGACACCGGCACGAACTTTGGCGTGGGTGCGAGCCCCTGCAGGTCGGGCATCGATCCGGCGCTGCGCCTCACGGCGGCGCCGACACGCGCCGGGTCGGAGTCGGGCAAGCCGAACATCACGGTCTACTTCCGCAGCGACAACGTCGGCACGGATGGATTGCTGTATCGCTGGGGCAGCGTGCGGGAGATCGTGGCTCCGCAGTGACTGCCCAAGCCTATTGGAACGACATGTCCTGCAGAGGAATGGGCACCGCATTCCAGCTGGTGTTGCAGGACCCGACGCTGGCGTACTGAAAATCGAACACCACCTGGTGCGCGGCGTTGAGCCCCACCAATCGTGCGTGTGTGCCCCCATCCGTAAACGAGTAGTTCACCAGCACGGACTGGTCGTCCGCCTCATAGGCGCTGCTGCAAATTATCGAAGAAATCGACTGACCGTAGTCGAAACTCCACACCTCGGTGGCGGTCATCGTGGCGGGATCGATTCGGTAGGCGGACACGGCACTGTACGGCCGGTTCACGCCGGCTGGTGCGCCCGTCGGCTGGTTGGCGGATCGAAAACCGTTGTTGAACACCATCAACAGGCCGTCGCTGGTGATCGACACCGCGTGTTGTCCGACCGGGTACAGACCGCCGCCGGTCAACGTCAGGGCCTTGGATTGCAGTGAAGGAAAAGTCGCCCAGTACTTGGTCGGGTCGCCGAAGATCCAGATGATTTCGCCGGTGTCGTAGTCGACCTTGATCAGAAAATTTTCGCGGCTCGAGGTGATGAGCGAGTCGTCACCCGGGTCATAGGTTGCGGCGTTGGAATGAAACCAGTCGACTCCGCGTCGCACGAACAGGGCCGGGTCGTCGC
>Ga0315912_10001832_pt1 | contig 24353 bp, 18 predicted proteins | sample VfabasoilMG_FD_204469 | JGI IMG/M metagenome (GOLD analysis project Ga0315912, IMG submission 204469) | Garden soil microbial communities collected in Santa Monica, California, United States - V. faba soil | ecosystem: Environmental > Terrestrial > Soil > Garden | place: USA: California... | reverse complement strand
CCTCAACACGACGGGCGTCGGCCCCTTCGCCGACCCGACGCTCAACGCCGGGGTGACGCAGATCCCCGACACGGTGTTCGGCGCGCTCTCGTTCACGGAAGTGACGGCCACGCTGCACCTCTTGCAGCGCGACACCAAGAGCGAAGTCATCCAGGCGCCCAAGATCTTCACGCTCGACGGCAACGCGGGCACGATCTTCGTCGGCGAGACGATCCGCTACGCCGAGGCCAAGTCCGAACAGGGCCAGGCGGGGGGCTTGCAGCTCTCGGTCGCCGAGGCCGCCGGCTCGCCGGTCGAGGTCGGCTTCCAGCTGCTCGTGCGCCCGAACGTCATCCCGGGCACCGACAAGATGATCATGGAAGTGATCCCGAAGGAGACCAGCCTCTCGGGCACGGGCAACTCGAGCTTCGCTCCGGCCGGCTTCGACGTGTTCACCGTCGGCGCGGCGGGTAGCGCGGGCTCGATCGCCCTGCCGCGCACGCGCCACTCGACGATCGTCACCTCGATGATCATCGAGAGCGGCCACACCGTGATGATCGGCGGCCTCTCGACCGAAGCCGACACCAAGGTCACTTCCAAGGTGCCGCTCCTGGGCGACATCCCGATCATCGGCGAGCTCTTCAAGCACCGCAGCAACAGCCTCGACCGGCGCAGCCTGCTGGTCTTCCTCACGCCCACGATCGTGCGCTCGAGCGAAGACAGCCAGGTGCTCCTGCAGCAGGAGCTGGTCCGCCGCCGCGGGGCGCTGCGCAAGGAGTTCGAATCGCTGATCGAAACCAACGGGCCCCCCCCCACGGAGCCCGCAGCCGGAACGCAGAACTGATCCCTCCTTGATCCGGATCCTTCAGGGAGCCCCGTTCAGGCGGGGCTCCCTGCCTCATTTTTCGGCCGCGCCCAGCGGTCCCCCGGGCGGCACACTCGAAAAGTAGCGCTTTGTGCTTCGACTGGGGGGCGCCGATAAGCCATCCTGGGCGTACGGCGTCCGGGTTTGCGTGGCCTCTGTCCCGCTTCCCCAGACCAGCCCAGTTCGAACACGTGGACCCGATCGGGCCCACGACCGCTCTCGAGGATCGGGCACGAGTGTGCTCGCCTCATCCAAGAAAACCTTGTCGCGCGCCGCAGCCCGCCCGGGATCCTCCCGCCGCCTGCCTGTGCGCTGCGACTGAACCCAGGTCCCGCGCGCCACCGGTGCTGCGAGACAGAGCCCTTTGACATGACAGCAGATCAGCCTTCGGATCCCGCGGAGGGTCCGATCCCCGGTTCTCCCCGGCCTTCTTTCTCAGCCATCCCTGAACAGCAGCGCGCGCTCCCAGCCGAGATCGGCTGGCAGCCGAGCGGCGATTTGCCGCGCGCAAGCGCGATGCAGAGTCGCGACGGGGATGAGCACGATTCACACGGCGGCGATGCCGCCACATCTTCCGCGCCCGAGGGTGGCGCGACCGAGTTCGCACCCGGCGACCGTCCTCGACGCAGGCGCGGTTCGCGCGGCGGCCGGCGCCGGCGCCGCGGCGCGCAGGATGGATCCAGCGCCGCTCCCGTGCCCGAAGCGCCCGCGATCGGGGCCACGATCGAGGAGCCCGCGACGGATGACGGCGCTGCTGTCGAGGGTCCGCCCGCCAACCCGGAGATGGACGCGGGCGGCGAGCCGCGACGTCGGCGTCGCCGCCGCGGTGGACGGGGCGGACGCGGCGGAGCTTCCGCCGAGCGCGCGCCGGGCTCGGTGTTGCCGCGCGAGATCGGCATCGACCTGATCCCCGGCGAAGATGCGGACGAAGACGGGCCGCTCCCGGGACTGCCCGCCGACGAACCGACTCGCGACGAGCCCGCGCGCTTCGATTCCGAAGCACCGCCCGCTCTCGACGGCTCCGAGCCCAAGAAGCGTCGCCGGCGTGGTTCACGCGGCGGCCGCAACCGCAAGCGCCCCGGCCAGGGCGATGCGCGCACGCAGCCGGCTGGGCGGCGCACGCAAGAGGCCCGTCCGCCGCGTGTTTCCCCGGTCTTCGTGGAAGCGATCCCGGGCGAAGAAGACGACCTCGCCGAGCTCCCGCCGTTGCCGTCGGCAGCGGCTGCGACAGAGACGGAAGCGCCCCCGGACACGGGTGGCCGTGAGGGCGGCGGGCGCCGGCGCCGGCGCGGACGCCGACGGCGCGGCGAAGCCGGCGAGGGCGAGACGCGCGCCGCAGCGCAAGCGGATCAGGATCTCGATCTCGAGCGCGCACCCGCGCCGCTGCGCAACCAGCAGATCCTGGTCAACGCCACCGACCCCGAGGAGAAGCGCGTGGCGGTGATCGAGAACGGCCAGATCGTCGACTTCCAGATGACGGTGCGCACCGAGACCTCGGTCGTCAACGACATCTACCGCGGACGCGTCGTGAACCTCGAACCGGCGATCGGCGCGGCCTTCGTCGATTTCGGCGAAGGGCGCAACGGCTTCCTGCACACCTCCGACGTGCTCTCGATCTACGGCGATCCCAACTGGAACCTCGAGCGCCTGCTCACGGCGCGCATCGACCCGCAGGAGTGGGACTCGAACTCGAGCCAGCCCAAGCTGGGCGACGACCTCGAGCACGGCGGCAACGGCGGCGAACACGCGGGCGAGGCGCAGGAGCAGCAACCGCGGCGCCGGGAGCGCGGCCGCGAAGGGCGCAGCTTCCGGGCGCGCCCGCGCCTGCCGATCACGGACCTCTTGAAGAAGGGCCAGATGGTCTGTGTGCAGGTCACGAAGGACGCGATCGGGGACAAGGGTCCGACGCTGACGACCTACATCTCGATCCCCGGCCGCTATCTCGTGCTGATGCCTTCGATGTCGCGCACCGGCGTCTCGCGCAAGATCGAGGACGAGAAGGAGCGCCGCCGCCTGAAGCGCATCCTCGAGCAGATGGAGGTCCCGCAGGGCATGGGCGTGATCGTGCGCACGGCCGGCGTGGGACGCTCGAAGGCCGACCTGCAGCGCGACCTCGACTACCTGATGGGCGTCTGGGAGACCTTCTCGAAGCGGCTGCGCGCGGGACACGGACCAGCCCCGCTGTACCAGGAGTCCGACATCGCGATCCGCACCGTGCGCGACCTCTCGACCTCGCAGACCGAGGCGATCATCGTCGACGACGTCGAGGTGCACCGCCAGATCCTCGAGTTCGCGCACAAGCTGATGCCCGAGGACGAGTCGCGCGTGCAGCTGCACACCGGCCCCAAGCCGCTGTTCCATTCCTACGGCGTCGAGCCCGATTTCGAGCGCATCTTCTCGCGCCGCATCGAGCTGCCCTCGGGCGGCTCGATCGTCTTCGACCAGGCCGAGGCGCTGGTCGCGATCGACGTCAACTCCGGGCGCACGCGCCACGACAGCTTCGATTTCGAGCAGATCGCGCTCAAGACCAACCTCGAGGCGGCGCCCGTGATCGCGCGCCAGATCCGCCTGCGCGACCTGGGCGGCATCATCGTGGTCGACTTCATCGACATGATGAAGCCCGGCAGCATGCGCCTCGTGGAGCGCAGTTTCCGCGAGGCGCTGGCGCAGGACCGCGCGCGCTTCAAGATCGGCCGCATCTCGCAGTTCGGCCTGCTGGAGCTCACGCGTCAGCGCCTGGGCCCGGGCATCGACAAGAAGGTCTTCCACACCTGCTCGAGTTGCCGCGGCACCGGGCACATCCGCAGCGTCGAGTCGCGCACCGCGGCGATCCTGCGCCGCCTGGGCTCGGCGCTGACGCTCAAGGGCTACTCGACCGTCGAGGTGCGCGCACACCCGGAAGTGGTGAGCTACATCAAGGGCCAGTGCCTGGAGTACCTGCGCGCGCTGGAGTACCGCTCCGAGCGCCAGATCCGCCTGATCGAGGCGCCCGGACAGAACGAGGATTCGATCCTGCGCTACCTGCGCGCCGACGGACGCGAAGTGCGCCCCGGCGGGCGGCGCAAGCGCTGAACAATTCTGTCCGGCGCGCGGACTTCCAGCGTGTGGCCATGACGGCCGGGCGGGCTACCGCTCGCGCCGCCATGGACTCCGACGACCCGCTCTCCGATCTGCGAATTCCGGTTCCTTGTCCCATGCGCTGGGGCGAGCTCCCGGGCAGCGAACGGAAGCGCTTCTGCTCGAAGTGTTCGCTGCACGTGCACGACACGGCGCAGCTGACTCGTTCGGAGGCGCGTGAGCTGCTCGGACAGGCCGCCGGGCACGTCTGCCTGCGTGTCGAGTACGACGCGCGCGGATCTGCGCGCTATCGGGAGGGTTGCTGGTCTCGCGTTCGGCGTTGCCTGCTCGCGGCGGCAGCGGGGTTGATTGCTTTCTGCAGCGCTGGCGGTCGGAGCCAGGCCATGGACCAGCACGCGCCCAGATCGACCGGCCCCGTCGCGGACGAGAAGCGCGTGGTGATGGGATCGCCAGCGCCGACGGGCCCGAGGTCCCAACCTGGATCCAAACCCACGCCCAAGCCGAAGGCGAAGCCCAAGCCCAAGCCCAAGCCCAAGCAGAGCCCGCCGTCCCGGAAGCCGTAATCGCCAAGACTCGCTGCTGCGTCGGCGTTCAAGCTGCGCATGGACACGAACACCGATCGCTCGCCGCTGACCATCCGCACGCCTTGTCCGAAGCGATGGGAAGAACTTTCCGGAGACGGCCGCCGGCGTTTCTGCTCCGAGTGTTCGCTCCACGTGCACAACGCGGCGGCCCTGACTCGCCGCGAAGCGGAGGCGCTCGTCGCGCGCGATGAGGGGCGCGTGTGCATGCGCATCGAGTACGACGCGCATGGCGCGCCGGTCCACAAGGAGCCGCGCGCGGCGCGCGTGGTGCGCTGGCTGGCCGGCACGGGCGCCGCGCTGCTCGCCGCCTGCCACGGAGCCAGTGAGCCTGTCCCGCCGACGCAACCTGCCGAACCGCCGTCGCGCCTGGGCGAGGCCGTCGCGCCGGCGGTCGAGATGGGGGGCGTGGCCGCTCCGGAACCCCTGATGGGCATGGTTGCAGCCCCGGTCGAGATGGGGGATGTCGTCGTCCAGCCCAAGGTGCGGATGGGGGTCGGAGACTTCGAGGTCGTCCCGCAGACCGCCCCGGTGAAGCCCAAGTAGGGGCGCCCCTTCCCAGCACCCCGGGCCCGCCGCTACACTTTTCGGCCCTCGTCCGGGCCCCAAGGCCCAGGACGACCCAGGCCGGCCTCCGGGTCCGGCCCCCGCGGGAGGGATTCCACCGCGGCAACCCACGGAGACGAACTGTGTACGCGATCATCAACGACCGAGGCCGTCAGGCGACCGTTCGCGAAGGCGACGTGCTGCTGCTCGACCTGCAGGGCAGCGCCGAACCGGGCCAGAAGATCACCATCGACGAGGTCCTGCTCGTCGGCAACGAAGGCTCGGTCAAGATCGGCAAGCCGACCGTGAAGGGCGCCAGCGTGAGCGCCGAAGTGCTCGGGCTCGAGAAGGGCCCCAAGCTGATCGCCTTCCGCTTCAAGCGCCGCAAGAACGTGCGCGTCAAGCGCGGCCATCGCCAGAAGTACACCGAAGTCAAGATCCTCAAGATCACCGGCTGAGCCGAGGAGCGAACCTACATGGCACACAAGAAGGGACAAGGCTCCACGCGCAACGGCCGCGACTCGAACCCGCAGTTCCGCGGCGTCAAGCGCTACGGCGGCGAGAAGGTCAGCGCCGGCACGATCCTGGTGCGCCAGTGCGGCACCGTGCTGCACGCGGGCCGCAACGTGGGCACCGGCTCGGACTGGACGCTCTACGCGCGCGTCACGGGCACCGTGCGCTACCAGCCCAACGGCAAGGTGCACGTCGACGCCGCGCCGCAGGGCTGACGTCCTGCGCCGAGTTTTCCGGCGCCCCGGCGCCTCCCGCGAGGCCCCCGATGTTCCGTGACGAAGCCGAGATCGAGGTCATCGCCGGCGACGGCGGCGACGGGCGTGTCTCGATGCGCCGCGAGAAGTTCGTGCCCTTCGGCGGGCCCGACGGCGGCGACGGCGGCGACGGCGGCAGCGTGATCCTGCGCGCGGACGCCAACCTCAACTCGCTGCTGCCGATCGGCCGGCGCTACCGCTACGCCGCGGAAGGCGGCGAGGCGGGCATGGGCTCGAACAAGGCCGGCCGCAGCGCCGAGAGCCTGATCCTGCCCGTGCCGGTCGGCACGCAAGTCTTCGACCGCGTGCGCGGCAACCTGCTGCGCGACCTGAAGCGCCACGGGGCCGAGGTCGTGATCGCCCAGGGCGGCCGCGGCGGCCAGGGCAACGCGCGCTTCGCCAGCTCCACGCGCCAGACGCCGCGCCACGCGACCAAGGGCCGCGCGGGCGAGCGGCGCAAGCTGCGCCTCGAGCTCAAGCTCTTCGCCGAGGTCGGGCTCGTGGGCCTGCCGAACGCGGGCAAGTCGACGCTGCTCGCGACCGTCACCGCCGCGACGCCCAAGATCGCCGACTATCCCTTCACGACGCTCGTGCCGCAGGTGGGCATCGCGCAACTCTCGCAGAACGAGACGATCGTGATCGCGGACCTGCCCGGCCTGATCGAAGGCGCGAGCGAGGGCGTCGGCCTCGGTCACCGCTTCCTGAAGCACGTCGAGCGCTGCCAGGCGATCCTGCAGCTCGTCGACGTCTCCGAGAGTGCCGAGATGGCGCCCGCTGAAGCCTTCCGCGTGATCGACGGCGAGGTGCGCGCGTTCTCCGAACTCTTGGCGAAGAAGGAGCGCGTCGTCGCGGCCAGCAAGTGCGAGAGCGAGGAGGACGAGGCGCGCGCTATCGAGCTCGAGCGCGCGATCGGCCACAAGGTCTGGCGCGTCAGCTCGGCGCAGCGCCGCGGCCTCGCTGAACTGCTGCGCGAGTGCCACACGCGCGTGCACTCCGGCGAGGTCGTGCACTGAGCGCCGACCCGATCCGCGAGGCGCTGCAGGGAGTGCCGCACCTGCGCGGCCTGCCCGCCGATCTGCTCGGCAGCGTCGTGGCCCTGGCTCGGCTGCGCCGCCTTTCCGCGGGCGAGCTCCTCTTCGCGCCCGGCGACCGGGCCAAGAGCTTCTTCGTCGTAGCGCGCGGCGTCGTGCGCGTCTACCGCATCGCGCCGGACGGTGCCGAGCAGCTCGTGCACTACCTGCGCGCGGGCAACAGCTTCGGCGAGCCGGCGCTGTTCGGGACCGGACTGTTCCACGCCCACGCCGTCGCCGCGGCCGACCCGACCGAGCTGCTCGAGGTCGACGGTCCGCGCTTCCTCGAGCTCTTCCGCTCCGACGCGCGCCTCGCCAGCGCGCTGGTCTCGGGACTCTCGGCGCGCCTGGTCGAGCTCGTCACGCGCATCGAGGAGCTCGCGCTGGTCGGCGCCGACGCGCGCCTGGCGCACTTCCTCTTGCGCCAGCCCGCGCGCAGCGTCGGCCGCGAGCTCGCGATCGCCTGGGGCATGCGAAAAAAGGATCTCGCACTGCAGCTGGCGATCACGCCCGAGACGCTCTCGCGCGTCTTGCGACGCTGGCAGGGGCAGGGCTGGATCCGTTCGGAACGCGAGCGCCTCTTCGTACTCGAGCCCGAGCGCCTGCTGCGCACGGCGGAGGGCGGGGGGGCCGAAGTGCGCAGTCCGCCGGCGTCTTGACGCGCGTCAAGGAGCCAGCGGCGCGCGCTCCCGATACTCCGCGCAGGTCCAAGTGGACCGCAGGAGTCATCCATGAAAGCGCAGCGGAGCTCTTCGGGTCGCGTCTCGGTCGGACAGGTGCTGGTGATCGCGATCGTCGCCGGTTTCTCGGTCTTGATCCTCGGCGGCTACGGAATCTGGAAGGCGCGCGCGCCGGTCCCCGGCTGCGTCGAACGCGCGGACGGCACGCGCCTCTTCGGGGCGACCGAGATCAAGAGCGGCCAGGCGCTGTACCAGAAGCACGGGCTGATGGATTGGGGCTCCGTGCTCGGACACGGGACCTACCTCGGCCCCGACTTCACCGCCGAGACGCTGCACCGGCGTGTCGAGCTGCTGCGCGACGCCGCGGCGCATGCGCAGGCCGGACGGCCGTTCGCCGAGCTCGAGCCCGCGGCCCAGGCCGCGATCGCCGAGTCGGTGCGCCGCGAGATCCGCCATAACGGCTACGAAGAACCGCGCGACACGCTCGTGCTGGGCGCGGACGACGCGGCGGCGTTCGAGAGCTTCACGGTGGAGCTGCGCCGGCGCTTCGCCGAGGGCGAACCGCAGCGCGGGCTGCCCGCCGGCCTGTTGGCGCGCGACTCGGCCGCGGGCGACGGCGCATGGGTTGCGCCCGGCGACCCCGCGCGCGAGGTCGCGGCCTTCTTCTGGTGGACGGCCTGGCTGGCGGGCGCCGACCGGCCCGGCGAGGCGGCGAGCTACACCAACGAGTGGCCCTACGACACCGACGCAGGCAACGAGCTGCCCGTGAGCGCGCACCTCTGGAGCGGCGTCTCGGTCGCGGCGCTGCTCTTCCTGCTCGCGCTCGTCTTGCTGGCCTGGTACCGCGGGCGCTTCGAGATGGAGCCCGCGTACGTCGAGGGCCGCATGCCGCAGCCGCGACCCGGCCTGCTGCCGGTGTTCGAGAGCCAGCGCAAGGCGATCAAGTACTTCGTGCTCGCGGGCGTGCTGTTCCTCGTGCAGTCGCTGCTCGGCGGCTACCTCGCGCACCACTACGTCGAGGGTTCGGCCTTCTACGGCGTCGACATGGCCCGCTGGCTGCCGTTCTCGGTGGCGAAGACCTGGCACCTGCAGCTGGCGATCTTCTGGATCGCGACGGCCTGGATGGGCATGGGTCTGTACGTGGCGCCGATCGTCGGCGGCGCCGAACCGCGCGGCCAGGGCAGGGTCGTCGACCTGCTCTTCGGCGCGCTGGTACTCGTCGCCGTCGGCTCGCTCGCGGGCGAGTGGCTCGGCGTGCAGGGCTACCTCGGTTCCTGGTGGTGGCTGCTGGGCCACTCCGGCTGGGAGCTGATCGAGCTCGGATACATCTGGAAGATCCTGCTCGCGGCCGGCTTCGGGTTGTGGCTCTTCGCCGTCTGGCGCCCGGTGCGCGCGGCGCTCTCGGCCGAGAAGAAGAGCGAGGGCTGGGGCCTCGCGCGCCTGTTCCTCGCCAGCGCGATCGCCATCCCGGCCATGTTCGGCGCGGCCTTCCTGATCACGCCCGGCATGCACCTGACGATGGCCGACTATTGGCGCTGGTGGGTGATCCACCTCTGGGTCGAGGGCATGTTCGAGGTCTTCGCCGTCGTCGTGCTCGGCCTGCTGCTCGTGAACATGGGCCTCGTCACGCGCTCCTCGGCCGTGCGAGCGCTCAAGTTCCAGCTGGCGATCCTGCTCGGCAGCGGCATCATCGGCATCGGCCACCACTACTACTGGATCGGCGCGCCGGGCTTCTGGATCGCGCTCGGCAGCATCTTCAGCGCGCTCGAGGTGATCCCGCTCACGCTGCTCGCGGTCGAGGCCGCGCAGCAGTGGAAGCTGCTCGAGGACGGCGGCCGCAGTTTCGCCTACCGCCAGACCTTCCGCTTCCTCCTGGCGGTCGCCTTCTGGAACCTCTTCGGCGCCGGCGTGCTGGGCTTCCTGATCAACCTGCCCTCGGTGAGCTACTTCGAGCACGGCTCGTTCCTGACCGCCAACCACGGCCACGCGGCGACGATGGGCGTGTTCGGGATGTTGGCGATCGCGCTGGCGCTCTACTGCATGCGCAACGCGACGCACGAGCGCGTCTGGCCGGAGCGCCTCTTCACGCTCTCGTTCTGGGGCCTGAACGTCGGCCTGCTCGGCATGGTCGCGATCACGCTCACGCCGGTCGGCGTGCTGCAGGTGCTCGAGGCCGGAGAACACGGCTTCTGGTCCGCGCGCAGCCTCGAGTTCTACACCCAGCCGCGGGTGCAGCAGCTGCTCTGGCTGCGCGCCATCCCGGACACGATCTTCATCCTCTTCGGCGTGACGCCGCTGCTCGCCGGGATGTGGATCGCCTGGCGCGGACTGCGCCCGATCGGCGAGCCGCTCGAGCAAGCAGCGCCCCGTGGCGCGGTCCCGGCACTGCAGCGAGTGCGCTGAGAAAGGCGGAGAACGAACATGCGAACCCAGACCCGTCCGACCGAGATCCTCTCCCAGGAGCACCGCGTGATCGAACGCGTGCTCGACTGCCTCGATGTCCTCGCGCAGCGCGCGCTGCGGGACGACACGCTCGATGCCGAAGCGGCCGGGCAGGCCCTCGAGGTCCTCTCGACCTTCGCCGACACCTGCCACCACATGAAGGAGGAGAACGTGCTCTTCGCGCGCATGCAGGCTCGCGGCATCCCGCGCCACGTTGGCCCGCTCGCGGTGATGCTCCACGAGCACGAGCTCGGGCGTGAACGCGTGCGCGCGATGCGTGCGGCATTGGCGCGTGCGGCGGTCAGGGACTTCGCCGACAACGCCTTCGCCTACTGCGAACTCCTGCGCAATCACATCGGAAAGGAAGACCAGGTGCTCTTCCCGATGGCCGAGGCCTGTTTCAGCGATGAGGACCGCGAGGAGGTTCTGGCTGGGTTCGCCCTGACGGAGCACGAGGACCTAGGCGCCGGCACGCACGAGCGCATGCTCGCGCTCGTCGACGGACTCACAGCTCGGCTGGGTGTCTCGAAGGACCACCGCCCCTCCGCCAAGCAGCACGGCTGCTGCGGCCACCACTAACGCGCCGTCAGCGCCTTCCAGCACTCGGCCAGGCCGTCCTCGAGCCGGATCGTCTGCTTCCAGCCGAGCGCCTCGAGCTTCCTGACGTCGGGCACGCGGCGCATCACCGAACCCGGCGAGTGCGGCTGGCGATCGAGCTCGGGATGGTGGCCGCTGACCTTGAAGCACATCTCGGCCAGCTCGTCGATGCGGATCTCGCGGCCCGAGCCGATGTGGTAGATGCCGCCGGCCTTGTCCTTGACCTTCTCGTGCAAGACGAGCAGCGCGCGGGCGCAGTCGGAGACGTGCAGGAACGAGCGCGTCTGCTCGGCGCCGTAGAGCGCGAAGGGGTCGGCCTTCTGCTTGCAGCGCGCGAGGATCTCCGGCACGGCGTGCGTCGGGGGCATGCGCGGGCCGTAGACGTTGTGCAGGCGCGCGACGATCGGGACGAAGCTCGAGAGGCGCGCGGCGGAGAAGAGCAGCGACTCGCCCGCGATCTTGCTCGCGGCGTAGGACCAGCGCGGCTCCTGCACGTCGGAGATCGAGAGCGCGACCGCTTCGGGGGTCGGGATCGGCAGCTGGCCGGCGTCGATCCCGCCGGCGTAGTTCTCGCTCGAGGAGCTGAAGATCACGGAGCCCGGCGCGCGTTCGATGCAGGCATCGAGCAGGTTGAGCGTGCTGCGCAGGTTGACCTCGAGCGTCTCGTAGGGCTGCGCGCGCACGTAGGCGACGCCCACGATCGCCGCCAGGTGCAGCACGGACTCCCAGCGCTCGCCGCGCACGGCCGAGGAATCGCGCGCGAGGTCCTGGGCGACGATCTCGAGCTTGCCCTTGTGCTGCGCGGCGAGGGCGTCGAGGTCCGCGCGCGAGCTCTTCTTGAAGCGGTCGATCGCGCGCACGGAGTGGCCGCGCTCGCAGAGCATGCGCACGGCTTCGAAGCCCACGAGGCCTGCAGCGCCGGTGACGAGGAAACGCCCGCTCATGGCTGCTTTTCGGGTTCTGGGATGTCGCCGCGGCCGTAGACGCGCACGCGCACGCCGCGCCGGACGAGCTCGCCGTAGCAGGCGTCGCCGAGCACGTTCCAGGGGTCGACCAGGATCGCCGGCGGCTTGGCGAGCTCGCGCAGCAGCGCGGGCAGGATCCCGCGCCAGTGCGGGTCGGGCAGGCTGACGACGACGGCGTCGGCGCCCTCGAGCGCAACTCGCGGGTCCGCGACGAGCTGCGCGGCGGGCACCTCGTCCCAGGTCGTGAGCAGCGGGTCGCAGCCGCGCACGCGGCAGCCGCGCTCGAGCAGGCCGCGCGCGAGCACCTCGCTGGGGGAGCTGCGCGTGTCGGCCACGCCGGCGCGGTAGGTCAGGCCGAAGATCGCGGTCGTGCGCTGCTCGAGGCGCTGCTGGAAGTGTTCGCTGATCCAGTCGCGCGCGCGCAGCGGCATGCGCTCGTTCACCAGCAGCGCCTGGCGCGAGAAGGGCAGCGCCGACTCGAGCTCGAGCAGTTCCTCGGCGCCCCAGGCCGCGAGCAGCGCGTCCTTCGTCAGGCAGTAGCCGCCCACGCCCAGGCCCGGGAACATCATGTTGTCGTGCGTACCCTTGCGCACGCGCACCGAGTTCACGACGTCGAAGAGGTCGACGCCCGCGTCCTCCGCCAGGCGCGTCCACTCGTCGATGAAGGCGATGTTGGTGGCGCGGTAGGCGTTCTCGAGCAGCTTGGCCATCTCGGCCGCGCGCAGCGTCTTGTGGCGCCAGAGCGGGAAGCGCTCGACATCGACGTACTTCGAGAGGAAGGCCTGCGCGCGGTCGGCCGAGCGCGCGTCGACGCCGGCGTAGCTGCGCCAGAAGTGGTTGACCGAATCGAGGTAGCCCGGCCCGGGCATCACGCGCTCGTAGCAGTAGGCGTAGAGCGGCGGATCGCGCTCGAGGTTTCGGCCGGCGAGCGCCGCACCCTCGCACAGGGCCGGGTAGAGCACGCGGTCGGAGAGTCCGAGCGGCAGCGTGCTCTCGATGCACACGATCGCGCCGCTCCTCAGGTGACGCCCGATCTCGCGCAGCGCCGCGGCGTAGCCCTGGTGGGGGACCGAGAGCTCGTCGGCACGACCGGCCGGCCGCACGAGATCGAGGTTGATGCACGAGACGACGACGTCGGCGCAGGCGACTTGTGCGAGGTCGACGCAGCCGTCGAGGTTGCGCGTCTTCTGCCCGGCTTCCGCGATCGCCAGGGCCAGCTTGGGGTCGTTGGCGTAGACCGGCGGTTCGCCACGCGCGAGCGCCGCGGCCTTGGCGCGCCCGGGCTCGTCGTCGCGCTCGATGCCGATCACGTGGAACAGCGGCTGGCCGTCCTTGCCGCGCGCGCGCGCGAGGTTGGCGGCGACCGCCGTGCCGACGAAGCCCAGGCCGATCACGGCCACGACTTCCTGGCCACGGGCGCGCGCGGTCTCGGCTCGCGTACGAACGGGATCGCCCTCGCTCATGCGGCGAAGCGCGTGCGCAGCGTGTAGCTGATCTTGAACCAGGCCACCTTGAATCCGTCCCACACGGTAACGCCGGGCACCGCCTTGGGCACGTGGATCGGGACTTCGACGATGCGGAACTTGCGCAGCAGAGCGGCCATCATGATCTCGCTCTCGATCTCGTAGCCGTTCGCCTCGAGCTTCAGTTCGCCGAGCTTCTCGGCCCGGAAGGCGCGGTAGCCCGTCTCGGTGTCGCTCAGCCAGCGCCAGGTGAGCGCGAAGCTGAGCATGCGCAGGAAGTGGTTCCCGAGCTTGTTGATGAAGCGCGTGCGCAGCGTGCCCAGGAAGCGCGAGCCCGAGACGAGGTCGGCGCGCCCCTCGATCAGCGGCTGGAGGAGCTGCGGGATCTCCTCCGGCAGATGCTGGCCGTCGGAGTCGAGGATCACGACCTGGGCCGGCTGCAGCGCCAGGGCCGCGCGGATGCCCTTGCGCAGCGCGAAGCCCTTCCCGCGCACCAGCTCGGGTTCGGGCACCAGCGCGCCGGCCTCTCGGGCGCGCGCGGCGGTGGCGTCGCGCGAGCCGTCCGCGACGACGATCACGCGGTCCACGAAGGGGCGGGTGCGCTCGATGATCCCCGCGATCGACGACTCGAGGTTGTAGGCCGGCAGGAGGGCCACGGTCTGGACGGGCTTGGGGTCGCTCATGGGGCGCGGCGCGCGGGGGGCAGCGCAGCATCGTCGCAAGATCGGCCGGGCGGCACCAGCACCTGGAGGCCGCAGGGCGGGGGGGCCGGGGGGCAAGAAAAGACCTGCGGCTCTCCTCAAGCTCCGGCGCCGGGCGGGTCGATCTGGATGAGCCGGGCCATCTGTTCCCCCGCTCCTCGCGTGCCTCCCAACTTCTCGAGCGATCACGACAACGAGTCCAGCTTCAAGGACGTCGCGCGCGAGTTCGTGGACAAGAGCGGGCCGCGCGCGCCGGCGGCTCCGATGCCCGCGGTGCCGACGCTGCCCAGCGGGCCGCTCTCGAGTACGAACATCTCGCCGCGCCACCAGGTCGAGGCCTGGCTGGCGATGATGATCAATCAGGGTGCGAGCGACCTGATCCTGCGTTCGAACGGGCGGCCGAGCGTGCGCGTCGACGGCAAGGTCGGCTTCCTCCCGGGCCGCGTGCCGCCCCCCGGAGCGCTGCTCGAGGTGCTGCAGGCGATCCTGGGCAACGAGCGCATGGCGCACTGGCACGAACACGGCTCGGCCGATGCCGCGCTGTACTTTGACGGCCTCGGGCGCTTCCGCCTCAACGCCTACAAGCAGATGGGCGAACCGGCCGTCGTGATGCGCCGCATCGGCGAAACGGCGCCCAACCTCGACAACCTGGGTCTGCCGGCGGAGCACTTGAAGAAGCTCTCGCTGCGCAAGCGCGGCCTGGTGCTCGTGACCGGCATCGCCGGCTCGGGCAAGTCGACCACGCTCGCGGGCCTGATCCAGTACATGAACGAGAACGTCGAGCGCCACATCGTGACGCTCGAGGATCCGATCGAGCTCTTGTTCAAGGAGCAGCTGTGCGTGATCAGCCAGCGCGAGGTCGGCATCGACCTGAAGAGCTTCAATGACGGCCTGCGGCACTCGCTGCGCCAGAGCCCGGACGTGATCCTGATCGGCGAAATGCGCGATGCCGAGACCGTGACTGCCGCGCTGGATGCGACCGAGACGGGGCACCTCGTCATGTCCACGCTGCACACGGTCAATGCGACGCAGACGATCGAACGCATCCTCTCCTTCTACAAGGGCCAGATGCACGCCCAGGTGCGCCAGCGTCTGGCCGACAATCTGGCGGGCGTCCTGAGCCAGCGCCTGTTGCCGCGCGTGGGGGCCAAGGGCATGGTGCCGGCCTTCGAGCTGATGCTCTCGAGCCCGCACGTGCGCGATCTGATCGCCGAGGGCAAGTCGACCGAGATCTCACGTGTGATCGAGCAGGGCACCGAACGCGGCCTGATCTCGTTCAACATGTCGCTGCGGCGGCTGGTGACCGAGCGCAAGGTCGAGCTCAACGACGCCTTGGCGGCCTCGGATCGCCCCGAGGAACTCGTGCTGGCGCTGCGCGGCATCACGGGCAGCACCCCGCGCCAGGACAACTCGCACGGGACGCCCCCGCCGTCGAACAACCCCAACCAGGGTCCCGACGGCCTGCGGCTGGCCCGCCGGGAATAGACCGGGCTCCCGCTCGTCTGGCCGGTCCGCGTTGGTACGCGCGGGCCGCACTCGCTTAGGATGGCCCCCCGCTGGCGACCAGGCGCGGGTGCATCCATGAACATCGGGCAGATCAAGTTCGTCTCCTGGACCAGCGCCGGGGTCCTGACCCTCGGGCTCGCCTACTACGTCTGGGACTTCTCGACCCACATGGCCGCGCGCAACCAGCGGCCGGACCCCAAGCACGTCAAGCAGGTGCTCGAGGACGTCGAGCCGCTCAAGGTCAAGGCGGAAGAGGTCGTGCCCTACCCCGACATCAAGCGCCTCTTCCACACGACCTGCTCGGATTGCAAGTCGAACCCCAATTGCCGCCACCTCAACTGGACCGGCAAGGAGAAGGAGAAGCCCAAGGTCGAGGAGCCCCAGGACAAGACGCCGCCGAAGGTCAAGGTCGACGAGATCCTCAGCGTGCTGATGATCAAGGCCGACATGTCGGACCGCAAGAACTCGAGCATCTTCGTGCGCTACAAGGCCAAGGCCACGAGCGCCGGCCTGAGCAACCCCACTTCGGCCGGGGGCTTCCTGATGCACGAGGGCGAGCACCTCGGCGCGCCCTACGACAAGATCCGCCTGGACGAGATCCAGGGCAACGGCGCCCTGTTCGCCTTCGAGGGCGAGGAGCGCGAGCGCGAGCGGCTCGCGCCCGGCACGTTCGATGTCATGGGGCCCGTGGTCGTCGGACCCGAGGGCGAGATCAAGCTCCCGGCGACCAACCTGGTCCCGAACGTCGAGGAGCCCACCTGGTCGCTCGACCACACGATGAAGATCGGCCAAAACATCTACCAGATCGGCACCGAGGACCAGAAGTACTTCGAGGCCAACTATCAGGAAGAGCTCTCCCGCAACGTGCGCACCGCGCGCCACCAGGATCCGCGCTCGGGCAGGTACGACGGGATCGAGATCACGAGCGTCACGGCCGGCTCGATGGCGGCGGCGCACGGCGCCCAGGAGGGCGACGTGATCAAGAGCATCAACGGCCAGGCGGTCACGAGCGTCTCCGAGGCCATCCACTACGTGAAGACCCACTCCGACCAGACGACCACCTGGGAGGTGGTCGTGGAGAGCAAGGGCATCACGAAGACCGTGATCTACCACTCGCCCGTGAAGTGAGCGCGCCCGCAGCGCGCTGCGCGCCGGGCCAGCCTGCGATGCGTGCACCCTTCCTGACGCTCGACCTCGGCAACAGCCGCTGCAAACTGCGCCGCTGGGCCGTCGCGAGCGGCAGCCCCCCGCAGCTCGCGGCCTCCGACGAGCTCGCCAGCACCAGCGCGCTGGCCGAGCGCTTCGAGGTCTGGCTCGCAGGCGCGGGCGAGCTCTCCGGCGCGGCGCTGGCCTCGGTCGCGGCCCCCGAGCTCGAGCGCGCGCTGGTCGGCATCCTCGAGCGGCGCCTGGGTGAGCGCTTCGCGAGCGCCGCGGATCCGGGACTCGAGATCGCCTGTCGCGAGCCTTCGCGCGTCGGACGCGACCGGCTCTTCGCCGCGCGCGGCGCCTACGAACTCCTGCACAGCTCCTGCCTCGTGCTCGACGCGGGAACGGCCCTGACCGTCGATGCGCTGCGCGGGCCGCGCGGCGAGCGTCCGGTCTTCCTCGGCGGGGCGATCGCGCCCGGACCGCGCCTCCTGGCCCGCGCACTCGCGGCCGGCACCGCGCGCCTGCCCGACACGATCCCGCAGCCCAAGCCGCGTGCGCTCGGCCGCGACACGCGCGAGGCGCTCGCGGCGGGCGTCGCCTGGGGCTTCGCCGGCGCCGCGCGCGAGCTCGTGCAGCGCATCGCCGCCGAAGCCGGTCTAGAGTCGGCGCCGCTCGTCTTGACCGGCGGCGCGCGCGCGTTCCTCGAGCAGCCCGAACTCTTCGTCGGACACGTCCTGCGCGTCGAGCCCGAGCTCGTGCACCTCGGGCTGCTCGCCGCCAGCGGCGCGAGCGGAGCGGCGGGGTGAGCGCGACGCTGCGCGTGCGCGAGCTCAGCGCACCCGGACGCGGGGCCGTCAGCGTACTGGCCGTCGAGGGCACGGGCGCGGCAGCGCTGCTCGAGCGCCTGTGCGGCACGCGCCCTCCGCCCGCGGGCGGGCTGGCGCTGGTGCACGTGCGCGAAGGCGGGCTCGAGCTGGACGAGGCCCTGCTCGCGAGCCACGGGCCCGAGCGCTACGAGCTGCAGGTGCACGGCAGTCCGCCGCTCGTGCGGCGCCTGCTCGCGCTCTCGGAGGCGCCCGCGGAGGCGCTCCAGCCGCAGCGCGTCGAGGCGCGCGCGTTGCGCCTGCTCGAGCATGCTCGCGGCGCCGCGGCCGCGCGCATGCTGCTCGACCAGGCCGAGGGCGCGCTGCGGCGCGAGCTCGCCGATCTCGCGCACGCTTCGGCCGGGCAGCGCAGCGAGACCCTGCTCGCGCTCGCCGAGCGCGCACGCGCCGCACGCTGGCTGGTCGAGCCCGCGCGCGTCGTGATCGCAGGGCCGGCGAACGCGGGGAAATCGACGCTCTTCAACGTGCTGCTGGGGGAGGGGCGCGCGATCGTCCACGCGGCGCCGGGCACCACGCGCGACGCGCTGCGCGAGCCGGCTTTCCTCGGCGCGTACCCGGTCTGGCTGCACGACACGGCCGGCGAGCGCCCGCTCGCCGCCGGAGCGCGCGGCGCGCAGGTCGAAGCCGAGGGCCAGCGGCGCGCGCGGCTGCTGGTCGGGTCCGCAGATCTCGTGTTGTGGCTCGATCCCTCGGGCGCGGATCCGGACGCGCGCGGTCGACGTCTGCGCAGCCGCGCGGGCCGCGCGGCGCTCGCTGCGCCGGACACGCTCGCGGCGCTCGAGGAGCCCGAACACGCGCGCGGGCGGATCGCGGCCATCTTCCGCGACGAATTCGGCCTGCCCGAGAATCCCTGGACTCCCGGCGCCGGCGTGCCGTTCGAGCTCGCGCTCGCCGCTCAGCTCGCGGGACTCGATCCCAGCCTGGATCCGCAGGCCTGGATGCGCGCGCTCGCGCAGCTCCTCGGAGCGCCGGGCGCAGGCCCGAATTGCCTGTTCGGCCCGGATGCCCTATCCTGAACTGGACAGGCCACATGAGCGGCGTGCGCCACCTCGTCTCGATCGACGATCTCTCGCTGGCCGAGATGCTGGGGCTGTTCGAAGCGACCAAGGAGCTCGCGAAGGACCTGCGCGCCTCCTCGCACCTGTGCCGCGGAATGATCTCCGCCAGCCTCTTCTTCGAGGCTTCGACGCGCACGCGATTGTCCTTCGAATCGGCGATGTTGCGCCTGGGCGGGGGTGTGATCACCGCCGCCGACATGCGCATGCTCTCGTCCTCGAAGGGCGAATCGCTGGCGGACACCATTCGTGTCGTCGCCGGAGCCTACGCAGACGTGATCGTGCTGCGGCACCAGAGCGAGGGCGCCGCGCGCCTGGCCGCGCAGTATTCGCCCGTGCCGGTGATCAATGCCGGCGACGGCAGCCACGAGCACCCGACGCAGACGCTGTGCGACCTCTACAACCTGTGGATCGAGCGCGGGCACATCGAGGGCTTGGACGTCGTGCTCTCCGGCGACCTGCGCTACAGCCGCACGATCCACTCCTTCGCCTATGCCCTGGCGCGCTTCGGGGCGAACGTGATCTGCGTCCCGCAGCCGGGCTTCGAGATGCCCGACTACGTGCTGCAGCGCCTGCGCGAGGAGTTCGGTGTCGAGCCGCGGCGCGCGGACGTGACGCGCCTGGGCGACCTCGCCGCGCGCTCCGACGCGACCTACCTGACGCCGCAGAAGCCGCACCAGCTCTCGCTCTTCATCGACACGCGCGGCAAGGACGTCGAACGCGTGGACGCGCTCTACATGACCCGTCCGCAGACCGAGCGCCACCCCGACGGGGCGCGCAGCGTCGAGAACTACGTCCAGCTCGGCAAGCGCCAGCTCTCGGCCGAGCCGTTGCGCGACGCGGTCGTGATGCACCCCTTGCCGCGCCGCGACGAGATCTCGGCCGACCTCGACAACGACCCGCGCAGCATCTACTTCAAGCAGGCTGCGCGCGGTGTGCCGATCCGCATGGCGATCCTGGCCTACCTGCTCGGCGCGCTTCCGCTGCAGGCGGAGTCCCAGGTGCCCGAGCCGCGCTACCACACGGTGCAGCTGGTCGGGAACCTGTGCACCAATCCGACCTGCATCTCGCGCAGCGAGGCGCGCCATGTCTCGCCGCTCTTCAAGCTCGCCTCGCGCCAGCCCCTGCGCGCGAACTGCGGCTACTGCTCGCACGAGCTCGCCTTCGCGCTCGTGGGCTGCACCACGACGCGCCACTTCCACGACAAGGATTCGGTCGAGGTGCGCAAGATCCGTCCCGACCATCTGGTGTTCTTCCAGGACTCGGCTCAGGCTGCGGCGGCGGGCTTTGCACCCGCCATCCGCCCCAGCGTCCCGCTCTAGGTCGCCGCGGTGCGGCGCACGTGCGCTTCCGCACGCAAAGGGGTGATCCGGCCTCGGCTTACGTCGGATAGGCAGCCCGCCCTCGAAGCGTAACTGCCAGGAATGCAACGCGTTGCGCCGTGCCGGATGGGGGGTCAGGGAGGCGGCACAGCGTTTGTTTGCGTCTCCCCCGGCTCCGTGCACCCACCCCCCGGGGTGTTCTCCGCACGCCGAGCTTGACCGATGCCCGAGTGCGAGAAATCATGGACGCTTGCGAAGCCTCGGCCGCCAGCCGGCGGTAGTGCTTTTCCTGCCTCCGTGCAACGCGCGGTGACACTGCGTTTTCACACCACAGCTAGGCACGACCGACCCACCAGGCCGCAACACATCCGGATCCATCCATGAACGACCCGCACCTCGATCGCTGGACGCGCAGGGGCCCGATCGCCCTCGTCACGGCTACCGTCGCGCTGCTCGGCCTGTCCACTGGCGGTTGTGGGGGTAGCGGCCAACCCGTGGCCCTGACATCGGGCGCCACACCGGGTTCGATCCTCGAGCACCCCGATCCCCTGATCGGCTCGAGGGCCTTCGTAGTCGATGCCAACAGCGGCGGTCAGGCGGGCGCGCTGGTCATCCAGCAGCTGTTCTGGGGGCGCCTCGTCAACGTGCGCGACGAGGACGGCAAGCTGCAGAATACCGACATGGTCGTCGGCGACGACATCCGCAGCGACGGCATCGATTTCGAGCTCACCGTCAACCCGTTCACGGAGGAGACCACGGTCAGGATCCTCCACGACGCGGGCACCCCGGCGTACGTGAATGCGTTCGGTCGCCTCGACAAGTTCCTGACGGTCATCCGCGACAAGGACCTCGATCCGAGCACGTTGCCGCCCTTCACGCAGCTGCCGCGCAATGCCGCGCTGCTGATCAAGTTCAACGACCTGATCGATTCCGCGACCATCGAGCCCGCGAACCTGCGCATGGTCGTCGGCTATCCGGCGACCACGCCCTTCAACTTCCGGCTGGTCCAGGACCGCAATCACGGCGACCTGTTCGACGCGGATGGCAATGGCGTCCTGGAGTTCCACACCACGCGCCTGATCCTGGACACGACCGTGTCGACGCTCGAGGCGGATACGACGAATCCGCCCCTGCCGATCAACACTCTCGGACTGCCCGCGAGCGTCAATACGTCGCAGGCAAACGTCGGCGTGCGCATCCCGACGCGGCGAGACTCTTCGCTCGCGCAGCCCACGATCCTGACCAACCTGGCCGGGAACGGGCTCTCGTTCGACGGCAACGGCTCGAAGGACTTCACGGTCGGGACGCAGGACATCGTGCGCGCCCTGCGCTCGGGCGGGGGGACGAGCGCCAATCCCGACGCCAACCACGGCTTCCTCCTGGACGAGATCTCGCCGCGCGTCGTGGGCGTCCAGGCCATCGCCGTCTCGAGTCCGACGGGCACGACGGACGACTTCGTGACCACGATCGACTACGCGATCGACACCTGCGCGCTGAGACCGAAGGTCGGTGACGTGATCCAGCAGTCGCCGGGCGTATTCGCCGAGGTGATCGGGACTCAGCACGGTCCTGTGGGAGGGACCGTGCAGGACGTGCACTTCCGCGTGGTCGCCCCGATCAACGGCGAGCTCCGCCCCGGCCCGGCGCAGATCTACACGGTCTGGGACCCGATCGCGAACTTCAGCAAGCAGGCCTGCTTCGTGCAGTTCTCGTCCGTGGCGCCCGGCGCCGCGAGCCCGGGATCGAGTGTGTCGACCGACTCCGCCGTCTCGGTGCGTTTCAGCGAGCCGATGGACCCCTCGACGGTCACGGCCTTCGACAACATGCCCGTGCTGCGCGTCGATCCGACGGTCCTCACTCCGACCGCGCGCGACTACGTCATCGGCAGCATCGTGCCGACGGCGGACCTGCGGCAGTTCAGCTTCACCCCGGCGCTCGACTACACGCACACGACGGGCAGTCGTGAACTCTTCTGGTTGAACCTCGCCGGCGGCACCACGGGCCCCGTCGACCTGGCCGGCAATGCGATCACCGACGCGCTGCCGAGCGTGCTCTTCACGCTCAATGCGTCCGACGCCACGCAAACCACAGGCGGATTCGTCTTCCGTTTCAGCTCGCTGGATGAGCTCGGCAACGACGGCAAGCCCGAGTTTCGCGGTCAAACGGCTCCGGACCTGACGAATGGCACGATCGGCCCGCGTCCCGTCTCGCGCGTGCGCACCACCTGCGATCGCACCCGCCCGGTGCCCGGCCAGATGCTGACCTTCCGGCAGGGTATCCAGACGCCGCTGAGCGCCCTGGGAAGCAAGCTGCAGATGCTCTGGCGCTACTGCGACGTGGGCTTCGCGCTCCAGGACGAGAGCACGGTCAACGTCGACGTCGAGCACCTCTATTGGGCGCCCGCCGCCGGCAGCGTCATCTCGGACAACTTCCACAAGTTCGAGATCCGCCTCTCGCACACCAAGTACCTTCCGGACGAATCGCTCGATCCCAACGTCCTGCCGCTCTACGCGACTTCGGGCCTGGTCGAGAACTACGTGAACAATCTGCTCGACCCTGCGGAGGATCCGCAGAAGATCGTGCATCCCGCCGATCGCGGCTATCTGGTCAACCCGGCGGACCTGAAGTTCGCAGCCACGGGCGCCGAGAAGGTCATGCCTTACCCGCTGAATCAGGGCGTGCCCGTCTCCCAGTACCGGTACTTCACCTGGCGCGACACGGCCGTGCTCGCCAAGGGCGCGTTCGGCGGCGGCCCGGGCGCGGAGCTGAAGATCGTCTGCACGATCGTCTATGGCACGACGCTGGCCTGCGTGGGTTGCCCGTACACCTCGTCCACCGGCACGAACCCGGCGCCCTCGCTCGCGATGCCGCTGCTGATGGAGTTCCGCTGCTATCCCGACACGACGGCACTCGGCCTGAACGGGCTGGACATCAACTTCGCGATCAACTCCTCGTCGCTCCCGAACTTCCGCGCCTTCTCGACGGGTGGCAGCGACGCCTCCTCCAATCACCCGATCGACCCGGATCTCGAGCCGACCGCGACCGGCGGCTTCAATCCGACGTCCGTTCCGCCGGGAGCGCGAACCCTGGCGGTCGACAACACGCTCTACCTGGGCGAGATGGATCTCGTCACGCGCATCAGCCGGATGTACTCGATCTGGCTCGATTCGCAGATGCTCGCGCCGATCTACGATCCGCCGATCGTCGAGCCGCGCGCCGCGGATCAGCCGTCCGCCACGAGCATCCAGCTCGACTACCGCGGCGCGACGACCGTCGCCCCGGTCGGGTCGAACATCACCACGGATGCCAACTTCATCGATCCCTACGGCAACGCGTCGCTCTGCGCAAACCCCATCGGCGTTCCCTGCACGACCAGAGTCTGCATCGAGAACGGCGTCCCGAGCTTCCTGGGCGCGGTCAAGACCTGGCGCTCGAGCATCTCCGGCATCAACGGTGCCAAGCTGTTCCAGGTTCGCGTAACCTTCATCTCCAATACGGACACGAACCTCTCCCCGACCATGTCCGCCCTCGGATTCCCCTTCCGATCCCAGTAGTGAGCCACACCGCACGGTCCCCGTCAGCCATGAAGCACACGCACATCGTCTCGTACGCAGCCGCTTGCGCCCTCTCCTCCCTGGGTCTGACCCTCGCCGGCTGCGGCGGGTCGGGCAGCAGCGACTCGTCCGGGGGCGGGGCCGCGACCTCGTTCCGGATCGAGTCGGTCTCCGTCCTCGCGGGCAGCACCTGGCAGATCAACCGCGAGATCGAGGTCACCTTCACCGAGGATGTCGACTTCGCGACGGTCAACCTCAACACCGTCCAGGTGGGGCGCGTGGGCGGTGCGCCGGCGGCGGGCGAGTTCCGGCAGGGTCTCCTGGGCGACGGCAGCATCAACCCGCGGCGGATCATCTTCGCTCCGCGCTGCCCGACGCTCAGTGACTTCTCGGATGCGGGACTGGTGCCCGGAGGCTTGGCCTACCAGCTCAACGTCGTGGGCGGCGGCGGATTCACGGTCAAGTCGACGGGCGGTCAGAGTCTGCAACTCGGCCAGACCGTCAACTTCAGCACGCCCAACTCGTCGGAAGCGTCGGTGCTGTTCATCGACACCGTGCCGGGACCGCCCGCGGCGATCATCCGCACCTCGCCGGTGGACGTCAATCTGAACGCGTCCTACCTCGAGATCGGCGGCAGCACGCTGGTCGCAGACCGGCAGTACTTCACGACGCGCATTCCCTTCGATGCCTCTCTCGGGGCGGCGGTCGAGGATGCGAGCTTCGAGGCTCCCCTGAACCTCTACAGCCGCGTCGATTCGCAGGTTTCGGCTGTGCTCGTGATCAACCAGGCGGTCGACCCGTCCGCTTCGAACGTCAGCGCCGCGAACATCCGCATGGAGTACCAGGATGTTCAGCCCGGCGGGCCGACGACTTGGGTCCCGCTCGCGCACACGGTCTCGCTGCTCGCGAATTGCACCGAGACCGGCGCCCTCATTCGCGTTGCGCCGACGGGAATCCTGCCGCAGTCGCGCGTGGTGCGCATCGTCTTCTCGTCCGGCCTGCACGACGTGGTCGGTGCCGGGAATCTGGTCGACATCGTGGTCTGCTCGTTCACCGTCGACACCAACCCCGGCGCCAGCGTCGACGAGCGGCTCGAGGAGTTCACCACCACGGTCGGTGCGGACACGGTCACCCAGGCGACGAATCCTG
>Ga0315912_10001831_pt1 | contig 24362 bp, 18 predicted proteins | sample VfabasoilMG_FD_204469 | JGI IMG/M metagenome (GOLD analysis project Ga0315912, IMG submission 204469) | Garden soil microbial communities collected in Santa Monica, California, United States - V. faba soil | ecosystem: Environmental > Terrestrial > Soil > Garden | place: USA: California... | reverse complement strand
AAAAGACGCGTTTGATTTTGCTCCGGTTCTGCAATTGGGAAATTACAAATTCAAAAAAGGATATATCAATAAACACATCAAGTTGATTTTGAAATACCCGTTGGTTGATGTGAAAGCAATAAAAAAAGCAAAATTTAAAATTGCAGTTGATGCAGTAAACTCTACCGGTGGCCTTGCGGTGCCGCGATTACTTAAAGCATTGGGGGTTAAAAAAATTAAAGAACTGTATTGTAAACCCAACGGAAAATTTCCACACAACCCTGAACCACTCCCGGAGAACATTAAAGAAATTTCCAGGATAGTAAAGAAGGGAAAATACGATTTAGGTATTGTAGTCGACCCGGATGTAGATCGCCTGGTTTTGGTGATGGAGAACGGAAAACCTTTTGGGGAGGAGTATTCTTTGGTGGCCATATCGGATTATGTTTTGTCGAAAAAAATAGGCAATACGGTCTCCAATCTTTCGTCCACGCGTGCGTTACGCGATGTAACGGAGGCCTCAGCCGGCATCTATTCGTCTGCGGCCGTTGGTGAAGTAAACGTGGTTTCAAAAATGAAAGAAGTGAAGGCGGTGATCGGGGGAGAAGGCAACGGGGGCATTATCGTCCCCGATTTTCATTATGGCCGTGATGCACTCATTGGCATTGCGTTGTTTCTTACACACCTGGCTAAATCACAAAAAAAAATATCGAAGCTCAGGAAACTATATCCCGAATATTTTATCAGTAAAAACAAAATTGAGTTAACCCCTCAAATAAATGTGGATGAGGTGTTGAAGTCCGTGCAGGAGAAATACAAGAATGAGAAAATCGACTTAACGGACGGTGTGCGCATCGATTTTGAAAAAGAACGGGAATGGGTTCATCTAAGAAAATCCAATACTGAACCAATCGTGCGAATAATAGCAGAGGCAAAAAGTGAGGCAAGGGCAGCGCAACTGGCCGAAATGATAATTAGGGATATGAAGGATCTCGTTCGTTAATAATAACCAATCCTAAACGGCAATTGCCTAAACACGGTGTTAGCGGCTGTATTTTTTCTTCAAGTCCTTTTCAAGATTTCTAAATACAAAGTCGTGTTCTTGTTGAATGCCTAATTTCTCCAGTGGCTCCCAATAAAATCTTGGAGTCAATACAGATGTGTAAGTTGTCACCCGCGTCATTTTGCAGTTGCTCTCTCCAACACGCTCAAAGTAATAGATTGCCTCTTTGAAGCCAAGCCAATTCCGCCCAACGAGTGTATAATCAACTACGTCCATTTTCAATATTTTTCCTCTCTCCAGTTCTGTTATTCTTTCAGTTATTGTTCCGCCACCAAAGTCTGCGTTACTTAAATTTCCCGGGTCAAAATAGCAAGTCCTTAGTCCCCCAATTTCTTCTTTCTCAAGAATGCACTTTGTTGGAATGGGTAGATCAAAGTACATCAGAAATGTTTTTTCAGCGTCCAGTGTGTCAACCGATTTAATCGCGTCATAAACTTGTTCTGGTGAGTACTTAAAAATCTGCTCTGTCTTTACGTCTATTATAACTTCCTTCTCCTTTTTTGAATAATGTTCTGTAGGAGCAGCAATTAAAAAGGGGAGCAACGGAATTAATAAAATTGAAAAATTCTCGGTTGACTTAATCTCTTTATACCTTTTGATCAAGTGAACAATGATGTAGCCAAGGAAAATTAATGGTACGATAATCGGCAATGCCATTATAATGCAAAGAAGACCTGATAGCCCGGGAATGTACATGGCAATTAAAGTAATTATTGTTGCAATGATCGCTCCCCAAATGGTGTACTTCTTATTTGGCATTGCCCCGATTGAAATCCCTAACACAATTGGTAATAGTACAAATAGTACCCAACTCAAGTCTGCCAGACCGATGAATAAAAATGCAATTCCTGTCCCAAAGAATATGAATGTCAGGATTAGTGAAAGCCTAAAACTTTTGTCTTTGAAAATTTTTGTCATTTGTCTTTGTCCTAAAAAATATAGGCGCCAACGCTTGGCTATAAGGCGTTGCCGGATTTTGAATGCCCAACTCTCCCGGTTACGAAACGTAATTTGAAGATAATACTTTTACTTTAAAATGAACCCGGCAATGAATTATAGCCGTTGTTGGAAGCTGTTTTTGCTGCACGGTACAAATTGATAAAGCGATTAACTCCGTCATCTTTCTTGTCAATTTTATTCTTACCAAAGTCAAAGTATTCATTCACCTTTTCAACGTTTTCGGTCTTAGAAGCTAAATAGTGCTGTAAATAAAAAATTGGTAAACTGTCAATTAGCTTTTCATACTTTAAATCTTTTGTGAATTGATCAACAAAATGAAGGTATTCAATCTGATCCTGGATAATGATATCTTGAAGTTCCTTGATATTTTGAATACCGAAGAATCCTTTGAACCTTTCTATGATACCAACGTATTCTAAACTTGAAATAATTTCTGCTCCAGTATTTCTTTTGATTATCTCTAATGCGTGTTTCGTAATATCATTTGAATGAATAAATGAACTTATTGAAGCTTGATTTAGTTCGACATCTTGAGGCGATTCTGATATATAGTTCCTAACATTTCTTTCATACTCTGATAAGTCATGTTTTAATCGATCAAATTCCTTGTCGGCCGTTTCTAGCAAAGCAGCAAGTCGATTGAAATTTCTAACATACTCGTCAGGAATTGAACTTTGTCCTTTATAACCCAAATCATGTTCAATCTCGGCCCAAGCATGCTGTAAGATCGATCTTATCTGAATTTCTGCTTTGAATGAATTGAATACTTTATTTTCTGTGATTTGACTCCTGGCTTTATCTAGGCTAACGACATAATGCAATGACCTGTATCCGAATTGATCAGATTTAAGTTTCCTTTTATCAATTGAATTCTCCTTATCAATCAAAAATTCATTTTCTATAATTTTAGCAACTTTATCCACGTCACTCTCCAAATAAGTTATTACTCTGAGGCCAACTATGTCAGTTATCTCAATCAGTGCTTTGTATTTACCCTCCTTTTTATCAATCTTTTTTTCAAGACTTATTTTGTCTTTAACTCGACAGGTAATTTGGTGTATTAATATTTTCTTTTCTTGAAGCAACTCAATCAGAATTGTCTCAATCTTCTTTTTGAATCTATCAAGAAGAGTATGACGTTCATCAAATTCCTGTAATATTTTCTGTTTCATAGGTCCAATTGCAAAAATTGCTGCCAACGTCCGAATATGCGCTTGCACATATTCCTTATCCAATAAAAATACAGAAAAAGGGCTCTCTTCACCTAATCGCAGAGTCCTGTCTGCCGACAGGCAGGCCCGAGGCGGAGACTTTGCGAAAACAGAAAACTAATAAATTATCATTAACCGTGCCGGCATGTATCCATGTTGGCCATTATAGATTTTTTAGCTTACCTCCAACCGTATTGTAAAGTTTCGTTGTCCCGTACTCTTTTATAAGTCCCTGTTCGAGAAGATAATTTTCAATATCTCCTTGAGCTTGAATTTCAAAAATCCCAGCCCATTGTTCCCCACTGTCTCGTCCAAGAGTTCTAACCAAATCTTCAATCGTGAAAGGTTGGTCAGCCTTGATGGATTTTAAATAGCCTATTATTTTTTGGCGTCCTTCTTCTGTCATAATTGTAAAATTTATTTATCGGAAATCAATTGAAACTCAAATTCTCCAAAAGCTAATAGCAGCCAACCTTTAGATTCAAATCATCAAATTAATTTACTTCCTGCTATAATTTGGTGCCTCCCTGGTAATCGCAATATCGTGCGGGTGGCTCTCTTGAACACCGGCAACAGTAATTTTCACAAATTTTGCCTGTTTCAGTTTTTCAATGTTTTTGCTGCCGCAGTAGCCCATGCCCGCGCGGAGGCCGCCCACTAATTGATATAATACTTCCGAAACCGATCCTTTGAACGGAACCCGCCCGGAGATGCCTTCGGGTACTAATTTTTTAATATCATCTTCCACGTCTTGAAAGTACCGGTCTTTGGAGCCGGTTTCCATCGCTTCGATGGAGCCCATGCCTCGATACGATTTAAATCTGCGCCCTTCATAAATTATTAGTTCTCCGGGAGCCTCTTCCGTTCCGGCCAACAACGAACCGATCATCACACAATCCGCCCCACCGGCAATGGCTTTTACAATATCTCCGGAAAAGCGAATTCCACCATCGGCAATAATTTTGGTATCGCTTCCTTTTACTGCTTTGGCAGCTTCGTAAACCGCTGAAAGCTGAGGTAAACCAACGCCTGCCACTACACGCGTAGTGCAAATGCTGCCGGGGCCCACACCAACTTTTATTGCATCGGCACCGATTTTGGCCAACGCTTTGGCTGCTTCGCCTGTGGCAATGTTGCCAATAACCATATCGAGATCAGGAAATTTTTTCTTTGTCCGTTTAGCGGCATCCATCACACCTTTTGAATGCCCATGAGCAGTATCAATACTGATCACATCCACCCCGGCATTTTTCAGCGCCTCTATCCGCTCCAGAATATCAGGAGTTACGCCAACAGCGGCTCCGGTTCGCAGGCGACCATATTTATCCTGGCAGGCATTGGGTTTATTACGTTTTTTAAGAATGTCTTTGTAGGTGATCAAGCCGATCAGTTTTCCTTTTTTATTTATAACCGGAAGTTTCTCAATACGATGCTCTTGTAAAATACCTTCCGCTGTTTGAAGGGTAATGTCTTCCGGTGCGGTGATCAGGTTATCCTTGGTCATAATATCACGCACGGGCGTGTTCATGTTTTTATGAAAACGTAAATCGCGGTTGGTAATGATACCGGCAAGCTTTCCGTTTTCGTTCACCACGGGTATGCCCCCGATTTTGTATTCACGCATAATTTTTTCAGCATCGCGCACCAGCGAATTGATTTGCAGCGTCACCGGGTCGAGTATCATGCCGCTTTGCGAGCGTTTTACTTTTCGAACCTGCTCGGCTTGTTGTTCGATGCTCATGCTTTTGTGGATAAACCCAAGGCCTCCTTCCAGGGCCATGCTAATGGCCAGTTCCGCTTCCGTAACGGTGTCCATAGCAGCCGAGACGATCGGGATGTTGAGCTTGATATTGGATGTTAAATAGCACGATGTGCTGGTTTCGCGCGGCAATACTTCGGAGTAGGCCGGCACTAAAAGGACATCATCGTAAGTAAGGGCTTCAAAAAGAAATTTGGAGGGTTCGAGCGGCATGGCAAATAATGTTAAGAGTGATTATTTGCCGCGCAAAGTTAGCTGGATTTAGGGGACTGCCAAATCGGGCGCTAAAGCTCATTCACTTTGGGCTGATTTTGCCGCCTGACATTCCTTTTGGAAATACTTACTTTTGAACATAATGCAAATTTCACTTTTCAGGCTTCCATGAAAAAACGTTGGGTTTATCCATCAACTCCCGCTCCGGAAAAAATAGAAGCACTTGGCAATTCGCTTAATGTTAATCCCATTCTGTCTTCTATCCTTATTCAGCGGGGAATTGACTCCTTTGATAAGGCAAAGGAATTTTTTCGCCCATCGCTGGAGCAATTGCACGACCCATTTTTGCTAACCGATATGGAAAATGCTGTCGAGCGAATTCAACGGGCTATCCTGAAAAAAGAAAAAATATTGATCTATGGCGATTACGATGTGGACGGCACTACAGCCGTGGCGCTGGTTTATAGCTATTTGAAAACTTTCTATTCAAACTGTGAATTCTATATTCCCGACCGATACAAAGAAGGCTATGGTGTGTCGGAAGCGGGGATTATTTGGGCCGAGGAAAACGGGTTTTCGCTGATCATTGCTCTTGACCTTGGGATAAAAGCCGGAAGCATGGTTATGCTGGCCAATCATAAAGGCATTGATTTTATCATCTGCGATCATCATTTGCCTGATTCTAAAATTCCACAAGCCGTTGCCGTGCTCGACCCAAAGAGAAAGGATTGCACGTATCCTTTCAAAGAATTGAGTGGATGCGGTTTGGGATTTAAGTTAGTACAGGCTTATGCCAGGCGATATGGCAATGAAAAAGATGCGTTTCAGTTTCTTGATTTAGTTGCGGTAAGCATTGCTTCCGATATTGTTCCTATCTCTGGCGAAAACCGCGTGCTGGCGTATCATGGTTTGCAACGGCTAAATGAAAATCCATCGCCAGGTCTTAAAGCGTTAAAAGAAATTTCCGGAATTAAACAGGCACTCGACATTTCGGGTGTGGTGTTCACACTTGGTCCGCGCATTAATGCTGCCGGTCGGGTTGACCATGCGCGTGGAGCGGTTGAACTTCTTATTTCGGAAACCGAAGAAAAAGCGCTTGGCTTGGCCGAAAAAATTAATTTGAAGAATGATATAAGGCGTGAGTTTGATATCAACATCACCGAAGAGGCGCTTGCGATGATCGAAGGTGACGAGCAATTGAGAAATGCCCGTAGCACCGTTTTGTTTAAAGACACCTGGCACAAAGGAGTGATCGGCATAGTGGCTTCGCGATGCATTGAAAAATATTACAGACCAACCGTTATTCTTACTCAATCCAACGGGCTCATCACCGGTTCTGCCCGAAGTGTACATGGCTTTGATTTATACCAGGCGATAGAATCTTGTGGTGATCTACTGGAAAAATTTGGCGGGCATAAATACGCAGCCGGCATTTCGCTAAAGCCTGAAAAATTGCCTGAATTCCGAAAACGGTTCGAAAGTGTAGTATCCTCGGGCATCACCGCAGACCAATTAGTTCCGGTTGTAGATATTGATTCACTAATTTCGTTTGATGCGATCACCTGGAAGTTTAATAATGTGTTAAAACAAATGGCGCCCTTTGGCCCGGAAAATCAAAAACCAGTTTTTGAGGCACGAAATGTGTTTGTTCAAAATTCACTTTCTATGTTTAAAGACCGGCATATTCGTTTTTTGGCAGGGCAAAAGGAAAACAAGACGGTTATTCAGGTGGTGGGGTTCGACCAAATTGAATATTATGAACGTATAGGCTCTGGAGATCCTTTTAGTATGGCCTTTACATTGGAAGAAAATACATTCAATAGAGAAACATCGCTACAATTGCGGATTAAAGATTTAAAGTTTGACTAATGAAATTACGCGCAGAAGGGTTGTTCAAAAAATATAAAAGCCGCACCGTGGTGAACGATGTATCGGTAGAGGTAGGCCAGGGGGAAATAGTTGGGCTACTCGGGCCAAATGGTGCCGGGAAAACCACAAGCTTTTATATGATGGTTGGCCTGATAAAACCAAATGGAGGTGAAATTTTTCTTGATAATCAAAACATCACTCCGCTCCCCATGTTCCAACGGGCAAAATTAGGTATTGGTTATTTGGCGCAGGAAGCTTCCGTTTTCAGAAAATTAAGCGTGGAAGAAAATATTCTTGCCCCGCTGGAGATGCGCAACGTGCCGAAAAAAGAGCGAAAAGAAAAAGTTGAAAAATTATTGGAAGAGTTTAGCCTTACGCACGTGCGAAAGAATATGGGCATGGTGCTTTCCGGTGGCGAACGCAGGCGCACAGAAATTGCGCGAGCCCTTGCTGTAGATCCTAAATTTGTGTTGCTGGATGAACCCTTTGCCGGGGTTGACCCGATCGCTGTGGAAGAAATTCAATCCATTGTGTCGCGCCTCAAGAAAAAAAATATTGGCATATTAATTACCGACCACAACGTGGATGAAACACTGACCATAACCGACCGGGCCTACCTGATGGTTGAAGGAAAATTATTCAGAAAAGGAACGGCCGAGGAACTGGCCAACGACCCTATGGTAAGAAAAGTTTATCTGGGGCAAAACTTTCAGTTGAAGAAGTCGAGGGTGGTTGAATCGCCCCAATAGGTTCCCGATGTAATAAACCACTCGAATTTGAACTTGGCTATCCTTGCGCCAACCTGTACTTTTGGCGTTTAAACCTGCATGGCATTCCTTAATTCCATTCTAACCTGGGTCATGAAAAAACGCATCCACCAGATGGAGCTCTTCATGAAATACCCCAACGAAGTGCAGGATGAAATGCTGAAGCGGTTATTGCACACAGCCAGGCCAACGGAGATCGGTCTGCAATATGATTTTGACGATATTGTTAATTACGATGATTTTCGGAGCCGTGTGCCCATTCATACCTATGAAGATTTCTTTCCATACATAGAACGGCTTATGCGGGGCGAGCAAAATATTTTGTGGCCCACACCCATCAAATGGTTTTCAAAATCATCGGGCACTACGAATGCGAGGAGTAAATTTATTCCAGTGTCGCAAGAGGCACTGGAAGAATGCCACTTTAAGGGAGGCAAAGACATGCTTTCCATTTATGTGAACAACTATCCGGAAACAAAAATTTTCGATGGTAAAGGCCTTGCCCTGGGCGGAAGTTTACAACCCAATAATTTTGACCCAACCAACTCTTCTCATTATGGAGATGTTTCTGCCGTAATTATGCAAAACCTCCCGATGTGGGCTCAGCTTATTAGAACGCCAAGCCTGGAAGTGGCCTTGTTAAATGATTGGGAAGAGAAAATTGAGAAGCTTGCCGAAGAGACGGTTGCCGAAAATGTGACCAGCATTTCGGGTGTGCCCACATGGACAGTTCTTCTGCTTCAGCATATTTTAAATAAAGAAAAGAAATCCATCATGGAGGTATGGCCCAACCTGGAAGTCTTCTTTCATGGTGCGGTGGCATTCCAACCCTATCGCAAGCTATTCAAAACATTAATTCCCAATGAGCAAATGCGGTATTGGGAAACTTATAATGCCAGCGAAGGTTTCTTTGGCATTCAAGATCACAGCGATTCCGAGGAAATGTTGCTTATGCTTGACTATGGAATTTTCTACGAGTTCCTTCCGGTTGAAGATTCAGAGCGCTCGGATGCCAGGGCCATTAGCTTAGATGAAGTTGAGATTGGAAAAAACTATGCTATGATCATCTCCACGAATGCCGGGCTGTGGCGATATAATATTGGTGATACGATCAAGTTCACAAGCAAATCGCCCTACCGGATAAAAATTTCCGGTCGCACCAAACATTTTATTAATGCCTTTGGAGAAGAAATAATAATTGAAAATGCCGAAACGGCTATCACCCGAGCCTGCGAGATGACCGGTGCCGAAATTGATAATTTTACGGCAGCTCCTATTTATTTAGAAAAAGGAAAACGTGGCGGCCACGAATGGATTATTGAATTCAGAACACTTCCAAGAAGTTTGGATGAATTTGCCAACGTGCTGGACGATACTCTTCGTAAAATAAACTCCGACTATGATGCCAAACGTTCGCATAACCTTGCCCTGGTCGCGCCCAAGATACATTCTGTAAAAGAAGGCACGTTTTACGGCTGGATGAAATGGAAGGGAAAGTTGGGAGGGCAACACAAAGTGCCACGCCTGAGCAACTCTCGGGAAATTGTTGAGGAGATTTTATCAATGGGAGTTTAATCCCGCTTTTATTTCATCCCCATCATAGGATCGTGGCCAAAAAGAGCCTTGCGCCTTTCTGTTTGAGTTTTATGTACGATATACTCCTCAATCTTGTTAGAAATGAGTTTGATGCCTTTGTTTAGATAGGATACTTCGGGTTTTTGAGCTTTGAAAATTGGTTCTACAGGGTTATTCATTGGTAAAGTGTTTGGTTATCACTCCCAAACACCAATATCATACCGATGTAAGAAATTCTTTAAAATCGTTGATTTTTACCCTTCTGGATTTTTGAATTCCCAAAATGGAATGAAAACATCCCCTTTTGGGCTTATTTTGAAAAAATATTGCAAATGCGATGAATAGAGAGGGGTAGCCTTTCTAAGCTTTAAGTAAGCTGACTCTTTAAAACCTTTGCTTTACTCTCTCCTATTAGCGAGATCAGTTCATCCATGCCGGCTGCTTTTATTTTGGCGACCGATTTAAAATGCCGTAATAATTTTTGCTGGGTAGCCTGGCCGAGGCCTTTGATGTCTAATTCACTATTGAAAGTTTTCTTACTTCTTTTCAATCGGTGAAAGGTTATAGCAAAACGGTGGGCCTCATCGCGAATGCGCTGTATCAGTTTCAATGAAAGAGATTTCTTGCTTACATGAAGTGGTATGGAGTCTTCTGGAAAATAAATTTCTTCCAGGTTTTTGGCAATGCCTACGATGGGCACCTGGCCATAAAGATTTATTTTCTTCAACGCATCGGTGGCGCTGGAGAGTTGCCCCTTGCCACCATCCACAATAATCAAATCAGGTAAAGGTTTGTTCTCTGAAATAATTCTTGTGTATCGCCTGCCTACAATTTCTTCCATGGAGGCAAAGTCGTTAGGACCTTCAACGGTTTTAATATTGAAATGGCGATACTCTTTTTTATCCGGTTTGCCATTCGTGAACTTCACCATGGAAGCAACCGGAGTAGTGCCCTGAAGGTTTGAATTATCAAAACATTCAATGGAGTAAGGTAAGGTTGGCAACCGTAAGTCTTCCTGCAATTTTACCAACGCAATGTTTGGGGTATCTTTGGTTGGCTCGGTTTCTTTCAGCACCTTAAACGACAAGGCATTTTTGAGCGAAAGGGCAATCAATTTTTTCTTGTCACCGATTTTGGGAATAATATTTTTTGGGTTCTCTAGTTTGATTGATAAAGGCGAGTTGCTAAAAACAATTGGGTTGGCACTATTGTACTTTGCCCTCAGCGAATAGTAAACGCTGGTGAGCACATCCGATTCGGTTTCGTCCAGCTTTTTTTGAATTTGAATATTTTGGGAAAAAATTATTGCCCCTTCATTGATCATTAGAAAATTCAGGTAGTACGAATCTGCTGAACTCGTAACGGTGATTACATCAATGTCCGTAAGTTTTTTGTTTACAACCGTGGAACTAGCCTGGAATCGATCCACCAATCCCAATTTGTACTTCATCTCTTCCGCTCTCTCAAATTGAAGTGCCTGGGCGGCTGTCTTCATTTCAACTTTAAAAAAATCGATCACAGCCTTCAGATTTCCTTTCAAAATCATTCGGGCTTGCGCAATTTCCTTATTGTAACTCAGTTCGTCCTGCTTTTCTTCGCAAGGCCCCAGGCAGTTTCCTAAATGAAATTCCAGGCAGACTTTAAATTTTTTCTTTTGTATGTTCTCTGCCGATAAGTCGAACGAACAGGTGCGAATGGTATAAAGCTGGCGTATTAAATCGAGCACATTGTTCATCGAAACCACGCTGGAGTAGGGGCCGAAGTATTCGCCACTATCGGCAATAAATTTTCTAGTGGAGATAATCCGGGGAAACCGTTCATTTAAAATGCAGAGGAAAGGGAACGATTTATCGTCTTTCAATAAAATATTATACTTAGGCTGATGTTGCTTGATGAAATTATTTTCCAGCAGCAAAGCATCAAACTCAGTTTCAGCCAGCGTGAATTCAATTGATTTTATTTCGGAAACCAGCTTCTCGGTTTTTCTATTGTATTGCGATTGCTTATTGAAATAGCTGGAAACGCGTTTCTTAAGACTCTTGGCTTTGCCCACATAAATGATGGTATCTTCCTTATTGAAAAAGCGGTAAACACCCGGGCTATCGGGCAATTGGGCAATTACCGCTTTAAGAGAATCCATTGGATCAATGAATATCGTATGGCTTTTCGAGCGCCCTTAGAGAATCCTGTTTGAAGGTGCGGCAATCAAAAGAAATGTCAACACCTGAGGCAGGTCTTTCAAATTTTCCCTTTGGATACCCGCAAGTAGAATCGGCATATACTTTTCTCATAAATCGCTCCCAAATAGGACGGGCGCTTCGGGCGCCAGAACCAAATTGCCAGGATGGAAAGTTGATGGCACGTTCATCTCCACCCACCCAAGCTCCGGATACAAGGTTATGCGTTATCCCCATGTACCAGCCATCGGAAGCATTATCCGTTGTTCCGGTTTTCCCGCCAATTTCGTTGTCTTCGCGTATATCCCAACCTAAACCGGTTGATGTTCCCCCTTCCTCCTCCACTCCGCCCTTCAACATATAAACCATTTTGTAAGCCGTTTGTTCATCGGTAGCCTGGCGTGATTCGGGAATGAAATTGGCAATTACGTTTCCGTTTTTATCTTCAATACGAGTAATAAAGTATGGCTCGGTATGCATGCCGTGATTCACGAAAACACAATAGGCGCCTACCAGTTCAAACAAGTTCACGTCACTGGTGCCAAGACAAAGGGAGGGAACAGGGTCTAATTTACTTTTAATGCCCAATCGCTGGGCAAAATCAACAACATTTTCCTCGTGCATTTCTTGCAACAGTTGGGCCGTTATAGAGTTAACCGATTCAGCCATAGCATGACGGATAGTCATTTCCCTGCCATCACCGTAATTACCATCGAAGTTTTTTGGACTCCAGACACCGCCAGACACCTTGAAGGCAGGCGACACATCTCTCAATTTGTAACACGGTGAGTAACCCGATTCGATTGCTAACCCGTAAACAAAAGGTTTGAACGTTGAGCCGGGTTGACGAGTGCTTTGCTTAACGTGATCGTACTTAAAGTATTTGTGATTTACGCCACCTACCCAGGCTTTTATATGGCCGGTAGCCGGGTCCATCGCCATAAAGCCGGCTTGCAAAAAGCGTTTGTAATAATTCAATGAGTCGTAAGAACTAAATATTGTGTCGCGCTCGCCCTTGTAGCTAAATACAGTCATTGGTTTTTTAAGACGCAGCATGATTTTTATTGAATCATGCCCGGCACCATATTTTTTTACCAGGTTGCGATAAGCTTCTGTTTGCTTAATCCGGGCATCCAGAAAACCTGGAATTTCCTTTCGGGTGTTATCATCTACCCACGGGTTGCGGTTCAGCCTGTCCCATTGCGTTGTGAATTCTTTTTGTAGGCCCTTCATGTGGGCCATTAAGGCCTCTTCTGCATATACCTGCATTCTGCTATCAATGGTGGTGTAAATTTTCAAACCCGATTCCCACAAATCTATGCCCCGCTCTTCGCAGAAATCCATCAGGTAGTTACTGAGCACCGTTCGGAAATAGGTGGCAATGCCCTGGTTTTGATTTAGGATTTTAAAGTTAAGCCCCAATGGCAGCGCAGCCAATGAGTCGTATTCTTCCTGGGTTTGAATTTGATATTTGAACTTCAGAATTTTTTTAAGCACCTCATTGCGTTTTTTAATGGCGCGCTCCGGGTATTTAATAGGGTTGAAATAAGATGGAGCCTGAAGCATGCCCACGAGCATAGCCGATTCCTGCAGATTGAGACTGTCGGTTGATTTATTGAAGTATGTTTCTGCTGCTACTTTTATTCCATAGGTATTGTTGCCAAACTCGGTTGTATTAAAATACATGGCAATAATTTCTTCTTTCGTAAAATTCTTTTCCAGGTCAAGAGAAATCATCCACTCTTTAGTTTTCTGAACGAGCCTTTTAGGATATCCACCCAACCGGCTTACCACTCCATCAAGTGATTCATCCGGATTTTGCGTGTATAAATTTTTGGCCAGCTGCTGGGTGATTGTACTTCCACCACCCTGAGAATTCAGTGTGAGCAGACCATAGGCCACTCGGATGTATGCCGGCAAATCGATGCCCGAATGATCTTCAAATCGATGATCCTCGGAGTAAACAAGTGTGTTGGCCAGTTCCGGGGAAAGCTGGCTATAAGTTACCTGGCTGCGGTTATACCGGAAATATCGACCTAAGGAAACTCCATCGGCACTAATTAACTCGGATGATAAATCATTTTCAGGGTTTTCTACTTGTTTGAGCGAAGGCATGCCGCCATAAAGTCCAAATAAGTTAATGCGCACCGTAAATAAATAAAACGGGAAGCCGAGCATGATGCAGAAAAAAAGAATCCAAACGTAGAGAACTCCCCTTTTTACCCAGGGCCTTTTGGTCTTTAGGAACCTTAAAGGTTTCTTCTTAGTAGTTTCGGTCGTAGAAGGAGAGGTATCCATCACTTGTCAGCTGATTAATTTTCCAAAGTCTTCCCATTCCATCTCTAAGTCTATTCGAATAATTTTACTCAATAAACCTTTTGGTAGATTATCGTTTCGATGAACCGGCACGGTTGTAACTCGTCCGTCAGGATGTTTCAGGCGATGATGTGAACCATTAACCCTAACAACTTGAAATCCTACCCTTTCAAGAACTTTTATCAAGGCTTTTCCTGAAATTGAAATTTGTTTAGCCAAGGCTATCCAAGTTGAAATTCAATTTCCCTAAACCCAATAAATTTGTTTTCAATATTCAGGGGTCCCTCCTCCAGGCACATTTGAATAACTTCACGAATATTATTCATTGCTATTTCTACCGTTTTACCATATGAATGGCAACCTTTAAAAGAAGGGCAGCTTACAATATAGACACCATCTTCATCCTGTTCCAGCAGAATTGGAAGGTGATAGGTGGGTTTCCCGGTCTTGGCAAGAGTTGAGTCAACGGGCTTCATATCGTAAAGATATTAACAAAATGAGTTTTATTGCTAGTAGTTTCGGTCGTAGAAGGAGAGGTATTCATCTAATGCGCGGGTTCGGTAGAAGGTGCTGAAGTTTTCCTGAGTAATTACAAAAATATCGAATTTATACTTGGTGAAATCGGGGTGGTTGAGAATGTTTGCCTCAACAGCCTTTAGATAATCATGGGCCACTTTCAGGGTTTTGAATTCAAGTACAAATGTAAGAGTCAGTTCTTCATTAAAAGCCAGGTTGCTGGTTTGCAGTTTCGAACTGGCGAATTTATCCTGATTTAATTTTTCCAGGGCATTTACAAATGGGTTGCTCAACTTATCATCGCGCTTGTGCACGATTACAAACTGATGCGGGGCCTCCAGGTTTCGGATGAATCGAATGCCTTTTGCACGTTCAGCTTTGGCCAAAAAATCATTGGAAGCATCAAGCAATTCCTTCGCATATAATTGCAGGGGACTTTCCGGGTATTTTTTGGCAAACTCGCCCAACTCATATTGATAGCGCGTAATGTCTTCTGTTTTTCCCGTGATAAGGACTTTCAACAAATCGAGCTGGGGCACAAATCCGGATTCGCCCAATAAAATAGCATCATCCACTTTATGCGTAGAGGCAACCAGCTGACCTTTCAAATATTCCTGGTAAGCTTCTTTATAAATAATTTTTTGTTTCTCGGCTATTATACTGGTCTCCTTCAAATAGTCCGGGTTTAGCAAAATCTTTGTAAACGTTGAGTTCGGAAATTCACCCTTCAGGGCATTGGCATATTTATCTGCAGCTGCGGGATCGGTTTCTTTGGCGATCAAATAAAGTTTATACAAAACCTCCGGTTTTAACTCTGAATGCGGAAATCGCTGGATTAATTTTTCGTATAAAGCCCTGGCATCTTCCCTTTCGTTCAGCTTAAAATAATTGATATCACCCAGCTTAAAATAAGCTTCCTCTATCAGGGCAAGGGCTCCATCTTTCTCCTCGTCAGTTTTGGGTAATTGTTTATAGAGGTCATCAAACAAACTTGTTTTCTTTCCTTTTGGATTTCCAGAAGCATTTCCCTGAATAGTTTTTTGTTCTGTGTTAGAATTGCCCACGACAACAATTGGTTGGTCATCGCGCTCGATTGCCGACTTAGACGATCTTCGCCAATTGTCTTCTAAGCCAATGTTTCCCCAAATGCGCTGAAATTCACTTTGCCCGAATGCTACAGCGGTCGCGTTGCCAAAATACCAATCGGCTGTAGTAGTGGTTTCGGTCTGGTAATACGGGCTGCTTCGGTCCGAACCCTCTGAAGTAGAGGTTTTTTTCTTTTTCTTTTTTCCTGCTTCCACATTTTCTTTTGCCAACTGAATGGAGTCGATCCTTTTATGGAGCACGGCCGTATCAAGTGCTGCCAGGGTAAGTAAACTATCCTGAAGAACAATAGTTTCCGAATACTCAACGTACTCTGTTAAAATTTCCGAACGTTTTTTAATGGCAGCATAATTATCAAACTCTTTGGTGAGTGTGGTTAGCGAACTATCGTAATAGGCTTTTGCCAGGCTGTATTTTTTGAGCGAGTCGAAATAGATCTCCCCTAACTTTAAAAAAGCCAATCCCTGAATACGCTTATTCATGCCGGCATGGGCAGAGTTCTTATAGTTCTCCACAGCGGGTGCCAGGTTCTTTTGCTTCCACTCAAACTCCGCTATCTCATAATAAATTTTATCCTTGAACTCTTTGTTCTTTTCGTCTTTCAGCATTTTTACAAACTGCGCGCGCACGGTTTTAACAGCTTCCTTATTATCAATCCGCGCCACCTGTGCCATGTTTAGTCGAGCATAGAAATCAATTTCATACTCCGGATTGGTAGCCAAACATTTCCTGTAAAAATGGTAAGCCTCCGAACCAAACCCCAGCTTTTGGTATACCTGCCCGATAATGAAATAGATCCTCCCTTTGCGATCGTAGCGGGTGAGCAAGGTATCGGCCCTGGCTAAGTTGTTTACCATCCGATCGTAATTGCCCTGCACTTGAAAGAGGTAAGCTTTTTCGAGATACAGGTTTTTGGCGTTCGTATTGCTCAACTTTTCCTTCAATAAAAAATCAGCGGCTTCTTCCGCTTTCGCATAATCGCCTTGTTCGGTAAAGGTTCGTACCAAATGAACCAGTGCCCGGTGCCGCACATCCGGGTCATTACTTTTTTGATTTACATATTTAAATGTGAGAATGGCGTTTTGGTAATCGCATGCAAATAACCGGGCCAACCCTACCATCACATAATTATCGTCCACCCACCGGCTATTGGGGTGTCGCTGAATGGAGATGGACGCCATCTTAATAATTTCATCTGTTTGCTTGGAATAAGTTCTCGCCTGGGCTGTGTCCAATTTAGGAAACAGGCGAAGTATTTGGTTGTGGTCGTCATCCAGGCTTCTCAGGATTAATTTTTCAACGGCCAAAGCTTCTTCCCTTGCATAAAAGTAGCCGTTGAAATGTGCAGCAGTATTATGGAAGGCCGAGCTGGAAAGGCTATTCTGCTCGGGCGAACAGGCCCATGCCATCAACCCCAATGCCCACCAAAGAATAAAATTGTATTTCTTCAAGCCTCTTTGCACGTTTTTGCACTACAAACGTAAAAAACAGGCCGTCAATATGGTAATTGTTGGATAATGTTGGGAGATATTAGTTTTCTATAATTGGGGTTGTTAATCCTTAATTTTAGCATTTAAACATTAACTCCCGATCGCAGTGACCGTTTCCTCACGCCTTCCTGACATTGGTACCAGTATATTCACGGTCATGTCTAAAATGGCACTGGACTATGGCGCGATCAACCTGTCGCAGGGGTTTCCGGACTTTGCCATAGACGCTAAGCTGATTCAATTGGTGAACAAGGCTATGGAGAACAATCACAACCAGTATGCCCCGATGCCCGGTCTTCCGTTGTTCAAGAAAAAGGTCGCTGATTTAATCCAATCAACATTTCACCGCGAGTGCGACCCGGAAGCTGAAATCGTGATCACGGCCGGTGCCACTGAAGGAATTTTCTCTACCATCTCTGCTTTGATAAAGACAGGCGATGAAGTAATAATTTTCGATCCGAGCTATGATAGCTATAATCCCGTAGTTCGATTGAGTGGCGGGGTGCCTGTACACATCAATTTAGTTCCGCCCGATTTTTCCATTCCCTGGGATGAAGTGCGTGCCAAAATTACCAGCCGGACAAAAGCTATTATGGTAAATACTCCGCACAATCCAACGAGTTCCATATTGAGTGATGAGGACATGAAGCAGCTTTCTGCCCTCGCCAACGAATTTGATCTGCTGGTTATTTCCGATGAAGTGTATGAACGAATAATTTTTGACGGGAAAGTTCACAACAGTGTATTGAATTATCCAGGACTGAGAGCGAGAAGCGTGGCCATATTTTCTTTTGGAAAAACCTTTCATGCCACCGGCTGGAAGATGGGTTACACCGTTGCCTCGCCTGAGTTGACAACCGAAATCCGGAGAGTTCATCAATTTGTTACGTTCAGCGTTAACACACCTATCCAAGTTGCCTTGTCCGAATATCTTGACACCCATTCCAATATTTTTGCCTTACCGAAATTTTTCCAGGCCAGGCGCGATTTCTTTTTGGAACAAATCAAAGGAAGTTCGCTACAGCCCATGCCGTGTTCGGGCTCATACTTTCAACTGATGTCTTACGAAAGCATATCACGCGAAAGCGATAGAGCCATGACCGAACGCATGACGAAAGAATTTAAAGTGGCTTGCATTCCCGTTTCCGTATTCTATCAAGACCAATCCGACCATAAATTGCTACGGTTTTGTTTTGCCAAAAAAGAGGAAACACTGGAGAAGGCGGGGAAAATTTTGAGAGGAGTGTAGAGTGAAATTGAGTGTTTTCTCATGTTCATGACAGCAGGGAACCAACTACACGCTGGATTTTTCTAATAAATATTACATACCTCCGTGGGTGCAAAACTTCGGGTGTATTTTTGCGACATTGGGAAAACCACTTTTCAAGCGCAACCACAACTTAAACAGGATAGTACATTGGTTTGCGCACAAATTCTAAAGTCTAAAAATATTAAGATGAAAAATACAATGCTGAATATTCTATTGATATGCTTGCTTTTCTGCGTTACCGGTTGTGGACATGGAGATGAGCCCACTGTTGATAGTAGTACTTCTTTAGAGGTGTCGGTAAAAGGCACAACAGGTGTAACGGAGACCAACATTAAAGTTTACATTTTCACCCAACCTGCCAGCAATGCTTCCGGTAGGAATCCAGCCAATGCTTTAAAATCAGTCGCAACCGATAACATGGGCAACGCTACGTTTGACTTACAGAGCCTTGCTGCCGGAACTTACCATATTACTATTTTGGAAGAAGTCTTTACAGCTGCTCTTTCTACAGAGCAGGTTGTGCTCGGCACAAAAGAATTCACCCTGGAAAAAGGAAATACACTGAATGAAGAACTCATCCTAACATCGGACCGGTCACTAAAATATAATAATGGATTCATCCCTACGACCATTACCTCCAAACTCGCAATGGATGAGTACAAAAGATGGAGGGCGGAAGAAGTTGTAGCCTGTTCCGGTGGCCTTCGCGTTATATCAGAGAATTCTGCCGAAACCAAAGTTGAGGCGATGGGCTTCGGTATGTTGCTGGCTGCGTACGCAAAAGACAAAACTACTTTTGACGGCCTTTTTACATTCTATAAAAGCAAACGAACCACAGAAGCAAAAAATATGATGGCCTGGTCGGTAACCTGCGATAGTTTTCTCGACAAGGGCAGCGCCACCGATGGCGATATTGATGTTGCCTTTGCCTTGATCGTTGCCAGCAAACAATGGTCGGGCGAAACATATCTGGATGACGCGAAAGCAATCCTTACCCTGATCAGGGATAATTTATTTAAGACATGCACCGTAAACAGCGCAAGCATTTATATAATAGCACCCGGCTATAACAACATAGCATGGGGCGGCTGTGACGAAATGGACATGATGTACCATACGACCGCTTTCTTCAGAGTCTTTGCTTCTGTTACGGGAGACAATGCATGGGAAAAACTGGCCAATGACGCATATGTTACTTTGGGCACCGGATCACATCCCACAACAGGCCTTGTGCCCGATTGGCAAAAAGCCACGGGTGGTGCCAGCACAGCATCATACAGGGTTCATTATTTTGGTTACGATGCCTGCCGTGCGCCCTGGAGGCTAACGCTTGACTATTTGTGGAATGGTAATACGCAATCGCAACAATGGGCCAACAAGGTTTCAACCTGGGCAAACGGGGTTGGTGCTGCCAACATTGTTGATGGTTATGAAATAGACGGAACCAAAAGAGGCTCAAACAAAAACAGTTCATTTCTTGGTGGCTTTGCGGTCGCTACTATGGCAAAAGATCAGACTACAGTTGATAATTTTTCCAACGAGTTAAGCAAGCTGAATGATACGTACTGGTTTAATATCAACACACGTGTTCTTTATCTCTTCACGCTGACAGGCAATTTCTGGAACCCGATGGATAAATAAGGGGAATGGCCGACTTAAGAATCACCACCATTCAAGCCAATCTGCATTGGGAAAATGCGGATGCCAACCGGGCCATGTTGGAAGAAAAAATATCGCGTATCAGTTTGCCAACCGATATAATTGTGCTACCTGAAATGTTCACTACAGGCTTTAGCATGAACGCTAAACAACTTGCCGAGCCCATGAATTTTCATACCTGCAAATGGATGAAGAACATGGCAAATAAAACAGGCGCATTAATGCTTGGAAGTTGCATTATTAAAGAGGGCAATAATTATTACAACCGCCTAATTTGGATGGAGCCTGATGGCCAATTCAAAACTTACGATAAGCATCATCTTTTCAGCATGGCAGGTGAGGATAAAATTTATTCCCCGGGTGAAACCCGTTTGATTGGTGAATGGAGAGGATGGAAAATCTGTCCGTTGATTTGTTACGACCTACGTTTTCCTGTGTGGAGCCGCAATACTTTAAACAGAGAAATGAATGCTCTCCCTTACGATCTGTTGGTTTACGTGGCCAACTGGCCTGCTGCCAGGGATCAACATTGGCAAGCGTTGCTCAAAGCAAGGGCTATTGAAAATCAAAGTTATGTAGTAGGGATAAACCGGGTTGGGAAGGACGGAAAGGAAATTGAGTACTGTGGGAATACAACCGTAATTGACCCGAAAGGTGAAACGGTTTTTCAGGCAGGGGACAAGGAATCCGCAGAAACCACCGTGCTGAATGGCGAACTTTTAACAGGCTGGCGACTAAAATTTCCGGCATTTAACGATGCCGATGATTTTGATTTGAGATAGCAGTCAGCTTCCAATCTTTATTTTACTTTTGCGGCTTTCTAACCCAATCCTATAACCATGTCCGCCCGCAAAATCTCCAGAGCCCTTATTTCTGTTTACTATAAAGATGGCTTGGACGCCATCGTGAACACGCTGGCAAAAAATGGGGTTGAATTTGTTTCAACGGGAGGCACTCAACAGTTTATTGAAAAATTAGGCCATAAAGTAACGCCTGTAGAAACCCTCACTGGGTTTCCATCCATTTTCGGGGGAAGGGTAAAAACTTTGCATCCTGCTGTTTTTGGCGGCATCTTGTTTAGGCGCGATACTCCGGAAGATGTTCAGCAGGCAAAGCAATTCTCCATTCCCCCGATTGATCTGATTATAGTTGATCTATACCCTTTTGAAGAGACAGTTGCTGCCGGAGGAACCGATGATGAAATTATTGAGAAGATTGATATTGGAGGCATTTCGCTTATCCGGGCTGCGGCCAAAAATTTTCAGGACACACTAATTGTTTCATCGCGCGAGCAATATGATTCAACTTTAAAATTATTGGAGGCAAATGCCTGCACAACCCGGCTTCAGGATAGAAAACATTTTGCGGCCCTTGCTTTTGATGTTACCTCCCACTACGACTCAGCTATTTTTAAATACTTTAACCAAAACGAAGAAATAAAATCGTTCAAACAAAGCATCCGCGAAAGCCAAACACTGCGTTACGGTGAAAACCCGCATCAGCAAGGAACATTCTTCGGAAATTTCCATGATGTTTTTGAACAACTGAATGGCAAAGAACTCTCTTATAATAATTTGGTAGATGTTGATGCGGCCATAAACCTGGTTCAGGAGTTTGAAGGCAATGCTTTTGTAATCATTAAACACACCAACGCTTGCGGTGCCGCAACCGGAGCTTCTGTAAAAGAAGCTTACCAAAAAGCATTTCAGGCGGATACCATTTCCGCTTTTGGCGGAGTGCTGTCGTGCAATCAAATAATTGATTTAGCAGCAGCACAGGAAATGAATTCCCTCTTCTTTGAAATTCTTGCCGCACCGGGTTTTCAGCCGGAAGCACTGGAACTGTTGAAATCCAAAAGGAACAGGATTATACTGAGGCAGAAGAAAAAAATTGAAAGTAAGATCCAATTTAAAAATTTGCTGAATGGCGTGCTGGCGCAGCAGCCCGATTGGAAAACTGATTCCAGGGATGACTTGAAAACCGTCACCAACCGAACTCCAACAGAAAAAGAAGTCAATGCTCTATTATTTGCCTCAAAAATTTGTAAACACACCAAATCCAATACAATAATTTTAGCTGTGGATGGGCAACTGATTGCCAGCGGTGTGGGGCAAACTTCCAGGGTGGATGCATTGATGCAGGCAATTGAAAAGGCCAATTCATTTAAACTTTCTCTGAAGGGGGCTGTTATGGCTTCCGATGCTTTTTTCCCCTTCCCCGATTGTGTTGAAATTGCTCACCAGGCAGGTATTGCCGCAGTTATTCAACCTGGAGGTTCAATTAAGGATCAAGACTCCATTGCCTATTGCAACCAGCAAAATATGGCTATGGTGTTTACCGGGTTCAGGCATTTTAAACATTGAGCAAGCCTTACGACTTCACATCGAGTAGCTCGTTGAAAACCAAACCCCCGCACCATAAAAGGCAAACCGGATAATCCGGGTTATGGTAATGAGTAAAAATTGTTTGAATGGCAGGTTTACAGAGCCGGCCAACATGCAGGTAGCAGAAAACGGAACTGGTGTAACGGCCCCCACGATCACCAGAAACCCTCCAAATCTTTTCAGTTTCCTGTCGTACTGCTGCAGATATTTTACATGGATCCGTTTATAAAATTCTGTTTTAGAAAAAACCTTCCCAATGTAATAACCAATGATGCCCGCCCCATACGATATGAGCGTGAGAATGGTAAGGTTGATGATATACTCCGAAAGAATCCCCTTTGTTTTCCAAATGAACATGAAAATTTCAGGCGGGAGGATGCCAAACACGATCTCAGAAACTGTAAAAATGCTAAGCAACAAAGGCATGTTGTCGCCCACCTCAGCAATTTGTTCTTTGTAAGCGTCAAGCTTATCGCGTATCAATAAATACACTACCACAAAAACAGCAAACCAGGCTAAGCCCTTTGCCAGGTTCTTCAACAGAAATGAAGACTTGCTTTCTTCTTCTTCCTCTTCCTGCATTTTTTAAAAAATTATTGACTGTTCAAAAAAGTTTTATTTCCACAATCCGCCAGGTTTACAAGAAGCTCATCTGACTGACTTAAAAACAAAATGGCCACAAAGGCCATTTCAAAAATCGTAAATTTTTTGATTTACCCAGCTTTTAGCGCTTCTGCACCACCCACAATTTCCAAAATTTCTTTGGTGATAGCCGCCTGCCGGGTGCGGTTGTATGAAAGGCGTAACTCCTTCAACATTTCACCTGCGTTTTCGCTGGCTTTGTCCATCGCAGTCATGCGGGCACCATTTTCTGATGCACTGCTATCGAGCACGGCTTTATAGAGTTGAACTTTTAATGATTTGGGAACGAGGCCAGAAAGGATTTCTTCCTGATTAGGCTGATAGATGTAATCCGTTTCAGGACCTTTTTTGTCGTCAACTTGTGGTTGAACCGGTAAAAACTGTTCGTTAATCAATATTTGTGTAGCTACATTTTTGAACTGGTTATACACCACTTCAATTTTATCATAGTCACCTTTCTGAAAAGCATCGATCATATACTGGGCAACAGCCGATACCTTATCAAAACTTAATCCTTGAAAAATATTCCAATAGTCGGAGTTAACCTGATAATTTCTCTTGGTGAAAAATTCAAATGCTTTTTTCCCGATGGGAAGGATGGTAACATTTTTCTTTTCCGATTGTGCAGCATATTGCTCCTGCGTTAGCTTGATTGCCGCTTTAATTACGGTGGAGTTAAATGAACCGCAAAGGCCGCGATCGGAACTGACAACAACAATCAACACTTTATCTACCGGTCGCACTTTGCCATACCAGGCATCGCCATCGCTTCCGGCAGCCGAAAGATTTTGAAGAATGGATTTCATCTTTTGGGCAAACGGGCGCATTTGCATAATCCGATCCTGGGATCTGCGCAATTTGGCCGCTGCCACCATTTTCATGGCTTTGGTAATTTGCTGGGTAGAAACTACCGAACTAATCCTATTCTTAACTTCTTTTAAACTGGCCATATTTTAGTTAATGGTTTTTTGTTAAAAGTTATTGGGTTATCAACTTTACTTTTAACATATCAATACTTACCTGCCATTTCAGTGGCAATCCGCTTCACGGTATCCGCATCTGCATCTTCAAATTTACCAACCCTGAAATTATCGAGTACAGCCTGATGTTGGGCTTTCATTAAACCAATAAACTCTTTTTCAAATTCTTTCACTTTCTCTACGGGCACTTTGTCGATAAAACCTTTAGTTGATGCCAGGATTATCGCCACTTGCTCTTCCACAGGAACCGGTGCGTACTGAGGTTGCTTCAGCACTTCTAAGTTTCTCCGGCCTCGCTCAATGGTAAGTTTTGTAGAGGCATCCAAATCCGAACCGAATTTGGCGAAGGCTTCCAATTCACGAAACTGTGCCTGGTCAAGTTTCAAAGTACCGGCAACCTTTTTCATGGATTTGATCTGGGCCGAGCA
>Ga0315912_10001830_pt1 | contig 24374 bp, 16 predicted proteins | sample VfabasoilMG_FD_204469 | JGI IMG/M metagenome (GOLD analysis project Ga0315912, IMG submission 204469) | Garden soil microbial communities collected in Santa Monica, California, United States - V. faba soil | ecosystem: Environmental > Terrestrial > Soil > Garden | place: USA: California... | reverse complement strand
CGGCGGCTTCCGTCGGGACTTCATCCGTCGGCATTCGGAGCGCGCCTTCGACGTGGTCGCGAGCTTCGCGCTGCTGGTCATCGCCCTCCCGGTGATGGCATTGACGATGCTCGCCATCAAGCTCGAGGAAGGCTTCAAGGCTTCCATCCTCTACGGCCAGCCGCGCGTGGGTTACGCGGGCCGGGTGTTCCGCGTCATGAAGTTCCGCAGCATGCGCGAGGACGCCGAGAAGGACGGGCAGGCCCGCTGGGCCACCACCAACGACGATCGTGTGACGCGTGTCGGCAAGTTCATCCGCAAGGTGCGCATCGACGAACTGCCGCAGCTGTTCAACGTGCTCGCGGGCCAGATGAGCTTCGTGGGACCGCGGCCGGAGCGACCCGAGTTCGTGACCCAGCTCGCCGAGAGCATTCCTTACTATGATGTGCGTCACTCGGTGAAGCCGGGGATCACGGGCTGGGCGCAGCTTTGTTATCCGTATGGCGCCTCGGAGCAGGACGCGCTGGAAAAGCTGCAGTACGACCTCTACTACGTGAAGAACCACAGCCTGGTGTTCGACATACTCATTCTTCTGCAGACGGTCGAAGTGATTCTGCTGGGCAAGGGCGCGCGCTAGCTTCAGGCGTTCCGCCCGTGTGGGGGCGTAGGGTCTCGTGATCATCGGGGTGACTTACTGGCTGTCTGCGCTGGCGCTGCTGGTCGTCGCCGTCGTGCTGCTCATTCGCCGCGGTCGCAGCGAGGCCGCCCGCAACGCCGCGCTCGCGGCCTTCGTCAGTGCCGGCTGGGCCGCGCTGATGGTTTCCCAGACTCCCGCCGGTTCATGGCCCACCTGGAACGCGATGATGGCGGATGGATTCCGCTTCGGCGCCTGGCTGGTCGCGTTGCAGTCGCTGGCGTCGGCGGAAGTGCCCGCCTGGCTGCGTCGCGGCAGTCTCGGCCTGTGCGGCGCGCTGGTCGTATACACCTCGCTCGGCGCCATCTCGCAATCCACCGAAGGTGTGCTGCCGCTGTTCGTCGATGCGCTCGCCGGCCTCGTGACCGCGCTCGCGGCGCTGGCCGCGACCATGCACGTGTGGCGGCATGCGGTCGAAGGCGTGGCGCGCGAGGTCCGCTGGTCGGCCGCCGCGATCGCGGCCCAGTTCGCCATCGATGCGCTCACCTACGCCCAGGCGCAATGGCACGGGAACATCGATCCGTCGCTGTGGCTGCTGCGCGTGTTCGCGGTGTGCCTGTCGATGGTCCCGCTGGTGCTCGGCGTGTGGCGCATGCCGGTGCAGGCGCCGCGCATGTTCATCTCGCGCCAGGTGATGTACTACACCTCGAGTTTCGCCGTGCTGGTGGGCTACGTCGCGATGACGGCGCTGGCGGCCTACGTCGCACGCCGTTTCGGCGGATCGCACGGCGCGCTGCTGCAGACGCTGGTGATCGCGGTCGCCGCGCTGCTGCTCATCGTGTTCCTGCTGGGCGACGGCCCGTCGCGCCGGCTGCGCGTATTCATCTCCAAGCACTTCTATCGCAACAAGTACGACTACCGCATCGAGTGGTTGAGGTTCGTGCAGACGCTGTCGGGCGACGAGGAGCCGGACGTGCGGCGCAATGCCATCCGTGCCGTGGCGCAGATCTTCGACAGCGCCAGCGGGCTGCTCATGCTGCGCGAGAAGGATGGCCCGAATTTCTACCTGCAGGCCGCCTGGCCGGGACGCAGCGCCGAATTCCCCGAGGTCACCGCGATCTCCATCAACGACGACCTGCCGCGGTTCCTCACCGACCGGCAGTGGGTGGTGGACCTGCGCGAGTACGAAGCGCGTCCACATCATTACCAGGGCCTGCGCCTGCCGGAGTGGCTGGCGCCGCAGGGTCCGTGGCGCCTGGTCGCGCCGCTGCTGGTGGGCAACCAGCTGCTCGGCTTCATGGTGCTGCGCGCGCCGCCCGAACCGTTCAACATGACCTTCGAGGATCTCGACCTGCTGAAGACCGTGGGACGCAACGTCGCCGTGCAGCTCGCGCAACGCAGTGCCGACGAACAACTCGCCGAGAGCCGGCAGTTCGACGCCTACAACCGCTTCGCGGCGTTCGTGATGCACGACCTCAAGAACTCGGTCGCGCAGCTGCAGTTGCTGGTCGCCAATGCCGCGCGCCACCGGCACAACCCGGTGTTCGTCGACGACGCCATCGACACCATCCGCAACACCTCGGAGCGCATGACGCGGCTCATCGAGCAGCTGCAGCGGCGCGAAACCCAGGGCACCGCGCGCAGCGTCGAGCTCGCGCCCATCGTGGCCGCGGCGGTGGCGCGCAGCCAGTCGCGCGAGCCGGCGATCTCGGTAGATGGGCAGCTCGACGGGGCCGCCGTGCTGGCCGATCCCGACCGGCTCACCGCCATCCTCGAGCACGTGATCCGCAACGCCCAGGACGCATCCGCGACCGGCGGCCAGGTCACGGTGCGCGTGCAGGCCGACGAGCGCGAGGCCCAACTAGTGGTGGTCGATGACGGCACCGGCATGGACGAGGATTTCCTGCGCCACCGGCTGTTCCGTCCGTTCGACAGCACCAAGGGTTCCAAGGGCATGGGCATCGGCGCCTACCAGGTACGCGAATACACGCGGGCCCTGGGGGGCGACGTGGACGTGTGGAGCGCGCCCGGGCGAGGCACGAAGTTCTGTATTAGGCTGCCGCTATGTCAGAAGAAAAACCCCGCCTCCTCATAGTCGAGGACGACCAGGGACTGCAGCGGCAGCTCAAGTGGTGCTTCGATGAATACGAAGTGCTGATGGCCGCCACGCGCGAAGAGGCGCTGACGCTGGCACGCCGCTTCGAACCGCCCGTGGTGTTGCAGGACCTGGGGTTGCCGCCGGATCCCGAGGGTGTCAACGAGGGCATGCAGACGCTGCGCGAGTTGCTGACGCTGGCGCCGCAGACCAAGGTGATTGTCGTCACCGGCAATGCCGATCGCGACAACGCGGTGCGCGCCGTGTCGCTGGGCGCCTACGATTTCTACCAGAAGCCGGTCGACACCGACGTACTGCGGCTGCTGGTCGGCCGCGCGTTCCACATCTACGCGCTGGAAGAGCAGAACCGCCAGTTGCGCGAGGCGCAGCTGACCTCGCCGATGGAAGGCCTGATCGCCACCGACGACACCATGATCAAGGTGTGTCGCATGGTGGAGAAGGTGGCGCCGACCGACGCGTCGGTGCTGATCCTCGGCGAGAGCGGCACCGGCAAGGAACTGGTGGCGCGCGCCGTGCACGCGCAGAGCCGCCGCAAGGGCGCGCGATTCGTGGCGATCAACTGCGCGGCCATCCCCGAGCAATTGCTGGAGAGCGAGCTGTTCGGCTACGAGCGCGGCGCGTTCACCGGCGCGGTCAAGACCACGCTGGGCAAGATCGAGACGGCCAGCGGCGGCACGCTGTTCCTCGACGAGATCGGCGACATGCCGCTGGCGCTGCAGGCCAAACTACTGCGCTTCCTGCAGGATCGCACCATCGAACGGGTCGGCGGCCGCCAGGAGATCCAGGTCGACGTGCGCATCGTGTGCGCCACCAACCGCGACCTGCAGGCCTTCATCGTCGAGCAGAAATTCCGCCAGGATCTCTACTTCCGCATCGGCGAGGTCACGGTCAACGTGCCGCCGCTGCGCGACCGCGTCGGCGGCCCGACCGTGCTGGCGCACGCCATGCTGCGCAAGTACAGCAACGTCGGCGGCAAGGCGCGCCGCGGCTTCACCGAGGAGGCCACCGCGGCGCTCGAGGCCTACGCATGGCCCGGCAACGTGCGCGAGCTCGAGAACAAGGTGAAGACCGCGATGATCATGGCGGAGACGCCGCTGATCACCGCCGAGGACCTCGGACTCAAGGAAAGCGCGGAGAACCCGCTGCTGTTCAACCTCAAGGAAGTGCGCACGCGCGCCGAGCGCCAGGCGATCCGGCAGGCCCTGTCGATCACCGATGGAAACGTGTCGCGCACCGCCGAACTGCTCGGAGTGAGCCGGCCCACGCTGTACGACCTGATGGAGAAGTACGGCATCCGGGCGCCGACGTGACCTCATCGCAACCCGGCGGCGCGCTGCCGGGCGCGCGATTCGCAGCGCGCGTCGAATGGCAGGGCTGGGCCGCGCCCGCCGTGCTGGTCGGCATCCTGTCCGGGGCGGGCGCGCTCTACTGGCCGTCGACCGCTTCGTTGTGGGTCGAGTGGTTCGAGACTCCCTCCAGCGCCTACCGTCACGGTCCGTTGCTGCTGGTCATCGCGACCTGGCTCGCGATCCGCGCGATCCGCGCCGCGCGTGCGCCGATCGCACCCGATGGTCGCTTGATCTGGGTGCTGTTGCTGGCGGGCGCCAGCTTCGCCTGGCTGATCGCCGTGCGCGCCGGTATCCAGGTCGGGCACCAGGCCTTGCTGCCGCTGCTCATCTGGTTGGGCATCCGCGTCGTGCTGGGCCCGCGCATCGCGTGGCTCGTGGTCGTGCCGATCGGCCTGCTGTATTCGGCGGTGCCGGTGTGGCACGCGGCGGTTCCAGCGCTGCAGTCGATGACCGTGGCGGTAGTCAGCACCTGTTTGCACATCGTCGCCATCCCGGCCTACGTGGTCGGCGACTACGTGCACATCCGCAGCGGCGTGTTCCACGTCGAAGACGGCTGCGCCGGGCTGCACTACTTCGTGGTCGCGGTGACCCTGGCCGCGTTGTACGGCGAGTTGCGCGCCGACCGCTGGCGGGTGCGCGCATACCTGGTCGCCATGGCCGTGGCGGTGGCGCTGATCAGCAACTGGCTGCGGGTGTTCATCATCATCGTCGCCGGCTACCTGACCGACATGCAGAGCTACCTGGTGCGCGTCGACCACGCCGCGTTCGGCTGGGTGTTGTTTGGCGTCGCGATGTTCATCTTCCTGTTGCTCGCGCGGTTCCTGCCCTTGAGCAAGCCGCCGGCGCCTGATTCAGCCGCGGAGGGGGCGGCGCCGACGGCGTTGATTGCGCGGGCCACGCTGATCACCGTGTTGGCCGCCGCGCTCGGTCCCGGTTGGTCGCTGTTCGCGCCCGTGCGCGCCGCTTCCGGGCCCAACGTGACGCTGCCCCCGTCCGTGGCCGGCTGGCTCGGCCCGCAGACCCCCTGTCATGGCCGCTGGCAACCGGAGTACCCCACCGCCGACCGTCGCGAGCGCGGCGAATTCTCGCGCGACGGCCAGGCCGTGTGCGTGTACGTGGCGAGCTACCTGTCGCAATTCCAGGGCAAGGAACTGGTGGGCTACGGGTCGTCTATCTACCCGCCGGACAGCGAGGTGGTGGCGACCGCGGTGCGCCAGGTCGCCGGGCGGGCCGTCAACGAGGCACAACTGGGCGACGAATGGGTCGCCGACCGGTTAGTCTGGTATTCCTACGCGGTCGGCGGGCGGGAGATGCGCCGGGGCGTGGAGTCGCAACTGGCCTATGCGCTCGGCACCTTGTCTGGAGCGCCGGCGTCGAGCGTGTTCGCCGCCAGCACGCCCTGCCTGCCGGACTGCGCCGCGGCGCGCCGGCTGCTCGAGGAGTTCTGGCCTGGGGTAGGGTTGAATCACGACCGCGCACCCTGAACGGTGCACAGGAGAGGGTCACGTGGGAGTCAAAGGAGCGATTCGCTGGCCGATGGTTGCCGTGGCCTGCCTGGCACTGTGCGGCTGCGACCTGTTCGTGTCGGCCGATGGACGCGTCGAGCGCGCCCGCGCCGACATCGCCAGGGATGACTACCGCGGCGCCGTCATCGAGCTCAAGAACGCCCTCGAGAAGGATCCCGACCACGTGGATGCGCGGCTGCTGCTCGCGCAGGTGTCGCTGCACCTTGGCGATGCCCGCTCGGCGGAAAAGGAACTGCGCCGCGCGCGCGACGCCGGCGCCAGGCCGGCGCAGCTCGCCGAGCTCGCGGCCGAGACCCAGCTCGCGCTCGGCAACGGCAAGGAGCTGCTGGCGCAGATCGATTCCAAGGAACTGCAGATCGCCGAGCCGCGCCGCTCTATCTACCGCGGCGAAGCGCTGCTCGCCGTGGGCCGCGTGGACGAAGCCGCGACGGCCTTCGAGTCGGCGGAAACCGCGGCCGGGCAGCCGACGGCGCGCGCGCTGATCGGCCTGGCGCGGGCGCGCGCCGCGCAACGCCGCGCGGACGATGCGCTGCAGCTGCTCGAATCACTGCCGGCCAATTCGCCGGAGTACGACGCGGCGCAGCTGGCGCGCGGCGAGATCCTGGCGGCGCAGGGGCGCTTCGCCGAAGCGCGCACCACGCTGCAGGCCGCCGGCGAATCACGGCGCAACCTCACGGTCATCCAGCAGGCCAGCCTGCTGGCGACGCTGACGGAATCGGAGCTCGCCGCCGGCGACGTCGAGGCGGCACGCGGCAGCCTGCAGAAGCTGGCCGAGATCGCGCCCAATGCGCCGATCACCCTGTTGCTGGGCGCGCGCATCGCCATGGCCTCGCAGGACTACGCGAACGCGGCGGCCGCGTTGCAGCGCCTGGTCGTGGGTCTGCCGGACCTGGTGCCGGCCCGCTTCCTGCTGGGCGCGGCCCTGCTGGCGCAGGGCAATCTCAACCAGGCCGAGTCGCACCTGACGCGGGTATTGCAGATCGCGCCGGACAATCTCGAGGCGCGCAAGCTGCTGGCGCAGCTGCGCCTGCGCAAAGGACAACCCGAGGCGGTGCTCGAACTGCTGTCGCCGCTGCAGTCCGATGCCGATGCCGACGTGGAGCGGATGATCGGCCTCGCGCACCTGCAGCTCGGCCAGTCGGGCGAGGCGCTGTCGGTGCTCGAACGCAGCGCGGCCCGCGACAGCTCCGATCGCCAGCGGCAACTCGAACTGGCCGCCGGCTACCTGCAGGTACGCGCGTATCGCAAGGCGGTGGTGCTGTTGCAGGGCCTGCCGCATGTCGAGGGCGAAGCGCGCCGCGAGTCGCTGCTGATCGCCGCGGTGGCGGCCGCGGATGGCATCGAGGCCAGCGACGCGCAGATGAAAACCCTGCTCGACACGTATCCGCAGGACCTGGCGCTGCTCAATGCCGCGAGCCTGTTCCTCGCGCAGCGTGGCGAACACGAACGCGCGCGCGCATTGCTGGGGCGCGCGCTGGCGGTGAGTCCCGACGACACCGCGACGCTGCTGAACTCGGCGCGCATCGAGGCGGCGGCGGGCAACGCGGCCACCGCGGCGGCGCGCCTGCAGGGAATCCTCAAGGATCATCCCGAACACGTTGCCGCGCGCATGGGCCTCGCGGAGCTGGCACTGCGCGCCAACGATCTCAAGGGCGCCGCGGCCGCGCTCGAGCCGATACGCGCGCGGGATGCCTCCGCGCTGGCGCCGCGCCTGGCGCTGGCGCGCGTCTACCTGCTCGACGCGCGCGCGCAGGACGCGAATGCCGTGCTCGGCGAGCTCGACAAGCTGGCCACCGGCAATGCGGCCGTCGCCAATGCCATCGGCATGTTGTATCTCGACGCCGGCCGCTACGACGAGGCCGGCGCGCGTTTCAAGAAGGCCGCCGATCTCGAGGGCGACAACGCGCTTTACTGGCTCAACCTGGCGCGCACGCAGCTGGCGCTGGACCGGCGCGCGCTGGCGCGCGAATCGCTGGAGCGCGCGCGCACCGCGCAGCCCGACTCAGTGTCGGTGGTCGCGGCGCTGGCCATGCTGGACGTGCGCGACGGCCGGCCCACCGCGGGCGCGCAGCGCATCTCCGCCCTGCGCAAGGTGCATCCCAACGATCCGTCGATGCTGGCGCTCGAGGGCGACTTCTACGCGGCCATCCGCGAGTACGACGCCGCGAGCCGCGCCTTCGATGCGGCGCTGAAACTGCGGCCGAGCGCCGCCATCAGCGTGCGTGCCTACACGGCGCGGCGCGATGGCCGGCTGCGCGATGCCACCGCGCCGCTCGAATCCTGGGTGGCCAGGAGGCCCGAGGATTTTTCCGTGCAGGCGGTGCTCGCCGAGGCCTATGCGAATGGCGGCCAGCGCCGCAAGGCGCGCGAGAAATACGAGTTCATCGTCGACAACGCGCCGCCCAATGCCGTGGTGCTCAACAACCTGGCGTGGCTGTACTACGAAACGCAGGACGCGCGCGCCGAGTCGACCGCGGCGCGTGCCTGGCAGCTGGAGCCGACCAACCCCTACATCGCCGATACCTACGGCTGGATCCTGGTCGAGAACGACAAGGTGGGCGAGGGCCTGAAGCTCCTGCGGGATATCGAGGGCAAGGGCAATTCCGACGTTAAGTATCACTACGCCGCGGCACTGGCCCGCAGCGGCGACGTGAACGGGGCGCGCCAGCGCCTGAAGGCCCTGCTGGAGACCAGCGAGCCCTTCGACTCGCAGGGCGACGCGCGGCGCCTGCTGCAGGAACTCTCCAGCCGCTGATCAGCGAATGCGAAGCCGGTCACATGCGGGCGGATGCGCACGCATATGGCCCCCGTGCCCCCGGAAATGCTCTGTTACCCTTCCGCCGGTGCCCAGGGAAGCCCGCACTGGGCCGCTATCACATTGATTACGGTCATGAATTCCAAGCAAAGCTGGATTGCCAAGTTCGCCCTCGCGCTGCTGTTGACCGCCGTTTCCCCGGGAAGCTGGGCGGCTGAGGGCACCGTCGTGGCCCAGGCCGCACCCGCGGCGACCACCCCCGACACCCAGGCGGCTCCTCCGGCCGCCACCGATTCCACCTACGTCATAGGCCCCGGCGACATCCTCCAGGTGTTCGTGTGGCGCCAACCCGAACTCACCGTGTCGGTGCCGGTGCGACCCGACGGCAAGGTCTCGACCCCGCTGGTCGAAGACATCGTCGCGGTCGGCAAGACGCCTTCGCAGCTCGCGCGCGAGATGGAGAAGGTGCTGTCCGAATACGTGCGTTCACCGCAGGTGAACGTGATCGTGAGCCAGCCGATCAGCACGCTGAGCCAGATCAAGATCATCGGCCAGGTGGCGAGGCCGCAGGCGATTCCATATCGCGAAGGCATCACGGCGCTCGATGCCGTGCTCGCGGTCGGCGGACTGGCGCCGTTCGCCGCCGGCAATCGCGCCAAGATCGTTCGCAGCGAGAACGGCAAGCAGCGCGAAATCAAGTTGAAGCTCGACGACCTCGTCAACAAGGGCGACATGCACCAGAACCTGGCGCTGAAACCCGGCGACGTGCTGGTCGTTCCTGAATCCCGATTCTGAGGCCCACGATGAACGACATGCTCAGCCGGCTTTTCGACGACGTCCGCGGCGCGTGGCGCTTCCGGCGTCATGCCCTGCTGGCGGCATGGGGCATCTGCATGGCGGCCTGGCTCGCCGTGATGGCGCTGCCGGACCAGTACCGCGCCAGCGCGCGCGTGTTCGTCGATACGCGCACCGCGCTCGACCGTTACGTCAAGGACCTCGCGATCCAGCAGGACGTGAACGCGCAGATCAACTTCGTGCGCCAGGCGCTGCTCAGCCGCCCGCAGCTCGAGAAAGTCATCCGCGAAACCGATCTCGATCTGCGCGCCAAGACCGCGCACGCGCGCGTCTCGTTGGTCGAGGCGCTGCAGAAGCAGATCAAGATCACCGCCACCGATGCCGGCACCGGCGGCCTGGTGTTCACGCTGACCTACGAGGATCGTGACCGCCAGACCAGCCTGCGCGTGGTCGAGATGCTCATGAACACCTTCGTGGAAGAGGTGCTGGGCGGCAAGCGCACGGGTTCGGAAGTCGGCCAGAAATTCCTGCAGGAACAGATCGAGGAATACGAGCAACGCCTGCGCGAGGCCGAAGAACGCCTCGCGGATTTCAAGCGCCGCAACGTCGGTCTCATGCCCGGCGCGCAGGGCGACTACTTCACCCGCCTGCAGGGCGAGCTGCAGAACATCGAAAGGACCAAGGGCGAGCTGAACATCGCGCTGACCAGCCGCGACGAGCTCGACCGCCAGCTGCGCGGTGAAGCCTCGGCGCTCGGCAATCGCGCCTCGCCGGTCGCGGCCGCGACGATGACCGAGACGCAGACGCGCATCCAGGAAGCGCAGACCCGCCTCGACAACCTGCTGCTGCAGTACACCGAGAAACATCCGGACGTGGTGGCGTTGCGCCAGACGATCACGCAGCTCGAGGAACGCCGCCGCGAGGAACTCGCCGCGTTGAAGGGCACCAACACGCTGCCGGCCGGCGCCGCGTCGAACCCGGTGGTGCAGAGCATCCAGCTGGCGCTGAACAAATCCGACGTCGAGATCGCGGCGCTGCGCGCGCGCATCACCGAGGGCCAGCGCAAGGTCGCCGAGCTGCAGAAGCTGGTCGACACCGCGCCCGAGGTCGAAGCCGAATTCACGCGCCTCAATCGCGACTACGACGGCATGCGCGAGCGTTATGCCGCGTTCGTCGACCGCGCCGAGCGCGCCAAGATCGGCGACCAGGCCGAGGAGACCGAGGCGGTGCGCTTCGAAGTGCTGGATCCGCCGGCCGCGAAATTCGAACCCGTCGCTCCGAACCGTCCGTTGCTGCTGGGCGGCGCGCTGGTGTTCGGCCTGCTCGCGGGCGGGACGCTGGCCTTCGTGCTGCACCAGTTGCGGCCGGTATTCACCAGCAGCCGCATGCTCAACGAGATCACCAGCCTGCCGGTGTACGGCGTGGTCAGCGAAACCTGGCGCGACAAGCACCACCGCCGGCGTCGCAGGGAATTCCTGCGGTTCGCCGCGGCGGCAGCCATGCTGATCGTGGTCTTCGTGTTCGTGCTGCGGATCAGCGAAGCCGGGATCCGCGTCCCGCTATAACTTTTGAATAGTTTGGAGTCGGCATGAGCCTCGTAGAAAGGGCACTCAAGAAGCTTCAGGAAAGCGGCCAGCAGGGGAAGGCTCCCGGTGCGACCGCGCCGGCGGCCGGCGCGCCCATCGGCGCCGCGACCTCCTCGCCGGCTGCGCCGTCCGCGCCCGTCGTGCGCCGCCCGGTGAACCAGCGTCCGGCCATCAGCGTGGACCGCGCCGCGTTGCGTGCCGCCGGCCTGATCGCACCCGAACACCAGGAGCGCCAGCTCGCCGACCAGTATCGCCAGATCAAGCGTCCACTGATCGCCAACGCCACCGGCCGCGGCTCGAAGAAAGTGCACAACGGCCAGCTGATCATGACGGCGAGCGCGCTGCCGAACGAAGGCAAGACCTTCACCAGCATCAACCTCGCGCTGAGCCTCGCGCTGGACAAGGACCTCACCGTGCTGCTGGTCGACGCCGACGTGTCGAAGCGCCACATCAGCCGCATCCTCGGCGTTGAAGAGGAAGCGGGCCTGCTCGATGCGCTCAAGGACGACAAGGTCGACCTGGAGTCGCTGGTGATTCCCACCGACATCGGCGGCCTGAGCATCCTGCCCGCCGGCAATCGCACCGACATCGCGACCGAACTGCTGTCGAGCACGCACATGGAAAGGACCGTGACGCGTCTCGGTGCGCACGATCCGAACCGCATCGTGCTGCTCGATTCGCCGCCGTTGCTGTTGACCAGCGAATCGCGCGCGCTCGCGGCCATGGTGGGCCAGGTGATCCTCGTGGTGCGCGCCGGGCACACGCCGCAACAGGCGGTGCTCGATGCGGTGAGCCACATTCCCGCGGACAAGGCGGTGGGCTTCGTCCTCAACCAGAGCCACCTGCAGAGCTCCGAGGGTTACTACTACACCGACGGGCAACACGCCTCGTCGAAAGCATGATTGGTCGGCGCGGCGCGCGCCGAGGGGCAGGGAGTACGACAATGGAATCCAGCAGCCGATCGGCGGTAGCCTGCGGCGTCGCGGTCGCCGGCCTGCTCGTGGGCGCGAGCGGCGCGCGCGCGGCCGAGCTGAGTTATGGCGGCTACATGGGGCTCGGTCACACCGACAACATCGAGCGCCTCAACACGGGTGGCCACGCGGACACGATCGCCAGCGTCGGCGGCCAGCTGCGCCTCGACCACCAGTCCAGCCGCACCAACGTCAACATCGCCACGCGGCTCGAATACCGCGACTACCTGGACAACACCTTCGACTCCGAGGTCATCGGCAACCTGGTCGGGTCCGGCGTGTTCGACATCATCGAGGAGCGCTTCACCTGGACCGTCGAAGACACCTTCGGCCAGATGACGCAGAACCAGTTCGCGCCGGTCACGCCGGGCAACCGCGAGAACGTCAACTATCTATCCACCGGTCCGGACATCACGTTCCCGTTCATGTCGAGCAACCGGCTGGTGCTGCGCGGCCGTTACGTGGACGTCGACTACGAGATCAGCAACCTCGGCAACACGCGCATCCGTGGCGAAATAGCCTTGCAGCACGACCTGTCCGGCAACTCGGATGTGTCGCTGAACGCCACCTCGGAAGAAGTGGATTTCGAGGACGACCTGCAGTTCATCGATTTCGATCGCAACGAAGGGTTCCTCAGCTACCACAGCAGCGGGTCGCGCACCACGCTGGCCATCGACGCCGGCATCACCAACATCAAGTCGCAGGGCGAGACCAATGACACCTGGCTGGGAAGAATCGAGGTGGAGCGCAGGCTTTCGACTTCCTCCACCCTGTCGCTCGAGCTGGGCCACGACTACTCCGACTCCGGCACCTCGTTCGTCGAGCTGCAGTCCCTGCAGCCCGGCGCCGTCGACCCGGTTCCGGTGCAGCAGACCGCGACGCCGTTCGAGAACTCCTACGCGCTGCTCGACCTGCGCTATTCCTGGCATCGCACCGAGTTGCTGGTGCGTTCGTCGTACAACGACGAGGTCTACGACGACCAGCCGCTGTTCGACCGCACGCGCACGACCTTCGAGGCCAACGTGGAGCGTGACCTGAACGCCGCGCTGCAGGCGCACGTCGGCGTCAACTGGTCGCAGCAGGACTACGAATCGCTGAACCGCCAGTTCTCCGACCTCACGGCCTCGATCGGCATGCGCTGGAACTTCGGTCGCCGCAGCTACCTGAGCGCCGACTACCAGTACCTGGATCGCGACGACGACCTGGATCTCGCCAAGTACTCCGCGAACGAGGTGTGGCTGCGCTTCTCGTACATGGTGGGCGAGGACGCGCGCCTCGGCGGCTTCGGCGGCCCCTGAGCGAATCGTGCGGATTTCGATCGCCGCCACCGCGCCAGCCGGGTGGGACGAATTCGTCCTCGAGCACCCGCAGGCTTCCGCCTGTCATCGTGCCGCTGCCGTGGCCATTGGCCAGCGCGCCTTCGGCCTGGAGACCTTCTATCTATCCGCCGCGGATGATGCCGGCCGGCTGACCGGCGTGCTGCCGCTGGTCGAGCAGTCCAGCGTGATCTTCGGCCGGTTCCTGAGCTCGATCCCGTTCTTCACCTACGGGGGCGTGCTGGCGCGCGATCCGCAGGTGGCCGCCGCGCTCGCGGCGCGCGCCGGCGAGCTGGCGCGCGAGCGACGCGCCAAGCACGTCGAGCTGCGCCACGACGCACCGCTCGCCGGCCTTGGCTTCGCCGAGCGCCTCGACAAGCTTTCGATGGTGCTGCCGCTGCCGGCGGACGAAGCCGCGTTGTCCAGGCAACTCGGTTCCAAGCTGCGTTCGCAGATCAAGCGCGCCGAGCGCGAGAACCCGGAGATCCTCTGGGGCGGCGCGGAGCTGCTGGGCGATTTCTACCAGGTGTTCGCGCGTTCGATGCACGAGCTCGGCACGCCGGTCTACCCGCGACGCTTCTTCGACGTGACGCTCGAGGCGCTGCGCGACGTGCTCGAGGTGCTGGTGGTGCGGGTGCGCGGACGCGCCGAGGCGGCCGCCATGATGATCCGCCACGGCGATCGCATCGAGGTGCCGTGGGCGGCCTGCTCGCCGGAAGGCAAACGCGGCGCGCTCAACATGCGCATGTACTGGGAGATGCTGCGACGTTGCGTGGCGCAGGGCGCGCGCGCCTTCGACTTCGGCCGCTCCACACTCGACAGCGGCACCTATCGATTCAAGGCGCAGTGGGGCGCGAAGCCGCTGCAGCTGCACTGGTATTACTGGCTGCCCGAGGGCGCCGAACTACCGCGGCTCAATCACTCGAATCCGAAATACGAACTGGCGGCCAGGGTCTGGCGGCGCATGCCGCTGTGGAGCGCGAACCTCATCGGTCCGTGGGTGGCGCGCAACTTGCCCTGAGCGTCAGTGGTGATCGTCGAGCCGCGGATGCAGCCATCCGGGCAAGGCCAGCATCGCGCGGAATTGTTCGGCCGTCGCGCCGGGACTCATGCCGATGCGCCGCAGCTCCAGGGCCTGCAGCGCGCCCGACCAGTTGACGCCCTGCCGGTAGGAGACGGCGAGCTCGTATCCGCAGGCGCGTGCCGCGGACGTGGCGCGCGCGTCGTAGGTATCGGGAGTGCCGAATGGATAGGCGAGCGAGCGTACCGGCTTGCCGAGCAATTGCGAGAGGCTGGCCTTCGAGTCGCGCAACTCGCGTTCGACGGCCTCGTCACTGGCCAGCGCGAGATTGGGATGGGTCACCGTATGCGAACCGAATTCGATGCCTGCCGCGCTCATCTCGAGCAGCTGTGCGCGGGTGATGGAGCGGCTGAGCTCGCAGGCGCGCGCGTCCATCTGCGGAGCGAAGCGCGCCCGCCATTCGTCGACCAGCACGCGGCGCCGCGGGTTGGGGCAGGCCTTGAGGATGCGATGCAGCTGCGCGATCGCGGCTCGCCGGCTGGGGAGGTCGCCGGCCGCGGGCAATCCCCGCGGACACTCCTCGAACACCAGCGCGCGCGGCGCCACGCGCAGCATCAGGTGCGCGGTGATCTCGAACCAGAACGGCTGCTCGTCCTCGAGGTGCTCGGTGGAGACGAACACGGTCGCGGGAATCCGGTGGCGACGCAGGATCGGAAACGCGCACTCGAAGGTGTCGTTGAAGCCGTCGTCGAAGGTGACCGCCACGGCGCGTTCCGGCAGAGTACCGCCGTGCGTCACGGCGTCGGCGATGCGATCGAGCGCCACCGGGTTGGCGTATTCGCGCAGAGCGCGCATCTGGGCTTCGAACTCCTGCGCGCTGGCGCTGATGAGTCCGAGATCGAGGGGGTAGTCTTGCGGCCGCTCGACGGTGGCGATGCGATGGTAGGCGAGGATCAGCACCGGCGTGCGACCGCGATCGTGCAGGCGCCGCAGGATGCCCAACGCCCCCGAGCGCACCACGGCCGCGGCCAGCCGTTGTTGTTTGCTCCTGCGCGCAGGCGGTTCGTCGCTGGACATGCCGCAGAGTGTGGCTGATCCCGGGAGCCTCGTGCGCGATATCTACCAGAAATTCCGCTCCGCCCTGCGTGCCCACACGCTGGCCAAACTGTTCGTGCAGGCGGTGTCGTGGCTGGGCATGGTCTACGTGCTGCGCACGCTCGATGCGCACGCGGTGGGCGTGTTCGCCCTTGCTACCGTGGCGCTGAGCTACGCCTCGCTGATGTACGAAGGCGGCATGCTCGAAGCACTGGTGCAGCGACACCCGGAGTCGTTGGGTGAAAAACGCGCGGTCTTCACGCTGTTGCTGGCTTCGGGCGTGGGCGCCGCATTGCTGCTGGCGGCCCTGGCGGCGCCGATCGCCGCGCTGGTGGCGACGCCGGAAGTCGCGCCGCTGATCATCGTGCTGGCCGGCAGTTTGCTCGCGATCGCCCTCGGCATCCTGCCGCATGCGCGCCTCATCCACGACATGCGGTTCGGCGCGCTCGCGGTGATCTCCTCGATCCAGGCGCTGGTCGGGTCGGTGGTGATGGTGGCGCTGGCCTGGTCCGGCGCGGGCGCCTGGTCGCTGGTGTGGGGGCAGGTCGCAGGCGTCGTGGTGCGCACGGTACTGCTGAACTTCGTCGTGCCCAGCCTGCATCTGCCGTCCCGCTCGCTGTCGCATGCGTTCCGCTACCTGCACACCAGCGGCGTGCTGATCGCCGATGGTCTGCTGTTCCGCTGGTACACCTCCATCGACACCTTCCTGCTCGGTCGCTGGGCCGGCACCACGCAGCTGGGCCACTTCAGCTTCGGCCAGCAGGTGGCGAACACGCCGCTGGAGAAGATCGCCACCGTGGTCAACGACGTGTCGTTGCCGGCGTACACCAACCTGGCCGCGGACCGGCACGAGGCCGCGAGCCTCATGCTCGAGACCATGCGCGCGCACGCCGCCATCGGCCTGCCCATCTACTGGGGCATCGCCAGCGTGGCCGCCACCGCGGTGCCGCTGATCTTCGGCGAACAGTGGCTGCCCGCGGTGTTCCCGCTGGTGGCGTTGTGCGTGATCGCGCCGCTGCGCCTGATCGGCAGCGTAGAGACCCCGGCGATGACGGGCATCGGCCGCGCCGTCGTGCTGCTGCGGACCAAGCTGATCATCGTGCCCGTCATGACGCTGGCGCTGTTCGCCGGCGCCTGGTGGGGCGGGGTGCGTGGCGTGTCGATGGCCTGGCTGTGCGTGTTCCCGCCGGTGTACGCGCTCGCGTTCCGGCTGGTGCTCGGCGCCATCGGGCTCAGCTTCACGCAGTTGCTCGGGGTGTTGCGCGGCCCGGCCTTCGCCGCGGCGGTGATGGCGGGCTGTGTCGCCGGCGCGCAGCACTGGGCCAGCGCCGCCCTCCAGCTGCCCGCCGTGGTCAAACTACTGGCGCTCATCGGGTTCGGCGCGCTGCTGTACCCGGCGATGCTGTGGATCGCGGATCGCGGCGCGTTCGAGCTGCTGCGGCGGCGCGCGCGCATGCTGGTGTCGGAGGGCTGATGCCGGCGCTGCGCGTGCGGGCCTGGACCCGCGACGAATTCCTCGCGGGGCGTGACGCCTGGCAGGCGCTGCGGGCGCGTTCGCAGGCCGATGCGCTGTTCATGTCCTGGGACTGGCTCTCCAGCTGGTGGCGCCACCACGAAACACTGCTCGGCGCCGGGTTGTGCGTGCTCGGCGTGTACTCGGAGCAGGGCGAACTGCTCGGCCTGGCGCCGTTCTACCGGCACGAGTGCCGGCATCGCGGCCTGTTCGGCGCGCGGCGCCTGGAATTGCTGGGCAATGCCTGGCGCCATGACACGGCCATCTACTCCGAGTACCTCGACCTCATCGTGGACACGGGCCAGCGCGATGCGGTCTGCGAGGCGCTGCGCGACTGGCTGCGCGCGAACGCCGGGTGGGACGAGCTGGTGCTGGCGAACCTGCGCCCGGGGAGCGTCGCGGCGCAGCTGGCGCGTGCCTGTGCCGGCTTCGCGTATCCGCGCCGGGCGGAATCGACCACCGGGTGGAGCGTCACGCTGCCGGCATCGTTCGAGGAATTCACGTCGACCTTGTCCTCGAACACTCGCCGCAAGACGCTGCACCAGCGGACCAAGCTCGCGGATGCCGCGTGCGTGTCGATCGGCGCCGGCGGATACGCCGCATCGCTGGCGCGGCTCGAGGCGCTGGTCGAGAGTCGCTGGGGTCGCGCGCCGGCGGCGCAGCTGCGCGCCCGATTCCATGCCGACGTGGCCGCGGGCCTCGGCGACGGCGTGCGCCTGACCGAGTTGCGATCCGGCACGGAATGCGTTTCCGTGCTGCTGAGCCTGCGCGCCGGCGACACCGAGTACTACCTGCTGTCGGGATTCGATGCGCGTTTCACGCAGGGACTTTCTCCGGGCTACCTGCATCTCGGCTACGCCATCGAAGCCGCCTGCGGCGCGGGCGTGCGGCGCTTCGATTTTCTCGCCGGCCGCGGCTTGCACCGCGACTACAAGGCCGACTTCGGCGCGCAATCAACGCCGCTGCAATCCGTTCACCTGGTGAGAAGGCCATCACTCCGCGTGATGTTCCGCCTCGTCGATCTGCTGCGCGGCGCGCGCCAAATCGATTAGGCTTCATCGACAAACAACATGCGCATCCTGTTCATCACCCATCGCCTGCCGTATCCGCCCAACAAGGGCGACAAGATCCGCTCGTTCAACCTGCTCGAATACCTGTCGAAGCGGCACGAAGTGTACCTGGCCTGCCCGGTGGACGACCCGGCGGACCTCGCTTTCGTCGCCGAGCTCGAGCGTCGTTGCGCCGGCGTATTCACCGGGCGCATCGATGGACGCGGCCGGCTGCGCGCGGGACTGAGCGCACTCGCGACGCGCAGCCCCATCAGCGTGCGCCACTTCCATGCCGCGGAACTGCAGCGGCGCATCGATGCATTCCTCGACGCGCACGACATCGACGCGGTGTTCTGCTTCTCGTCGACCATGGCCGAATACGTATTCCGCTCGCGGCACGCGGCCGGCAAGTTGCGCCAGGCGCTGCGCCTCATCGACCTGATCGACGTCGACTCCTACAAGTGGCGGCAATACCGCGACCGCAACCCGGTGCCGCAACGCTGGGTGTATGCGTACGAAGCACGCCGCCTGGCCGACTACGAACGCCGCATCGCCGCCGAGTTCGACCACCTGTTCCTGGTGAGCAGCCAGGAGCGCGGCTACATGCCGGCCGGTGCCCGCGTGGATCACCTGCAGGCGTTGTCGAACGGCGTCGACCTCGGCTACTTCGCGCCGCGCGATACCGCCCCGGGTACGCCGCCGTCGCTGGTGTTCACCGGCGTCATGGATTACTGGCCGAACATCGAGGGCGTGCAGTGGTTCGCCGACGCCGTGCTGCCGCGAATCCGCGCGCAGTTGCCCGACGTGCGCTTCGTTATCGTGGGCTCGAAACCGACCGAGGCCGTCAAGCGTCTCGCGGATCGACCGGGCATCGAAGTGACCGGATTCGTCGACGACGTGCGCGACTACGTGGCGCGCGCGGCGCTGTGCGTGGTGCCGCTGCGCGTCGCGCGCGGCCTGCAGAACAAGGTGCTCGAGGCCATGGCCATGGGCAAGGCCGTGGTGTGCACCTCGCAGTCGCTCGAAGGAATTCGCGCAAGCGTGGGCGAGGACGTGATCGTGGCCGATGACGAGGCGGGCCTCGCCCGCGAAGTCATCCGCCTGTTGCAGGCGCCCCAGGCAGCGGCCGACATCGGGCGCCGTGCGCGGCAAAGCATGGAGCGCAACTATTCGTGGGAGGCGAACCTGCGCCCGCTCGATGACTTGCTGGAGCGCCCGGATGCGGCGCGACGTGCGAGCGGAGGAGCGCGGGCATGAGCCACCTGGCGAGCATCGTGGTGCGCGAGACGCAGGGTATCGCGAGAAACAATGAACCGGTTCGCCATGGACTGCCGCTGGCACGCGGCGCCTTGGGCGATGCGGCGCAATGCGCGCTGGTCGACGCGCACGGGCAGCGCGTCGCCGCGCAGTTCCGCGCGCTGGCCCATTGGCCGGACGGCAGCATCAAGTGGCTGTTGCTGGATGCCTGCCTTGACAGCGCGGCGAACGCCGAGCAACGCCTGGCGATCAGGCGCGAGCCGGCCGCCGCCATCCAGGGCGTCGTCGTGCATTCGTCGGCCGACGCACTGCGTGTCGCAACCGGCGCCGCGACCTTCACGGTTCCCCGCGCCGATGGCGGCGTCATTGCCCAGGTCACGACGGGCGAACAGGCCTGCCTCGATCCGCAGGGCCTGTCGCTGCGCGCCCGCGGCGCGCGTGGCGCCGCGCTCGCGATGCGCTTCACCGCGACCACGGTCGAAGAAGAAGGCGCGGTCCGTACCAGCCTGCTGCGCACCGGCGTGCTGGAACGCGACGGCCGCGAAGCGGCGCGCCTCGCGCTGCGCCTGGTGTTCACGCGCCAGTCGGCCGCGGTGCGCATCGAGTGCGAGTTGTGGAACCCGCAAGCCGCGCAACACATCGGCGGACTCTGGGACCTCGGTGATGCGGCTTCGCTGCGGCTCGAGGACCTGTCACTGGAGCTGCGACCCGCGCGGCCGCCGGCGCGGCTGGCGTGGCAGGCGGCGCCCGGCGAATGGCACGATGCGGGCACGGCCGGCTGGTCTATCTACCAGGATTCGAGCGGCGGCGAGCGCTGGGATTCCCCCAACCATCTCGACGCGCGCGGCCAGTCCACCGTGTCGTTCCGCGGCTTCCGCGTGCGCGGCGAGGGCGGTGCGACGCTCGCCGAAGGACTGCGCGCCAGCCCGGCGTTGCGCCTGGCGGGGCCCGCCGGCTCGGTATGCGCGGGCGTGGAGCAGTTCTGGCAGAACTTCCCCAAGGCGTTGCGCTGGAGCGGCGGCACGCTGGGCCTGGGATTGTTCCCGGCCGAAAGCACCGCGGGTTTCGAGATTCAGGGCGGCGAGAAAAAGCGACACGCCGCGTGGCTGGACTTTGGCGCGGCGAGTGCGGGCGCGGCGCAACTGCATGCGCCGCTCGCGGTGTCGCTGGATGCGCGCGAGTCCGCGGCCACCCGCGCCGTGGGCTACCTGCTGCCGGTGACCGAAGACCGCAACGCCGGCTATCTCGCCTACGTCGACACGCTGGTGCAGGGCCCGGACTCCGTCGCCGCCAAGCGCGAGCTCATCGACGAATACGGCTGGCGCAATTTCGGCGACCTGTACGCCGACCACGAGGCGGTGAACCATCGCGGATCCGCGCCGTTCATCTCCCACTACAACAACCAGTACGACTTCGTCTTCGGCGCGGGCATGCACTTCCTGCGCGGCGGCGATGCCCGCTGGCGCGAGCTGATGGTGGACTCGGCCCGCCACCTCATCGACATCGACCTCTACCACACGTCCGGGGACAAGTCGGTGTTCAACGGCGGCCTGTTCTGGCACACCGATCACTACCAGCCCGCGGCCACCTGCACGCACCGCACCTACAGCCGGCGCAATGCGCGCGGACCGTACGGTGGCGGCCCAAGCAACGAACACAACTACACCTCCGGGCTGCTGCAGTACCACTTCCTCAGCGGCGATCCGCAGGCGGCGCGCGCCGTCGAGCAGCTCGCCGACTGGGTCATCGCCATGGACGACGGGGCGGGCACCTTGTTAGGCCTGGTCGACGATGGCCCCACCGGGCTCGCCAGCAAGACCAGCACCCCGGACTTCCACAAGCCGGGACGGGGCGCGGGCAATTCCATCAACGCGCTGCTGGATGCGTACACGCTCACGCGCCGGCGCGGTTACCTGCGGTTCGCCGAGACGCTGATCCAGCGCGTCATCCACCCGCACGAAGACGTGGCCGCGATCAAGTTCGACGAGCCCGAGACCAGGTGGTCCTATCTCGTGTTCCTGCAGGTGCTGGGCAAGTACCTCGACCACAAACTCGAATGGGGCGAGACGGACTTTGCATTCTGGTACGCGCGCGGTTCGCTGCTGAACTACGCGCGCTGGATGCGCGAGCACGAGCAGCCGTACAAGGACGTGTTGCACAAGGTGGAGATTCCCACCGAGACCTGGCCGGCGCACGACATCCGCAAGTGCCACGTGTTCCACCTGGCGGCGCGTTACGCCGTGCCGGAGGAGCGCGCCGGGTTCACCGCGAAGGCGGTGCGGTACTTCGAGCGCTGCATGGCCGACCTGCTGTCCTTCCCGACCGCGTACCTGACCCGGCCGCAGGTGATCCTGTGCGTGTACGGCGTGGTGCATGGTTACTACCTCGCCGATCCGCACGTCGCGCAGTTGCCGCCCGAGCCGCGCTACGATTTCGGCGCGCCGGTCGTCTTCGAGACGCAGCGCTCGCGCCTCAGGTCGACCTTGCGCCGCAAGCTCTCGGTGACCTGGGCGGAGTTGCGGCGCCTGCTGGGTGATCGCGTGCGTTCCAGGTTCAAGAGGTCCTGAGGCAATGAGGCGGGCTATCAAGGCGCTGGTGTTCGGGATCGCGTGGATCGCGGTGTCGCCGCTGATCCTGTTGACCTGGCTGGAAGCGAAACTCTCGCGCAGCGAACACGTGTTCCAGTTCTGCGCGCACCTCGTGGCGCCGCTGCCCGGCTGGCCGGGCGCCAAGCTGCGCGGCGCGTTCTACTGCGCCACGCTCGCGAACTGCCACTGGGAGACGCACATCGGTTTCGGTTCGATCTTCACGCATCGCGGCGCCACGCTCGCGCCGAACGTGTCCATCGGTGCGTACTGCGTCATCGGCCATGCCGATCTCGGGGCCGGGGTCATGACGGGCAGCCGCGTCAGCATTCCGAGTGGCAAGCGCCAGCACTTCGGGGGCGAGGGCGAGCTGGTCTCGGAGACCCGTTATGACACGGTCCGGATCGGTGCCGGATGCTGGGTGGGCGAGGGCGCCATCGTGCTGGCCGAGGTGGGGGCCGGATCAGTGGTGGCCGCCGGCGCGGTCATCGTAAAGCCCGTGCCCGAGCGCTGCCTGGTGGGGGGGAACCCCGGGCAGGTGCTGCGTTCGCCGCCCTGAGGGCTTCTCCCGCGCCGTGGCGGGCGCTGTGTCGGGGGGATCAACCCACGGCTGAAGGCGCAATAACCTTTTGTATGCGCTCGTTTTTCCGCTGTGCGGTGCTTCAAGTTTTTGGCACTTGCCCCGCCGGTGGCTATTGGCGCGCCCGGAGCGATTGAAGAGCATTTGCGTCCCCCACGAGGTGGGCAAACAAACAGGGTCGCAGCTCACGTCGCGGTCCGATCAATCAGGGACGTCGGCCGGGCCATGCATTCACAGGTCATTGCAACGGGAAAACTGCCGCCGCAGGGTGGGCGGCCGTTGCGCGTGCTGCACCTGGGCAGCCCTTCCGGGCTATATGGCGCCGAGCGCTGGATCATCGCGCTGGTCGGGCACCTGGACACCGCGCATGTCCATTCCATCGTCGGGGTGATCAAGGACGCGCCGGACAACGGCCTTGAATTGTGCGAGCAGGCGCGCGCGCGCGGCGTCGAGACCCAGGTCATCGAGGCCTTCGGCAAATTCAACTGGTCGAGCGTCACGGCGCTGCGCCGTTTCATCCGCGAGCGCCAGGTCGACATCCTGCACACCCATGGCTACAAGACCGACCTGGTCGGATTGCTCGCGACGCTGGGCACGCGCTGCCGGCTGATTTCCACGCCGCATGGCTGGACCGTCGAGGCGGATTTCAAGCTGCGCGTCTACGAGGCGATCGATCGCCTGTCGTTCGCCTTCATGGCGGCGGTGGCGCCGCTGTCCGAACAATTGCGACTCGAACTGGCGCGCATGCCCTGGCTGCGACGCAAGATCCACCTGATCCGCAACGGCGTCGACCTGTCCGAGGTCCACGCGGCCCCGGCAACCTGTGCCGAAATCGAGCAGGTCAAGGCGCGCGGAGAGTTCGTGCTGGGATACATCGGGCGACTGGTCACCGCCAAGGGACTGGATCACCTGCTGCGTGCGGTGGCGTCGCTGCCGGAACGCCGCGTGCACCTGTGCATGATCGGCGAGGGTCCGCAGCGCGAAGAGCTCGAGGCGCTGGCGCGCGAGCTCGGAATCGCCGCGCGCGTGAAGTTCCACGGTTACCGCGCCGACCGCCTGTCGTTCCTCAAGCAGATGGACGCGTTCGTGCTGCCCTCGCTGTCCGAAGGCATCCCGCGTTGCGTGATGGAATCGATGGCCGCGAACGTCCCGGTGATCGCCACCGACATCCCGGGTTGCCGCGTCGTGATCGAGGACGGCCAGACCGGCCTGCTCGTGCCCGTGGCGCAATCGCAGGGTCTATCTACCGCCATCGCCAGGCTGGTCGACGACCCGGCCTTGCGCGCCCGCCTGGCGGCGGCCGGCAAGGCGCACGTCGAAAAGGAATTCTCGGCGGCCACCATGGCGCTGCGCTACCAGGAGTTGTACCGCGAGGTCACCGGCACCGCGGTGGCCGGTGCGCGCCTCGCCGGGGTGGCCGAATGAAGATCCTGTTCATCAGCGAGGAGTTTCCGTACCCGCTGGACACGGGCGGCAACGTGCGCACCTTCCACCTGCTGCGCGCGCTCGCGGCGGAGCATGAAGTGACGCTGGTGGCGCAGCGGCGTCCCGGCCTGGAAACCGCGGACATCGAAACGGTCCGCCGGCTGGTGCGGGACGTGCACCTGGTGGAGACACCGGGCAAGGGCATCGCGCGTGAACTCGGCGGGTTGGGTCGCAGCGTGCTTGGCGGCGCTCCTTTCCTGATCGAACGGCATCGCAACCCGCATCTGCAGGCGAAGATCCGCGCCCTGGCGGGCGCCGACCATTTCGACGCCGTGCATTTCAATCACCTCGACGCGGCCATGTACGACGCCGCCGTGCCGCGTTCCGTGGCGCGCGTGCTCGACCAGCACAACGTGGTGACCAACCAGTTGAAGACCACGCTGGCCGCGGAGACGCGCGCGCTGCGCCGGCTGGTGTTGCGCGCCGATCTTCCGCGGCTCGCGAGCTTCGAAGGCGCGCGTTGCAATGCCATGCAGGCCTGCCTGGTCTGTTCCGATGATGACGCGCGCTACCTGCGCGAGCTGGGCGTGACGTCGAACCTCGCCGTGGTGCCCAATGGCGTCGACCTCGATTTCTTCCAGCTCGGCGAACTGGCAAACGCGCCGCGGCTGTCGTTCGTGGGCACGCTGGACTACGACCCCTGCGAGCGCGGCGTCTGGTACTTCTGCAACGAGATCCTGCCGAAGATCCGCGCGGCGCAACCCGGCGTGACGTTCACCGCCATCGGCCGCAATCCTTCGCGCCGCCTGCTGAAGCTGGCCG
>Ga0315912_10001829_pt1 | contig 24378 bp, 16 predicted proteins | sample VfabasoilMG_FD_204469 | JGI IMG/M metagenome (GOLD analysis project Ga0315912, IMG submission 204469) | Garden soil microbial communities collected in Santa Monica, California, United States - V. faba soil | ecosystem: Environmental > Terrestrial > Soil > Garden | place: USA: California... | reverse complement strand
GCTTGCGACCAGAGTCAGAAAGCCGACCAGCACGCCCATGCCAACCCAGGAGGAAAGCTCGACCATGAGGGAGCCGACCATGAGTCGAGCCGACACGCCGAGCCGTGCGGCCGCGGCGACCCGCACCGCCAAGAGCCCCACCTTCCCCGGCGTGTAGCGAGCCATCTGGGCGTCGAGATACATCGAGGTCAGGTCGAGCCAGGGCAAGGGCCGTCCGGCGAGCCTCTCGAGCAAGGCGCCAAAGGCGAGTGCCTGCACGAGCACCCCCAGAAGCGCCGGCAAGAAAGCTGCCAGGAGCCAACCTGGGTGGACCGTCACGCGTGCGGCTTCGAAGCGAGCGCTGAGCTCGACGGCCACAGCCACGACCGAAACCGCCACCAGGAGCTGCCCGAGGCGCCGCAGCCAGCGCCACCACCCCTCGCGCCCTCGCGGAGGAGCTGGCGGAGGTGCTCCCGCAGGAGACGGCGGACGACCTCCCGGAGCATCAGCCTGCAGAGGAGGCACTGGTTCGGCCATCAGCAGAAAGGTGGCGTACCACGAGGGTGAAATCCCGCGCGAGCCAAATGCCGCTACCCTGCTAGACTAAGCTAGTGGTGGTGCCTCGTCCGAACCAAGCGCCCAGGATGAGACGCCCAGTCGGAGCACGCTTCCTCGTTCTGTCGGTTCTCCTGAGCGGACTCGCTTCGGCGCAGTTCAGCGCCCGCGGCCGGCGCCCCCCACCGGCCAGCACGAGCCCTGCTCCGCGCACCCAGCCGAAGGGCAGCGTGCCCCAAAGCGAGTCGAGCGGCAGCGGCAGTCCCAGCCGCACGACGGCCGCGGAGGAACGCCAGGCTCTCATTGCTCGCTACCAGAAGATCGTCCTAGAGCGGCCCGGAGACCCGATGGCGATCAGGCGGCTCACGGACCTGGTCCGCGAGCGCGACGGGCACCTGAAGGCCCTCAAGGCAGAGCTCGAGGCGCTGGTGCAGGCAGGGGGCGACAGCGCATTCGCTGCCCAGCTTGCCCTGGCCGAGGTCGCAGCAAGCGATGGGGATGCCGCGCGCGCACGGCGGGAGCTCTCGGAGCTGGTTCAGAAGTGGCCCAATCGACCCGAGGGGCACTTGGCATCGGCTCGCTTGGCCCGGGCGAGCGGCGATGCGGACGGCGCGCGCGCCAGCCTGGAGCGAGCGCTCCCCCTTTTGACCGGTGCCGCCAAGGAAGAAACCCTCGGCGAACTCTGGCAGCTCTGCCTCGAAATGTCGGACCTCGAGTGTGCCAAGCGCCACCACGGGGCCCTCGTACGAGCGGCTCGCGGCAACGGCTTCATCGCTGGTGAGCTCGGGCGGGCGCTCTTGGCACGCGGTCTCCATGCGGAGGCGCTCAAGGAGCTTCGCGCGGTGGCCCAGGCGGCGGAAGGGGATCGCAGGGCGCTCTTGCCAGCGCTCCGCGATCTCGGGCGAGCGCAGCTGGTGAGCGGCGACGCGAAGGGCGCCCTGAGCACGCTCGAGCGGGCGTCTCGTCTGGCCGATGCGGAGCCTGCCTTGCGCGGGGAGATCGACGCGCTGCGCGCCGACGCCCACCGCGCGCTCGGCACGCTCAGCAGCTTTCTGAAGGAGCTCCAGCAAAGCGGCGAAACGGCCGACCGTCTCGCCCTCCTGGGCCGGCTCTACGAGGAGCTCGGGCAGCTGCCCCAAGCCGCCAAGGCCTACCGTCGGGCCAGCGAGCTCGCCCCGCTGGACCTCGACCTGCGCTTGGCTCTGGTCCGCGTGCTCGAGCTGACCTTGGAGCTGGACGAGGCGGAGAAGGAGCTCGCCAAGCTGGTCCGCCAGGCGCCGGGACAGATCGACCTCTGCCTGCGCTACATCGAGCTCCTGCTCGCAGCCGGCAAGCGCGCCCAAGCGCTCAGCGAGCTCGACCGCGCGGTGGTCACCTTCGAGAAGGACGCAGGCGCGTCCTTCCTCTTGCTGGAGCTTGCGGAACGCTTGCAGGAGCCCGAGCGAGTCCGACGCATCGAGCTCGCTCAGGCCGCCAAGCCGAGTTTGAGTCCCAAGCACCTAGTGGACCTCGGTAGCCGTGCGTATCGCCAGGGCGACGGTGACAAGGCGCGCGCGATCTGGAAGCGCCTGCTGACGGAGCGAGACAAGACGCGCGGCGCGGTCCTCTACGGAGAAACGCTGCTCGCACACGACGACGTCAAGGGAGGTCTGGAGGCGCTCGAGCGGGCGGTGGAAGGCGCGCCGGAGCAGATCGAACCGAAGGTCGCCCTGGCCCGGGGCCTGCTGCGTGCCGCCGCACTAGCCAGCGGACCGAGCAAGAAGGACTATGAACGGCGCGCTTTGACCGCGTGGCTCGCCGTGCTCGAGGCACCGATTGCGGATCGATCCTTCGAACAAGGGACGCGCGCCGAGGCCCGCCGGCAGGTCGTGCGCCTGCTCAAGCGCACCGGGCGACTGACGCTCGAGATGGCGGCGCTGGAACGTGCATTCCACGCTCCGGATCCCAACACCGACGCCGGATTGACCCTGGCCGAAGCCCAGATCCTGACGCGGAGTCTCGCGGATGCCGAGCGCACGCTGACCCGCCTGCACGAGCTCTTGCCGGGTGATTCCAGCGTGCTCTTGCGGCTCGAACGGGTACAGATCGACGAGGGCAAGACCGACGCCGCGCTGGGAACCCTCGAACGGCTGCTCGCGATCGACCCCGCTCGCGCACGCGAGACCTTGGGCCGCCTGGCTGACCTCGCCTTCGAGCTCCACGACGACGCGCGAGCCCTCGACTATGCAGAGCGCGCTGCGAACCTCGACGCGACTGATGCCGCTGCCTGGTCGAAGCTGGGAACGCTCTACGAGCGCAGTGGTCGACTTGCCGACGCAGAGGCAGCCTATCGCAGGGCGCTTGCCCACGATGCCCAGCTGCACGCGGTCGCGATCAGGCTTGCGCGCTTGCTCTCCAAGCGAGGTGAGAACGAGGAAGCGCTCGGGCTGCTCCTACGCAGCTTGCGAGGCGCACGTCGGGCGGACGAGGTCCACCTGCTCGGCCAGCAGGCCCTTTCCGCCGCGGTGTCGTCGGATTTGACGCGCGAGCTGGAAGACCAGCTGAGGCCGCTCTGCATTTCACGGCCAGAGGCGCCGGCTCTGCGGGCACTCTTGCTGGACCTCTTGGGCAAAGAGCGCGTCGTGCTCGAGGACCGCGTGAAGCAGGGCGATGAGGCCGCGGCCAGGGAGGCGCGAGCAGCCCTCGCCGCACTTGCGGATCGCAACTTGGGTCCACTGCTTTCGGCGCTCGCCAGTGGGGAGCTCGAACAGCAAGAGCAGGTCATCCAGCTCCTATCGTGGGGACAGGCCGATGACTCGAGCGCGGCCTTGCTCGAGTTCGCAGAAGGCACGGCGCCCGAGCCGCTGCGCATCGAAGCGATCGAGGCCGCCAGTCGACACGGCGACGAGCGCTCGGCAACGCGCATGGTCGGCATGCTGCGCAAGCGAGGACCGAGCCCGTCTGGTGCCCTGTCGCTCGCGCTGGTCCAAGCGCTTTCGCGCGCGCCGGGACCGGAGGCGCGACGGGGCCTCGAGCTAGCGCTGGGCTCAGAGGATCCAACCATCCGCGCCGAGGCGCTCCTTGGGCTAACCGGTCAGAAACCCCCACTTTCGGAAGCCACGTTGCTTCGGATCTTCGCGGACGCGACGGAAGGCCACTCGGCCCGTGCTGCCGCAGCGCTGGCGCTCGGCGAAAGACCGCGCTCGAGGGCAGCTGGCACGGCCCTGATTGGCCAGCTCGGACAGGAGGCACCCATCGTCCAGGCCGCGGTCTTGACCGCTCTGGCGACGCAGCTTCCCAGCGATCGACGCTTCCTGGATGCAGCGAGCGCGACACTGCTATCAGCCGACGCCCGACTCGCCTCCGCCGCCATGCGGGCGCTGGTCCTTGCGGACCCCGCTTTGGGATCGGCTTCTCTGCACGAGAGCCAAGAGCGGCCCATCCAGCCGGACGAGCTCCGGGGCGGAGTGGAGGCTCGCCTTTGGCAGTTGATGAGCGAGCCGCCAACCTACGCCGCGCGGGTGCAGACGCTGCAAAGGCAGGAGCAACACCTGGTCACGGCGCTCGAGGTCGCGCTCAAGACCTCGCGCACGTTGGCAGCGCAGGCGCTGCGTGCGATGGCGCGCTCGGACGGCCGCGCCGCTCTGGCTCCCTTGTACACTCCGGACGGTCCGAGCACAGGTTCGTCGGACCTCGATCAGAAGGCAGCGCTGAGCGCACACACCATCCACCTGGCGGTGCTACCTTGGATCGCCGCGCACGCAGCAGGCTCCGATCGAGAACTGGCGAGTCTGGCACTCGGCACGCTCTGCCCCGACCAAGGGCCCGCGTCACGAGAGCTGCTCGAGCGAGCGTTGCGTGATCAGGACGACACGAAGTTCGAGGCGGCAGCATTCGCTCTCGCGGAGTGCAGGGCGGAGGTCGCATTGCCGCTCCTGGCGGAGTTCATCGACACCAAGCCGGCGTGGCCGAGACTCCGTCGCATGGCTGCCGTGCTCGAGGCCATGGGCACCAGGCAGAGGCCATCTGTCGACGACGCGATCGTCCGCTTGCTAACCCGGCTCGCGGCGAGCGAAAATGAGCTGGTGAAGTCGCGAGCTACGTCTGCCCAAGCTGCCCTTGGCCTCCGCACGGGGGCCAGCGAGTGAGGGTGGGCTCTCTTTTTTCTCTCTCGGTTCCTTGGCGAGCTGCGTCGATCTCGCTCGTCGCCTGGACGGCCGCAGCGCCAGCCTTCGCCCAAGCGCAGCCCGCTGTGCCGCCGGCCGCTGCGCCGCCAGTTGCTCCCCCGCCGGCCGCTGCGCCGCCAGCTGCTCCCCCGCCGGCCGCTGCGCCGCCAGCTGCTCCCCCGCCGGCCGCTGCCCCCCAACCGGCACCACCGCCGCCGCCGCCGCCGCCACCTCCACCACCTCCACCACCTCCACCACCTCCACCGCCGCCACCTGCCGCACAGCCACCCGCGCCTCAAGCGCCGCCGCCCGTCGCAACCGTGGCACCGCCGGCCTCGATCGCCGCAGGGGACTTCTCTCCCACCGAAACCTCCGCAGAAGTGCTGCGCCTGTACGTGGCGGAGGACGACGCCGGTGCACTGCGCACCGTGCAGGCAGGTCTCGAGCGCTGCGATGCCGCGTCGCGACGCACCTGCCCCGATACGGGCAAAGCGCTCCTGCTGCGCGACCTCGGCATCGTGCAGGCAGGCGCCTACCGCGACCATGCTGCCGCCGTGACTGCGTTCAAGGACGCGCTGCGCCTGGATCCGAATACCTCCATTCCGCCCGACCTCCTGGTCGACCGCGTGCGCGAGGCCTTCGTCGAAGCAGGAGGCAAGATCGACGCCGGCAGCCGCACCGTGGCCGCGCCAGCGGTGGCCGCTGCGAGCGCCGAGAGCCCGGCCGATCAGGCGCAGCCCGAAGAAAAGAAGTCTCGCTACGAGGCGGGGGACGTCTTCGTCCTCGTCACGGGCACCTGGGGCGGTAGCAACTGGAACGGCACCGTCGCCGCCGAGGGTGGTGCGGTGCTCGCCGGCCTTTGGCACGTCGTCGGGCCCCTCACCGTAGGCCCGCGGGTCACCTTCGGCGGAACCATCGCTACCGACGACTCCTTCGGCAACCAGTTCGGACCCTATGGCTTCGTCGGCATGTCGGCGGCCGTGGGCCTCTTGCCGCGGGGCAAGCGCAACACCGGGTTCTTCCTGTTCACCTTCGGGCCCGACTATTTTCCCGAGCTTGGCCGCGCACGCACGGTGGGAACGTTCACGGCTGGTGCCTCGATCGGTGGCTTCGCGCTCGGTGGCGGACCCGCCTTCATCCTGGACCAGGAGCGGACCTCAGGCGGCATGTGGCTCGTCGTGGGCTGGGGCAACTACGTCAAAGACTAGCGCCCGAGTCGTGGCGTTAGTGCGCCTTGCGACGACGGCGTCGCACGGGAGCAGCCGGTACCGTCACTGCTGCGCGCACCGAACGTCGTGCACGCCGCGGAGTGCCCTTGCTCGGTGTCGGCGTGACGATGCGGTTCTTGTCGTGCTCGCGCACGAGCTCGAGGAAGGTGAGGACCGCATGCCCCGTGCCCCCTTTCGGGTGCATGCCGCTCGCCCGATCCCTGAGCACTGCTCCGGGAATGTCGCAATGCATCCACGGCACGCCCATGGTGAACTCGCGGAGGAAGAGAGCCGCGGTGATGGCTCCGCCGTAGCGTTCCCCGGTGTGCTTCAAGTCGGCCACGTCGCTCTTCAACTGCAGGGCAAGCTCTTCGATCAACGGCATGCGCCAGAAGCTCTCCCCGGCGCGAGCGGCCGCACGCTGCATCGCCGAACTAACCTCGTCGGAAGCCGTGAAATAGGCCGAGTAAGGCGGCCCAAGGGAGATCAGCGTGGCGCCCGTCAAGGTTGCGGCATCAATCACCAGATCGGGCTCTAGTCGCGCGGCGTAGGTCAGCGCGTCGGCCAGGACCAGTCGTCCTTCGGCGTCGGTGTTGATGATCTCGACGGTCTTGCCCGCGAGCGAGCCGATCACGTCGGCCGGTCGATACGCGTTGCCGTCGGGCATGTTCTCGGCAGCACCGATGATGCCGTGGACTTCGATCGAAGGCGCGAGGGCGCTCACGATCTCCATCAAGCCGAGCACTGCTGCGCCGCCGGCCATGTCACTCTTCATCTCGGCCATGCCCTGCATCGGTTTGATGCAGAGCCCGCCAGAGTCGAAGGTCAGCCCCTTGCCGACGAAGACGAGCCGACCTCTCGACTGCTTGGGTTGGTAGGTCAGGTGAATGAAGGTGGGCGGGTTGGCGCTGCCACGCCCGACGGCGTGATGCAGGTGCATCTTGGCTTTCTCGATGCCGCGCATGTCGAGCACCTTGCAAGTCAGCTTGTTGCGCTTGGCCACCTCCTGCGCCCGCTCGGCAAACGACTGCGGGAAAAGCACGTTCGGCGGCTCATTGACCAAGTCCCTCGCCAAGCACACGCCGCTGGCGATCTTGCGGCCAAGCGCCATGGCCTGTTTGTCTCCGCTCGTCGCCGCCCGCGAGAGCAAGAGGACGATCTCGGCGAGCTTGGTCTTCTCCGCCAAGTACCGATCGAACGTGTAGCCGCCAAGCAGGGCGCCGAGCGTCAGCGCCGAAACATCGGCTCCGGGGGGAGCCGATACCGCCACCGTGACCGGCTTGAAATTCAAAGCTTCACGCACGCCAGTGGCGACCGCTTCGGTCAACGCGGCTCCGACTGCCTCGGGCCCATTGGCCTTGATCGGGCACAAGATCAGTGTGCGTGCAGGCAAGCGGCCGAGCGTCGGTACCGCGAGCGGACCCATGCGTTCGATCGGAGTGCTCTGCGCGGCGACGTGGTCACTGAGAGCGCCGCCGAGTGCAAGATCCAGGTCCTGGAAACCCGGCTGCGCAAGCGGCTCGTGGCTCTGCAGAACGACGACCAGCACGTCGGCCGGCTGCAGGGACGCCTTCTTCTGCGAAAACGAGACAGTGTCGATCATGCGCCGCCCAGGCTAGCTCAAAGGTTCGAGGCTTTGAACTGCCGGGGAAGACGGCCAGGGAGGCGCCGGCCCTTGGGAACTCGCCACGCGCGTGCGATGGACCGGCCCAGGCATGCTGATCCTGGGCATCGAAACCTCCTGCGACGAAACGGCCGCCGCCGTGGTTCGCGGCCGGACCGTGCTCGCCGATGTCGTGCAAAGCCAGGTGGCCCTGCACGCGGAGTACGGCGGTGTCGTCCCGGAGATCGCATCTCGAGATCACTTGAACAAGGCGCGTCCGGTCATCGAGGCGGCCTTGACCGAGGCGAAAGTGACCTTGAACGAGCTCGAGGCCATCGCGGTCACGTGCCGACCCGGACTTTCGGGCGCGCTGTTGATCGGAACGCAGGTGGCCTCGGCCCTTGCGTTCGCGCTCGAAAAGCCCCTGATCGGGGTCGACCACTTGGTGGGCCACATCCTCGCCGCCTTCCTCGAGTTTCCGGACGCGCCACCCCCCCCGGCCTGTGAGTTTCCGTTCATCGCCCTCTTGGCGAGCGGCGGTCACACGGCGCTCTACCGAGTGGAGGGACCCGAGGTCGCCCAGATGGCCGAGCTCGGCGCCACTCGCGACGACGCGGCCGGAGAGGCCTACGACAAGGTCGCCAAGCTGCTCGGTCTGGGCTATCCGGGCGGCCCCATCGTCGATCGGCTCGCTAGCGAAGGCGATCCGGAAGGCGTCGACCTGGCACGCCCCATGCTCGACCGCTCGTCCTTGGAGTTCAGCTTCAGCGGGCTGAAAACCAACGTCGCACGCTGGGTGCGGGAGCACGCTCCGATCGAGAACGACCAGAAGCTCCGTGACCTCTGTGCCACCTTTCAAAGGCGTGTGGTCGATTCCTTGCTCGACCGGGCGGCCGCTGCCGCAGAGCGCGAGGGAATTTTCCACGTGGTCCTGGCCGGTGGCGTTGCAGCCAACAGCGAGCTCCGAACGCGCGGAAGCGAGCTGCTCGAGCGCCGGGGCGTGAGGCTCACCGTTCCGTCGCGCCGGGCCTGCACGGACAACGCTGCCATGATCGCCCACGCTGGACTCTACGCCGCACTCGGGGGAAAGGACGATCGCGGGCGACTGTCGATCTCGCCGAAATCCAGCTTGCCGCAGGTGACGCGCAAGGGCGGCGGCCGACGCAGCTAGCCCATCACAGCTTGGCCAGGCTGTCCTCGGGAGCGCTGATCAAGAATTCGACGAAGTCGTTACGGAGCCGGACCCGGTAGGCGGGCACGGCGCCACGGAACGAGAAGCGCACGCGGGCACCCTCTGCCGTGTTGCTGGCCATGACCTTCAGAATGCGCTTGTCGCGCCCCTGGATCGCCCGTCCGGATTCCATGGCCTTGCGACCCGGAATCACCACGACGAAGCCTTCTTGCTCCACCGCACCGGCGATCTCCGCGCCCGGCGCGTCCAGGCGGATGCGGTGAATGGTCGGCAGGTTCAGCCGACCGCGTCCCCAGGGGCTCGCTTCCTTGGGCGCCGTGCTCTTGGTGACCGTCGTCTCGGTATCGTCTTCCCAGGCTTGGTCCGGAACGGCGGCAGCGGCGGCCAGCTTCTCGGCAGTGGCGTCGTCGACCTCGGAGGCCGAGGTCACTGGCTCGGAAGAAGCGACCGTGCGCGGCCCGAACAAGGGCACGTCGAGTGCAATGCCGTCGGGGTTGGCGGGCGCCTGGGAGTCACTTTGGGCCCCTGAGATCTGGACGGAGGGACCAGCTGGCGCCGGACTCGCGCTGCTCGGCGCAGGATTGCCAGTAGCGCCCGGACCAGCAGCACCCTTGCCGCTTTCAGACTTCCCTTCGGCGCTTGCGCTGGCGGAGGCTGGGGCATCACTCGAGCTGAGGGCCCGCGTCGCCAGGGCAGAACCCACGAGCAAGAGCGGGACGAGCGCAAGGCTGCTCAGCGCTCGGACGGAGAAGCGCCGCTTGGGGGGAGCGGACGGAGAGCTCCGAGGTCCCTTTTCGCGGCCGGTGAGACCGAGCTCGTGAATGCCCGAACGCAGATGGGCAGGAGCCGCCGATCCGGGACGCCGACTCCCTTGGACCCGCCGCCGACCGGCCGCGACTGAAGAGAACGTCGCGGCGGCCGCTGGCTGCACCGCATTCCGTTCCTTGCGATCGAGCGCCTCTGTCGCTCCCTGCTTGGCCTGCAGAGCAACCTGACCGAGCGTCGCCCCGGCCTGACCGACCAGGCTGGTAGCGCGACGGGCGAAGCCCGCCACGCGGCGCCCAATCTCTACGGCTCGCGGCGGCAGCGGCAAGAACTCGTCTCCGAGCTCCTCGTCCTGCCCCAGCTCGGAATCGAGCTCTGCATCGTCATCGGCGTCGCTCTGAGCTCTAGCCGCTGACCGAGCGCGCTCTGGTCCACCGCCGGGCGAGCCCTCGTCGGCACTCGCATCGGCCGGCGCGGGCGTATCCGCCAGACCGGCGTACTTCAGCTGCACGACCAGCTCCGGGATCGCAGTCGCTGGGTTGATGATCACGTTGACTGAATCCACGCGGGCGCTGCGCCGCGTGCCCTGCCCCAGCTCTTCGAGCTCGACCGTTCGTCCCACCTTCAGGAACTCGAGCTGCGACCCCACCCGAATGCGCCGGTCCGTCGCGGTGTGGACGGCTGCCTTCATCGGCGCTCCAAGACCTTCGACGTGGAGCCGGACGCGGTGCCCGGCGGCCAGCTCCTTGCTGTCAGGAGCCGTCGGCTCTGCCTCGCGGGGGACTGGCGTCTGGGCGGGGGCGGGCACTCGGACCCGCCCGAGGTCGCGAATGATGTCGGTACTGTCCGCATCGAGCGCCGTGAACTGCAGGCCAAACTCCCCGCCTTCCTCGGTTTCGGCGCGCCAGGCCACGCGCCCTTCCACCAGGATCTCCTGCCCTTGGTGCTCGAAGCGGCAGACCAGCTCCTGGCCGAGCTCGGGCAAGTGGCTCGTCCGCAGCGACATGCCCCGACCACTCAAGTTGCCGCTCTCGCCTTGAAACGCCCCGCTCTCCCCTTCCGTCGGACAGATGTCGACGAGCTTCGTCAGCGGAACGCGGGAAACATGGGGGTGGCGGCGGTCTCGGATGGCGGTCATGACGATTTCGAGCTTCGGGGCGCGCAGAGGGGGGACGGGTACGCTCCGCTACCGAGTAGGCCGGGGCCCGAGGATTGGCCAAGAAATCACCGACTGGTGTAGACAGCGGACATCGTGAAAGTGCTGGTGCTTTCGGCTCCGGTCGAGCCGCCGCTCTACGTGGAGCGGGACGGTCGATTGATCACCCTGGGCCGAGATCCAGGGGCCGACGTCTGCCTGCCCGACCCGACCGTCAGCCCCCGTCACGCCACACTGAAACGGCGCGGCAACCGCTACCTCCTTACCGACGAAGGCAGCACGAGCGGCACCGCACTCACCGGGCGCCAGGGCGGACAGCCGGTGTGGCTGAGCCCGGGCTCCCCACGCGTGGTGGAGGACGGCGACCGCGTACTGCTCGGCACTGTGGAGCTCGAGCTGCGCACGGAATCGGACGCACCGGGACGTGCCAGCGAGGATCTCGCCCGTGACTTGGTGACCGCCAGCATGGCGGCACTCGGCTTGCCCATCGAGCCCGAGCACGTCCAAGCTGCGCTGGACGAGCTCTGCACCTTGCCGGACGAGCCACGCGCCCAAGCGGCGGAGCCCCCACCGGCCCCGCCGGTCGACCCAGCGGGCATCGTGAGCGGAGGGCGAGCGCGCACGCTCACCGACTTCGCCGTGGCAGGTGCGGCGCTCTTGGTCCTCTTGATCAGCGGTCTCGCGCTGCGCTTCTGGGTGCTAGAGCGCTGACCGAGCCCTCAGGGTTGGTTGTACCCTCGCGGTCTGTACGCCTTCGGCACGCCGTGATTCTCGGCGCCATGCAGCGCGACCTCGCCGAGAAGGTAGCCGAGCCAGCCTCGAGGATCGCCCGCGGCTGCCCGCTCGAGCCCAGGCCGAGCTTTCTCGAAGGCCCCGGCGTCCCACAGACACTGCAAGGCGAGGGCCGCCAGGTCCTGCTCGTCGGGGGCCAGTGTGAGGCCGCGCTCGTAGTGCACAATGGCCTCCTCGGCGCGGCCGGCGCGGCAAAGTGCGTCCCCGAGATAGACGTGGCCGAGCGGCCACTCTGGAGCGAGCTCGACGCTTCGTCGCGTAGCCTGGATGCGTCCCTCGACGTCCTGGCGAGCGCCCACCATCACCCCCAAGTTGAGGTGCGCCTTGGCGCTTGCGGGCGCCCCACGGGCGGCGACGCGCCAGAAGAGCACGTCCGACTCGTAGTGGAGGGCGTGCGCCCGTGCCTGAACGGCGGAGCTGATGATGGCCAAGGCGTAGACCTGCCCGGCGAAGCGGATCCGCGACAGGCGCGGCCACAGGGCGGCCAGCAGGACGCACAAGCCGATGACGGGGACGTAGAGCAGCCGCTCGGCACGGATGGTGGGCAAGAGGACGAGCAGGTTGGAGACCGGGAGGTAGGTCGAGGGGATCCAGGCCAGGCCCAAAGTCAGGAGTGCACCCGAGCCGGCGGCCTGGGACGCGCTCCCGTTGGCTGCCCGAAGGGCGCGGACCAGCGCCCAGCCGAGCGGGAGCACGAGCGCCGCGGCGCCAACGGCAGCCCTGAGCCCCCAGCCGTGCGGCAGGTAGCGCGGGAAAGAATAGTCCGCGCAGAGCTCGGCAGGCACGAGCATCGAGAAGAGGCTTTCGGCGTAGACGCCGAGGGCAGTCGGGACGCGCACGCCGGCGGGGGCGAGCGCGAGCGGGTTGTTCTGGGGGTCGATGGGCAGTCGTGGCTGTTCGAATGCACGCAGGAGCATCCCCACCCGCTCGTCGGGCAGGGCCAGAAGGGGCGCTTGGGGCATGGCCTCGCCGAGGAAGAACTGACGGCGAACGAGCACCAGGCCCACCACCCCAAGCAGAGCGGCCAGCGTCACGCCGAGCGCACCGGCAGCCCGCGCGCGGCGGCTGCCTGGGTGCCTCGGTAGGACGAGCGCACCGACGCAGAGCAAGGGGAGCGAGCCGAGCATCGTTTCCTTGGACAGGAGCCCGAGCAGGCAAGAGCCGAGCACCGCGCCCTCGCGAAAACCCGGCCGGAGCCCGAGCGACAGGAGAGCGAGCAGAGTCCAGATGGCTACGAGCACGTCGGCCTGACCCACGACAGTGGTCACCGCCTCCGTCGCGACTCCTGCGGTCAAGAGCAGCCCCGCACCGAGGGCGGCCCCAATCTCGGCTCCGCCCGCGCGCTGCCCAGCCGCCCCATGTCGCCGCAGAAGCACGTAGAGGAGAAAAACGGCCGTGGCGTGGAGCGCCGGTCCGAGCAGCTGCAAGAAGAAGGGGGTACCGAGCGCCAGCGTCGGTGCCAGCGGCCACCAGAGCAGATTGGGCAGTGGACGATAGGAACCGATCGTGTGCGCTATCGGCAGGCCCCAGAAATCGACACGAAAGGCGTCGAGCCACGCGCTCGGCTGGCGCAGGTAGGGGCTGGCGAGGATGGCCTCCTGCTCATCGAACACGAAGCCCGTGAGCGGCGAGCGGGCGAAGAGCAAGAGCGACCCGACGAGGACCAGGCTGAACGTGACCAGGGGCCGAGCCGTGATGGATCGAAAGAGCGCGCACAGCGGGGCGCGAGTTTCCTCACTGCGAGCCTGGGACGTCACCGGCGGCGAGTGTAGCCTGCCCGCCATGGCGGCGGCTCTGCCCGGCATCGAGCTCTTGGGCATCATTTTCGAAGGACCGATCTGGAGCGAGTACCGCGCTCGTCAGGTCCCGCTGGACCGGCCCGTTCGCGTGCTCGAGCTCGCCCGCGGCATTTTGCCTACTTCTCCGCTGGCCGGGACGCTGCGCCGCCAGGCCCATGCCCTGGCCGCCCTGGACCACCCGGCCATCGTGCGCTTGCTCGAGTTTCGGGAGGACGAGACCGCGCTGCTCTTGGTGCTCGAGAGCGCCCTGGACCAGTCACTGGCAGAGCTGCTCGACCGACCGCTCGACGTCGAGGTCGCCCGGGCCATCGGGCTCTCGCTGGCGCGAGCACTGTCACACGCCCATGGGCGCGGCATCGTCCACGGCCAGCTCGGACCCGAGGTGGCGCGCCTCGATCGGGACGGTCGCTTGAAGCTCGAGGGATTCGGCGGCGCAGGCAGCGCCGCGGAGGCTGAGCCGATCGAGCCCGTGGGCAGGGCCGGTCTGGCACCGGAAACGACCATCGGCGAGCAGCCCAGCGCCGCCAGCGACCTCTTTGCGCTCGGTGCCATTCTCTACCAGGCACTGACCGGACGAGCGCCTTTCGGCGACCCGGCTGACGCCAAGTACCCGTCCCGCGTCCGCAACGACGTTCCGACACCGCTGGTCCGCTTGCGCCCCGAGGCGCCTCTGGCGATGCGCCAGCTGATCGAACGTTGCTTGTCGAAGGTGCCAGCAGAGCGGCCGGCCGATGCCGGGCAGCTGGTGGCCAGCCTCGGGGCGCTGTCCGCTCATCCCCCGGACGGCGCCCTGCTTTCCGAGCTCGTACGACGACGCTGGGTCCCAGACGGTGGCCACCTCCCCCCAGTCCTCGAATCGGCCAAGGTGGTCCGCAGCTTTCGGCGGCCGCTCGTGCTGCTTCTGACCGCTGTGCTCGGCGCTGCTCTGGCCTCGACCTTCTGGCTGCTCAGGGCCAAGTCCGAAGCTCCGCCGGCACCGGACCTCAGTCTGGAAACCGCCCAGAACCCAGACGCCGTGCTCCTGCGGGTGGTCGCCACACCGTGGGCACACGTCATCGTCGATGGCGTCCACCGCGAGACGACACCGTTCGCCGAGCCGATCCGCGTGGCACCGGGCCGCCACCTCGTGCGACTCGAACACCCAAGCGCGCCCGCCGAAGAGCGCATCGTGGACGGCGTCAGTGGCCAAGCCATCCTGCTGGACGTGCGGCTCAGCGTGCAGCGCCCCCCGACCAATCCGATCAGCGAAGCGCCCCAAGTCGAGAGCAGCCCCTGACGACCCGGACCTGCGAGCAGGTGGCCCGGCGCACGCCTCGGCTCGGTCAAGCAGCCCGGGACCGGCCACGCAGGAGCACGAGCGCACAGGCGAAGACTCCCGCTCCGATGAGCCCAGACGGCGCGCCGGCCCACAACCCCTCGGGTGGACCCGAGAAGGAGACTGCGAGGGCCAAGGCCACACCCGCGAGGGCTTCGCCGGTGATCAGGCCAGCGGCGGGCAATAGCGCAGCGGGCCCGCGCCCCCCTGCGACCACCGCACCCAGCGCAATCGGCACGGAGAGCTCGACCGGCAGGTACAAGCCCACGGCGACCGCCAAGACCGGCGCACGAAACGTGCTCTTGCGGGATACCAGCCAAGAGTCGACCGCAGCCACGACGAGAGCGAGCCCCGCGCCCACGAGAACGAAACGCCAGGGCAAGTCTCCGCCGAAGACGCCGGTCGCGACCGAGGCCATCAGGGTTGCTTGCGGCGCCTTGAGCGCCGCGGGGTGCTCCGGCGTGCGGGCGCCAAAACCGTAGGCCCCGGCCAAGAGCTCGAGCACGGGAGCCATCAGGAGCGCTGCCGCCAGCACCCCCACGAGCTGGGCGATCTGCTGCCGCGCTGGGTTGGCTCCCAAGACGTGTCCGGTCTTGAGGTCCTGCATGTTGTCGCCACCGATGGCTGCCGCCGTGCAGATGACGCTGCCCAGGAGCACCGCTGCCGCAGCTCCACCGATTGCCAGCCCGGAGCTGGCCACCCTGGGCACGCCCAGTACGAGCAAGATCGATGCCGTGAGCAAAATAGTAGCAATGGTCACCCCGCTCACCGGGTTGTTGGATGAACCCACCAGGCCCGCCATGTACGCAGCAACCGAGCTGAACAGGAAACCGAGCAAGAGCACGAGGACCGTGAGCAAGAGGGCGAGCAGAGGCGAGGCGAGCAAGCGCTGGAAGACGACCGCCACGAGTAGCGCCGAGACGGCCAGGCCCAGGTTCAGCACCAAAGGCGGCAGGTCGCCGGAGGGTGCCGCTCCCGGGGCCGTCCCCCGCAGGGCTCGCGCACCGCTCCGAACGGCCCTGGCGAGCGCATGCCGGAGCTCCACCAGCGTCCACAAGCCACCCACCGTCATCGCTCCCACGCCGAGAAAACGAGTGCTGCCGGACCAGGTGGCCCACGCGACCTCGGTGGCGGAGCCGGAAGCGGCAGGGTCGAACGCCAGCGGCACGACCACCAGCCAGTTGAAGACCCCGCCCGCCAGCATGAGCACGCTGACCCGCAGTCCGACGATACTGCCCACGGCGGCTAGCGCGGGCGAGAGACCCGTGCCCAAGTAGAAGAGTCCGCCGAATGCGAAGGTCGCCCCTTCGAGCGTGGCGCGACTGACGAGAAGTCCTCCCTCGAGCAGCTTGGCGACTGCGCCGTAGCCAGCAGCCCAGAGGAGCGGGCGCACGCCGCCAGCCGCGCTGCCCTGCCCGTGTCCAGCGCGCAGCACCTCGGCAGTGGCTTGTCCTTCCGGAAACGGCAGGCCTTGCTCTTCGATCAAGGCGTGCTTGAGCGGAATGGTAAACAGCACTCCGAGCATGCCGCCCGACAGCACCAGTGCCGTGGTGATCCAATAGTCGAAGCCCTGCCAAGTGCCGAGGAGCACGACCGCTGGCAAGGTGAAGATCGCGCCCGCCGCCGCAGCCTCACCGGACGAAGCTGCCGTTTGCACGAGGTTGTTCTCGAGCAGAGTGCCACCCAGGCCGCGCAGGATGGCCATCGAGAGCACCGCCGCCGGGATGGAAGCCGATACCGTCATGCCGGCAAACAGGCCGAGATAGGCGTTGGCGGCGCCGAGCACCGCGCTGAGCACGAAACCGAGCAAGAGCGCCCGCAGCGTGAGCTCGCGCTCCACGCCCTTCATCGCCAGCGCACTCGCTCGAACTCGAACAGTCGCTCCAGGCGCCGCTGTTCCTTGACGAACGCGCCGTATCGAGCCGGCACTCGCGGATCCCTCATGAACGCAGCGAGCACCTGCCCGGCAGCCTCCGCGTCATCGGTGGCGCGGTGTGCGCGCTCGAGTCGAATGCCTAGGCGCTCGCACACCTCGCCGAGCGCGCGGCTCTTGTGTTCCTTCTGCAGCTCTCGCGCCCAGCTCAGCGGGTCGAGCCAGACGGTGGAGCGCTCTAGCCCCAGTTTCGTTCCGGGCGCGTCCTCAGCGGAGCTCAGGCGCTGGAACTCGAAATGCAAAAACCCCTGGTCGAACTCGGCATTGTATGCCAGCGGAACACCCCGTTTCACCACGCTCGCTACCTCGGCAGCGACGGCGGCGAAGGTGGGCTGGGCCTCGACGTCGGCGTCCTTGATGCCATGAACGGCGCTCGACTCCTCGGGGATCGGGCGCTCTGGGTTCAAGAGCCAACTGTGACGCTCGCTCACGACACCACGTTCGAAGAGTACACAGCCGATCTCCACGATGCGGTGCTCGCCTGGCTCTCGCCCCGTCGTTTCGGTGTCGATGGCGACCCAGGGCATGTCCAGAATCGGCGTCGTCGCGTCCCATTGGGGAGCTAGCCCCTCGTCGGAAATGCGAATGAGGTGCGCGATTCCCGGGTAGTGGCGACCGGTGGGGAAACACCCCCGACTACCGAGCGCGGAGCTCACGGCTTCTGACTCAGGAGCTTGCGCTCGAGTGTGAGCCAAGCTTCCAGGTCGACGGCTAGATCGTTGACCACGTCGACGCGCCGCCCGTTGACGTAGATGCTCGGCGTGGCCTCGAGCTTGACGCGCTGGCCGAGTTTCTGGTCGGCGCGTACCGCGTCGACGACCGCTTCGCTGCGCGTGTCGGCTTCGAACTTGACCAGGTCGAGGCCGATCTTCTTGGCTAGCCCCTTGATGCGCTCGGGCGTGAGCGGGGGCTCGGCGGCGAACAGCTCACGGTGCATCTCCCAGAACTTGCCTTGGCGCCCCGCCGCAACGGCCGCGCGCGCTGCATCCTCCGCGTTCAGGTGGAGATTGGTCAGCGGATAATTCTTGAAGACCAGCCGCACGTCCGTCGACTTGGCGACGATGCCCTCGAGCACCGGGCTGGCCGCACGACAAGCGGGGCACTCGAAATCAGCGAACTCCACAATCACGATCGGGGCGTTCTCGGCGCCCTTGCTGGGCGAACCGTCGATGTCGAGCTCGACCTTGCTCTCGGCACCGAAGCGAGCCTCGAAGGCGGCCTCGGCCTGGCCGGGCGTGCGCCCCTGACGCACTTGCGCGAGCAGGAACTCCGCGGCAGGTACACACGCGGCGCAGGGCTTCTTCTCCAGCACGCACGCAGCCACGCTCGCGTTTACCTGGGGGCAGGGAGACATCAGCTCACTCACGTGAGCGGACCATTGGGCCTTCTCACGCGGAGTGAGGTCCGCACTGCTAACGCCGGGCAGCTCGACGTTCTTGGGCTGGCTGCCCTGGGTGGCGGGCTTCTGCGCCGTCGGCTCGCCTTCACCCGGCGAACGGCAGGACGTCATGTTCAGAATCACGAACATGCAGCCCAAAAGGGCACCCGTCAGCCGCAGCGAAACCATGCGCGGCGAGGTTAGACCGAGGCGCCCCGACTTTTCAAACCCCACCCGTACGGTGGTCAAGCAGCGCGGGTGGGTGCTAGATGGCCCGGGTGGAACCCCCGCACGTGAGCGCCCTGGGCCTGCCGCCGGCAGGCTTCAGCTCGGCCTTGCCGCGTGGAGTCCGGCGTGTGGTCGCCGTGGGCGGCGGGCGCCCCGGCGTTGGGCACAGCGTGCTCTCGGTCAACCTGGCCGTCTATCTCGCTCAGCTCGGGCGCAAGGTGGTCCTGATCGACTCGGACGGCGCCAATGGCTCGCTCCACGCCATGTTGGGCGTCGAGCTTACGGAGAAGGTCACCACCGTCGATCCGTTGGTCGAGGAAACACTGGAGCCCATTAGCACCGGTGTGCCGGGCCTCGCGCTCGTCCCCCAAGAGTACACTCAACACTCCACCCTGCCCCTGCGCCCGGGTCGCAAGCCGCGTTGGGCCAAGGGGCTGCGCCTGCTCGACGCAGACTACGTCATTCTGGATCTGGGTGGTGGAACCGCGCCGGCTAGCCTCGACCTCTTCCTGAGCGCGGACTTCGGCCTCTGCCCCACTGCTCCGGATCCGCCGAGCGTCGAGGCCAGCTACCGCTTTCTGAAGGCACTCTTTCAACGGCAATTGCGCCGCCACCTGCTCAAAGATCGCTACCGAATGAGGCAACTCGAGCGCGCGCTCGGGCAGCTGCCGCCACTACCGACTCCGATCGATCTCATCCGCACGCTGGGCAAGTACGATGCCGTGACGGCTGACGCGGCGATGAGCCACCTGATGGCACTCCGCACGTTCTTGATCACCAATGGCACCCGGTTGCGCCAGGACGTCGAGTTGGGGCGTTCGATGGCCGACCTGTCCGAGCGCTACCTCGGCGTACGCCTGGAGTACATGGGCCACGTGGAACACGACGATGCCATTTGGCTCTCCGTCGTGCGCAGGAGGCCCCTCTTGCTCGACAACCCCACCTCCAAGAGCGCCAAGAACCTGGAACGCATCGCCCGCCGCGTGGTTGCCGTCGCCACGGCGAAAGGCACCGTCGGTCGGCAGGACAGCGAAGCTGCTGTCCCGGATTTCCGGGACGAACGGGAGACCAGTCTCTACGATGTGCTCTGGACCCATCGCGGTGCGTCCGATGAAGAGCTGCGGCGTGCCTACAAGCGGCAACGCGAGGTGTTCGAGCCGGGGAGCTTGCCGATGAGCGCCCTGATCCAGGGCGAGCGCTTGGCGCGCGATCGCGCCCGCGTGGAGGAGGCGCAGGAAACGCTGCTCGATCCAATGCGGCGGCGTGCCTACGACTTGACCTTCTTCGCTGCCGACTCGGAGCGAGATCCCAAGCGCCGACCGGAGGCCGATGGCGCAATCCTGGCCGAGCGCGCGCTCCTGCGTGAGGAGCTAGCCCACGAGATCAATCCACAAACCGAGTTCAGTGGCGAACTCTTGCGCCGGGTGCGCGAGTCTCAAGGAGTCGAGCTGGAGGACATCGCGCGCCGAACCAAGATTGCACGCATTCACTTGGAGGCAATCGAGAACGACGACTTCAAGAAGCTCCCGGCAGAGGTCTACACGCGGGGCTTCGTCTCCCAGGTTGCGCGCATCCTCGGTCTCGACGCCACGCAAGCCACGCGCACGTACATAAGGCGCTTCAAGGCGCATCAGAAGGCCCACCGCGAGCCCTGACAGGCGCTGCCCGACTCATGCTGCCGAGCTCACCGCAAGTTCCGAAGAGGGAGCCGAAGAGAGAGCGCCCGAGCACGGACTCCGCTTCGGGCAGCAGCGCGCGAGCACTCCGACACGGTGACTGGCCTTTCACCATCAGCCTGATCGTCGTAGCCCTAGCTGCTCGGGTGCTGGTGGCTTTGGTCTTCGCGCGCGAGCCGGTTTGGGACGGCCACTACTACCACTTCGGGGCACAGCGCCTGGCCAGCGGCCTCGGCTACTCGGAGGACGTCACCGTCCTGGGTCGCACGGTCTGGAAAGCATGGACCCACTATCCCGTGGGCTACAGCGCCTTCCTTTCCTTTTTCTATCGCATCTTCGGTGCGGACATCGGGACCGCCCCGGTCGTCGGCGCGGTCACCGGCAGCGTCATGGTCGCGCTCGTGCATCGACTGGCGCGACACATGACCACGGCGAACCGGGCGCGTATCGCCGGAGCCCTCGCAGCGCTTCACCCTGGGCTCATCCTGTACAGCGCCCTGGTGATGACGGAGCTACTCGGTGGCCTGCTCCTGCTCGCAGCCGCCTGGGCAGCGCTCGGCATCCGGAACACGGTGGCGCGCGTCGCCGTCTCCGGCGTGCTCTTCGGCTGCGGCGCACTGGTGCGTCCGTCGTCGCTCTTGGTGCTCCCTGCTTTGGCCTTCTGCACCGGCCGCACGCTGTGGCAGAGGACCTGGCAGACCGCACTGATCGGCTGCATCGGGCTCGTCACCATCTTGCCGTGGACGCTGCGCAACTGCCGGGTCATGGATGGCTGCGCACTCATCTCGACGAATGGCGGCTGGAACCTCGCCATCGGTGCGCTCACCGAGAGCGGCCGCTTCCAGACGCTGCGAGCCAGTGATGGCTGCCCGGTGGTCACTGGTCAGGTCCAGCAGGACCGCTGTTGGGCAGCACGAGGGCGATCGATCATCGCAGAGGACCCTGGTGCCTGGGTTCGCAAGATGCCAGCCAAGCTTTCGCAGACGTACGACCACGAATCATTTGCCGTGGAGTATCTGCGCGAGGCCGCTCCGGAGCTTTGGCCCGAATCACGCAGGCGAGCCGGGCGCGAGCTCCTCACCTTCTTTCATCGCCTGCTCGTGGTGGTAGCCGCACTGGCGCCAATTTCCCTGGTCCTGGTCTTCCGCCCCCGCGCCCGCAGTCTCACGCAATGGGCGCTCTTGGCGCTCGTCGTCGGCTACTCCTCTTTCGCGTTCGTTTCGGACGAGCACGCATTCTACCCGCTGCTCGTGCTCGCCCCGCTGATCGCATTTCTCCCGCTGCCAGGGCGCCCGCCACTGACGGGCGCCGCTGGATTCGCACAGGGCGCCATCCTGGCAACCAGCATTACGCACGCCGTCTTCTTCGGAGAGGATCGCTATCACCTCGTCATCACACCGCTCTTGTGCATGCTTGCCGCGCTCGCGTTTCGCGCCCCCAAGCCGCTTCCGATTCAAAAGAGTACGCGCCACCTGGCCGAAGACGCCTGAAAATCCCAGAACGCCGCGTACAAAGCGCTGGTCATGCCCACGCCGGCCTCTTTCCCGTACCATTCGTGCTGCCATGGCCCGCGACATCTCCCTCGTTCCCCCGCGCGGCGGTCGGGAAGAGATCAGGGCAGCGGAGCTGCGGGCACCCCTGCTCAAGCTGCGCGAAGCCAAGGGGCAGGCTGTGCTGACCGACGTGCTGTCGGAGGCCGGCATGCAGCTCTCGGACCTTGGACACGACTCGGCGTGGGTGCCGCTCTCGAGCGCGCGGCGCATCCTGGATCAGGTCGTGGGTCACTTGGGAGAGGAAGGGGTTCGCAGTCGCGGGACTCATGCCGAAAGTCCCGAGGTGCTCGGCCTCTACATGCGCCTCTTGCGTCACGCGCAGACACCGCGCGAGGGATACGAGTATCTGGCCCTGAGCGCGAGCGAGTCGAATCGGGTCGGCACCTTTCAGTTGCTCGAGGTCAGCGAGTCGGCGGCAAGGGTGAGCTACACCCCTTTGGCAGAGCTCGAGCTCGACCAGAGCGCACGCAGCCTGTGCCTGCTCCGCCAGGCCGAGCTCACGGCCCTTCCGCGTCTGTGGGGGCTGGCGGAAGCGGATCTCAGCGAGCACTCCTGCTTGGCCAAGGGGCAGGACCGCTGCGTGTACCAGCTGCGCTGGGAGGGCCTCACGCGGCCCTATTGGCCGATCGCCGCCACTGGCGTGGGGGCCGGGGCCGGCGTCTTGGCCGGTGCTTTCGGCAGCTTGCCTGCGGCAGGAATCGCCGCGCTCGCCGGTGCGCTCCTAGGTGGCACGACCGGCAGCTTGCTCTCGCGCCTGCGGCGCGAGCGGGCGGAACGCCACCGCGAACGAAACCGGGTGATCGCGCTGGAGCAGAACCTGAAGCAACGCGGCCAGCTCGAGCCGCACGCAGCCGACCTGACTGACGCCGTGCTCGGAGGCAAGTACCGAATGCTGCGACCCATCGCCACAGGCGGCATCGGCACCGTGTACGCAGCCGAGCACCTCGGCGTGGGCTATCAGGTGGCGGTCAAGGTCTTGCGCGGTGCGGCAGCGGTCGACGCAGCAGAGGTCGCCCGCCTCCGGCGAGAGGCCCGCATCCAGATGGCGCTCGAGCACCCGAACATCATCCGCACCTTCGACCTCGATCAGCTCCCCGACGGCACGCTCTACGTCGTGATGGAGCTGCTCCGCGGCACCAGCCTGCAGGAGAAACTGCGGCAAAAGGGTGCTCTTCCCGCCAGCTACCTCATCCCGGTGCTCTTGCAGACCTGTCGAGCGCTGGCTGCTGCCCACCGCCAGGGCATCGTTCACCGTGATCTCAAACCAGGCAACGTGTTCCTTTGCGAGAGCGGCACCGTGAAAGTGCTCGACTTCGGCATGAGCAAGTTGGGTCAAGGCGACGCCCTCACCCAGGACGGCTACACACTGGGAACACCGGAGTACATGAGCCCCGAGCAGTGCAGCGGCGGCGAAGTCGACCGCCGCAGCGATCTCTACGCTTTCGGCGTCCTGTCCTACGAGGCTCTGACGGGGTCGCTGCCCTTCCGCTCCAGCAGTCGGCGGGCCTTGCTCGATCAGCATCAGCGCGTGGTGCCCAAGCCGATGCGCCGCGTGCGTGCGGATCTGGACATTCCCGAAGAGCTCGACCAAGTGATCCTGTCGTGCTTGGAAAAACGCCCGGACGATCGGCCCGACGGCGCCGAGCAGCTCGAACGGGCATTGGCCATGATTCCCTCGAAGCGGGCTCTCGGCGGCTACGACTTGGAGCCGGAGCCCGCAGAGCCAAGACCTGCTGGTGGTGACACGTGAATCCGCTCGATCCTTCCCCCGCCCTTCTCGCTAGTACCCCCAAGCCAAAGCGACGCTTGCGCCGCCGAACGCGCTCCAGCTTGCAGAGAGCCCTTGCCCTCACGCTCGCGTGCTTGGCTCCGAGCGCGGCAGCCTTCCCGCACGTAGTCGAGCAGGGCGACACGTTGGCGAAAATCGCGCAGCGCTACTATGGCAAGTTGCAGCTCGAACGCGTGCTGTCGACGGCCAACGGTCTCGACGACGCAAAAGGCACGGTGCTCACGCCGGGCATGCTGCTGGAGGTTCCTGCCCTCACCTACGTCACGGTGACGAGCGGTGACACCTGGAAGTCGCTGGCGACGGAGCACTTGGGCCACGAGGATCGCTCGTTCTTGCTCGCCGAGATCAATGGCCAGAAACCTTGGATCGATCCAGAGCTCGGCCAGATCGTACGCCTTCCGTACAACCTGACGTGGCGCGCCAGCGGAGAGGAGAGCCTGGCCACCCTGGCCTACCGCTTCCTCGGCAGCACGAAGCACGCCTACAGGCTGGTCACCTACAACGACCTGGGTGAAAATGGACCGAAGAAGGGGGACGTGCTGCTCATTCCGCTTTCGGATTTGCCCCTGAGTGCCGAGGGTCAGGAGGCAGCGCGCCTCGCGGCGGCTCGCTTGCTCGAGCAAGGAGAGAGCGAGCGCTACCAGCGCCAAAAGAGCTCCGATCAGGCGCTCCGGGAGGTCGCGCTCGATGTGCGCCGCGGGCGCTACGTCGGCGCGCTGGAGAAGGGCGTCCGCTTGCTCGAGGGGGGCCAGCTGCCTGAACCATCCCGGGCCGAAGTCCACCGCCTGCTCCTCGAAACCTTCGTCGCGCTCGGCGCGGTGGCGGCAGCACGGACCAGCTGTCAGAGCTACTTGGACCTGGCCCCAGAGCCCATCCTCGATCCGGTCTTGGTCAGTCCGAAGATCCTCGACGCGTGTCGAGGTCTGCACAAGGCATCGGCCCCAGTGCTCGTGCCAAGTAAGGGCCCCGGAGTCGTGCACAGCGAGGTCGACGAGGAGGCCGAGCCGTGAGCAGTCACCCAGAGAATGGGCCGGGGCGAGACGAGCAAGGCGACGAGGACGAGGGCGAGGAACGGGTCCGCCTCACGCCAGGGCTCCTGGCCCTGGGGATCCTAGCGCTCGCGCTCGGCGTGCTCTCGGGCCTCGTGATGAGCGCCCGCGCTCTCGCGCCCTGAGACCCTGCTATAAGTCGGCGCGATGCCGGCGAGTCTGCGCGCACGAGTTGCCCCCCTCGAAGTCTTGCCCCTGCGCGTGCGCGCGAGCCGGCTGGCGGCTGGCGCGCTCGGCGGTAGCCACCGGGCGGAGCGCAAGGG
>Ga0315912_10001828_pt1 | contig 24380 bp, 16 predicted proteins | sample VfabasoilMG_FD_204469 | JGI IMG/M metagenome (GOLD analysis project Ga0315912, IMG submission 204469) | Garden soil microbial communities collected in Santa Monica, California, United States - V. faba soil | ecosystem: Environmental > Terrestrial > Soil > Garden | place: USA: California... | reverse complement strand
GTGGCTGGCGGCGGCTCGACCCCATCGGCGGCGTGTTGCTGCTGCTCGGCGCGAGCGTGCCGTGGTACGCGATCGAGGGCGCGATCCACGGCGCGGAGTTCCTGCGCCACGTGCCGTGGTTCCCGTACGCGTCCGGCACGCGCGGCGTGTGGTACGCGGCCGCACCGCTCGCGTTGTCGTTCGCGGTCGTCGCGAGCTTCCCGTGGACGCCGTTGTTCGCGGCCGCACTCGCGGATGCCGCACTGCGCCTGCGACGAGTCGCGCGCGCGGCCGTTCCCGAGACACTCGCGCCCGAACACGTCGAACACCTGCTTCTCGCGCTGGCCCTCACGGCGGCGGGCACGATCGCGCTCTACCCCGGACCGCCGCTCACGTCGGCGCTGCCGGTGCTGCCCGCGGTCGCGCTGCTGGTCGGGCGCTTCGCCGACCGCGTGCTCGAAGGTGCGGGCGAGCCACGCACACTCACGCAGGCCACGCGCTGGCTCGCACTGATCGGCAGCGTGTTCGCGGGCGCGGGCATGATGCTCGCCACCCGGCTACCGGACGCCGCGGAGAGCCTGCGCCTGCTCGCGATCGTCGTCCTGCTCGCGAGTTGGGCGCCGCTGCTGGCGGACCTGCGCGGCGCGCGGCGGTTCGCGGTCGCGATGTTCGCGCTCCCGGCCGCGATCGGCGCGCCCGTGCTGCACCTGCGCGTGCTGCCGGCGCTCGAACCGTGGCTGAACGCGCGGCTCGTCGCGGAACGCATGCTCGCGATCTCGCCAGCGGATTCCCCGCTCGTCGTGTGGGACCCGCCGCCGCCGTCGCTGCGCCGGGCATTGCCGAGGAATTTCCTGCCGCTGCGCCAGGCCGGCGCCGGTGCGCGGCTCGCGATCGCGAGCGACGGCTGGGTGTACGCCGCGTGGAGGCCCGCTCGCGAAGTCGCGGCGCGCGATGCGATCGCGGCCGTCGGCGAGCCGCCCGTCGTGCTCGTGAGCACGCCCGTGCTCGTGCTCGCGCGGTTCCGGCCGAAAGCCTGATCGGGCCGGTCCCGCCCCGCGGCCCCCCCCACAAGCCAGTTCCGAAAACGTCCGCTCCCTGGCCACCCCCAGTGGTATCTATAGGGGCATGACACTCGACCCGGAGATCTGCTGGCGTGCCTGGAGCACGCGTGACGCCCGGTTCGTCGGCCGCTTCGTGATGGGCGTGACGTCCACGCGGATCTATTGCCGGCCGGGCTGCCCGGCCCGGTTGCCGGCCCGGCGGAACGTGCGTTTCTACAGTTCCCCCGCCGCCGCCGAAGCCGCGGGTTTCCGCGCCTGCCTGCGCTGCCGGCCCGACCGCGCGCCCGGTGCGCCGACCGCGAGCGGTACGGCGGCGACGGTGACGCGGGCGTTGCGCCTCATGGACGAGGGCGCGCTCGCGGACGGCTCGCTCGAGACGCTGTCCTCGCGACTCGGCGTGACGTCGCGCTGGCTGCGCGAGTTGTTCGAGCGCCATGTCGGCGCAGCTCCGCTGGACGTGGCGCGCACGCGCCGAGCCCATCTCGCGCGGCGGCTGATCGAGGAGACGGCGATGCCGATGGAGGATGTCGCGGCGGCGGCCGGCTACGGCAGCGCGCGGCGCCTGCGCGCAGGGCTTGCGCAGGCATTCGGCCGTGCACCCGCGTCGCTGCGCCGGCGCCCGGCCGGCCCGCGCGACGGCGCGATCGAGTTGCGCCTGCCCGCACGCGCGCCGTTCGACGCAGGCCCGCTGCTCACGTTCTTCGCCGCGCGTGCGATCCCCGGCGTGGAAACCGTGCGCGATGGACGCTACCGGCGCACGTTCGCGCTGGACGGTGCTCCCGCAGTGCTCGAACTGGAGCCGCGCGAGGGCGGTGTGTGGCTGAGACTGCCGCCGCGGGCCGCCTCGGCATTGCCACGCATCGTCTCGCGCGTATCGAGGCTGTTCGACCTCGACGCCGATGCCGAGGCCATCGCGACGAGCCTGCGGCGGGATCCGCGGCTCGAACGCGCGCTGCGCGGCCGTGTCGTGCGCGTTCCGGGTGCGTTCGACGCGTTCGAAGCCGGTGTGCGCGCGCTGCTCGGCCAGCAAGTGAGCGTGGCTGCCGCGCGCACGCTCGCGGGCCGGCTCGCCGCTGCGGCCGGCGAGCCGTTGCCGCAGCCGGAGGACGGGCTCACGCACGTGTTCCCCACGCCGGCGGCGGTCGCGGCTGCAACGCTCGAACGCCTCGGCCTGACGCGCGCACGCGCCGCCGCGCTGCGCACGTTCGCGGGCGCGGTCGCGAACGGCGAACTCGACCTGGGGGCGTTCACCGGGCTGGACGACGCGATCGAACGGCTCACCCGGTTGCCGGGTATCGGCGATTGGACCGCGCAGTACCTCGCGATGCGCGCGCTCGGTGAACCCGACGCGTTCCCGGCCGGGGACCTCGGCGTGCGCCAGGCGCTCCTACGCGGCGGCAAGATGCCCAGCGAGCGCGAGGTGCGCGCTCGCGCGGAGCGCTGGCGGCCGTGGCGCGCGTACGCGGTGATCGCGCTGTGGACCGAGCCGCGGACGACGGCGACGGCACGAGTGCCCACGGCATCGCCCCGGTTGAAGCGCACCACGTCCGCGAGCGCACGTCACCGCGCCGCATCCGCCCACGCTCCTGGCACGGCCGCAGTCCGACGCCGCCGCCGTGCGAAGTCCACAGCCCGATGAAAGGAACGCGTATGGTCCTCGATCTCACGCTCATCAAGACACCGGTCGGCCCGCTGGCCCTGTGGGGCGCAGGCGACGAACTGGTGGCGCTGTCGCTCGACGGCACGCACCACTCCGGCACCGGGTTGGAACGGTTCGTCGCACGCCACCTGGGCACGTTCACGACACGGCGCACGAGCGACGCCGCGGGCGCGGCGACGCGGCTGCGCCGCTACTTCGCGGGCGAGTTGTTGGCACTCGACGAGCAGCCGCTGAGGATCCTGGGCACCGAGTTCCAGCGCGCGACGTGGAACGAGCTCCGGACCATCCGTCCCGGCCGCACGGTGTCGTACGCGCAGCTGGCGGCGATGGTCGGCCGCCCGAACGCCGTGCGCGCCGTGGCCGCGGCGAACGGTGCGAACCCGCTCGCGCTGTTCGTGCCCTGTCACCGCGTGATCGCCGCGAACGGCACGCTGTGGGGCTACGGCGGCGGGCTGCCCATGAAGCAATGGCTGTTGCGTCACGAGGGCGCCCGGTTCACGCCGCTCACCGAACAGGAGGCACTGCCGCTATGACGACGGCCACGAAGACGTTCCAGGTCGTCGGGCTTCCCGCCGAGACGGTCACCTCGCTCGCCTCACTCACGACCGCCGAGCTGGACCAGCGGGGGATCCGCCGCGTCGTCGCCGACGAGAAGCCCGGGTTCCCGTGCCGCGTGAGCCTGCAGGATGCCGAACCCGGCGAACGGCTCTGGCTGTTGAGCCACGTGCATCACGACGTGGCGGGACCTTATCGCGCGTCGGGGCCGATCTATGTGCGCGAAGCGGCCATCGCCGCGACTCCAGCGGCGGGAGAGGTGCCGGCGATGCTTCGCCACCGGTTGCTCTCGCTGCGCGGCTACGACGCTCAGGGCATGCTGGTCGGCGCGGACGTCTGCGAGGGGACCTCGCTCGAATCCGTCGTGACGCGGCTGTTCGCCGATTCCGACGTGGCCTACCTGCACGTCCACAATGCGAAACCCGGCTGCTTCAACTGCCGGATCGAGCGCGCTTGAACGCCTGATCGCAAGGTTCGCGAGGCTCGCAGAGCCCGTCAGACTCGGCGGCGCGGGCCGGCGAGCCTTTATCGGGGCGGGTCGCCGATGTCCGTGCTCCACCCGAGCTGTTAGCCTCGTTCGATGCGCATCCTGCACTGGTTCCGGAAGGACCTCCGGCTCGACGACAACTCCGCGCTCTCCGAGGCGGTACAGGACGCGGCCGGCGACGTGGTGCCGTTCTACGCCAGCGATCCGGCGTGGTTCGCGCGCCCGGACATGGCCGCGACCCGCGTGCGATTCGTGCTGGGCTCGCTGGCGGAGCTGTCCGCGGCGGTCGCGGCACGAGGATCGCGCCTGGCGCTCGCGCACGGGGATCCGGCCGAGTCGGTGGTGCGCGCCGCGCGGGCCGCGGGCGCGGATGCCGTGTACTGGAACGACGAGTACGAGCCCGCGCTCCGTACCCGCGACGACCGCGTCCATGCCGCGCTCACCGCCGCGGGCGTGACCGTGAAGCGATTCCACGACCGCCTGCTCGTCCCGCCCGGGATGGTGTCCACGCGCAGCGGCGGGCCCTACAGCGTGTTCACGCCGTTCTGCCGCGCCTGCGAGGCGCTGCCGTTTGCCGTCCCGCACGCGCGCGTCGAGCGGCTCGCTGCGCACGAGCTGCCATCACGGCCGCTCGCGACGCTCGAGCAGCTGGGCTTCGGCGAGCCGGCGAGTGCGGCGTGGCCCGCCGGCGAGTCGCACGCGCACCAGCGGCTGCAGCGCTTCCTCGGCGGCACCGGCCGCGAACCCGGCGCCGGACTCGCTCGCTATGCCAGCGAACGGGACTTCCCCGCCGCCCCTGCCACGTCGAGCCTCTCGGCGGACCTCAAGTTCGGCACGATCGGTGTGCGTCGCGTCGCGCATGCCGTGCTCGACGCGGCCGCCCGCGACGCGCGGCTCGCCGCGCATGCCGAGAAGTTCGTGCAGGAGCTGCGTTGGCGCGACTTCTACGCACACGTGTTGTGGCACTTCCCGCACGTGGAGCACGGCGCATTCCGGCCCGAGTACGACGCGCTGGCCTGGCCCGGTCGCGCGGCGTGGTTCGAAGCGTGGTGTGCGGGCCGCACCGGCTATCCGATCGTGGATGCGGGGATGCGCGAACTCGCCGCCACGGGGTTCATGCACAACCGTGTGCGCATGGTCGTCGCGAGCTTCCTGACCAAAGACCTGCTGCTCGACTGGCGGCGCGGCGAGCGCTGGTTCATGAACCACCTGGTGGACGGCGATCTCGCGAACAACAACGGCGGCTGGCAGTGGGCGGCGGGCACGGGTACGGACGCCGCGCCGTACTTCCGCATCTTCAACCCGGTCTCGCAGGGCATGCGCTTCGACCCCGGTGGCGCGTATGTGCGCCGGTGGCTGCCGGAGCTGTCGCGGCTGCCCGACGATCTCGTCCAGCGCCCGTGGGACGCACCGCCGCTGCTGCTGGCGGAGGCTGGCCTCACGCTGGGAGAGGACTACCCCGAGCGCATCGTGGACCATGCCGTGCAGCGCGAGCTCGCGCTCGCGATGTACGCCGAAGCGAAGTCCTCCTCGGCGACGTCCGGCTCGCGGGCACGGCGGAGCGGGGTGGACGACTCGATCACGCGGTGAGCACGGTTCGCCGCCCGGCGAGCGTGAACGATGGGGTCGCCAAGCCCAACGCGAGGCCCTGGCCCGTCGCGCCATCCGCGGCGGCGCCCCGCTGTCACCGGCGCGCCGCTCGCGCGCACGGCGTGAACGACGCGGGAGTCCGTTGACCGCGCGCGCGATCGCGCGCGACGCTTGAAGACGCACCTTGCCCCCGGGGAGCCGAGGGGAGGTGAGTTCCATGAAGCACGCTCGCATGTTCGCCGCACTCGCGATCGCGGCACTGCTCGCGGCCCCGGCCGCGGGGCTCGTGACCACGGCGGAAGCCGCCGCCAAGAAGGCCGCGACGGCGACCGCGACCGGCAAGAGTTCGGATTACCGCCAGTTCACCGGCACGGTGATCGCGCTCGACGCCTCGAGCATCACGGTCGAGAAGAGCGGGAAGACGCCGAAGCAGATGGTGTTCAGCCGCCATGCCGGCATGCGGTCCACGGGCGACGTCGCGAAGGACGTCCGCGTGACCGTGTACTGGCGTGACGACGCTGGTCACCCGGTGGCGCACCGTGTCGTGGTGAAGCCCGCCACGACGAACGCCAGCCGCTGAGTCCGCACGTCCCGGGCCGGGCGCCATGGACGCCCGGTCCGGCGACGTGCCGGCGCGCGACGGCTGAGCGCTTCTCGCGGAACACGATCCACGCGTTCGCCGTTCCCCCATCTGCTACCCTGCCCCGGTTCCGTACCTGCCGCACCCGCCGCTGCACGCACCCCCGGAGCTCCCGATGCCCGTACTGCCGCGCTCGCGCATCCGCACCCCGTTCGTACGCCGGGGCATCGGTCTGGCGTTGGCGGTCCTGCTCGGAGTGCCCGTCGTCGCGCTGGCCGCACCGGCCACGCGTGCGGCCGCGAAACCTGCGTCGCGCGCATTCACGCTCGAGCATGTGCTGGCATTGCGCCAGGTTCAATCGCCCGTGTGGTCGCGCGACGGGCGGCGGCTCGCGTTCGTGGTGAACGCTCCCGACACATCGGAGAACTCCACGAACCAGGACATCTGGGTCTGGGAGTCTTCCACCGACAGCTGCCGTGCGCTGACACGCCACGCCAAGAACGATTACGCCCCCCAGTTCTCACCCGGAGGCGACACGCTCGCGTTCCTGTCGCCGCGTGACAGCGACGAGGGCAGGCCCTCCATCTGGCTGTTGCCGCTGCGTGGCGGAGAACCTTGGAAGCTGGCCACGTTCGTGGAGTCCGTCGGCGAGATGCATTGGTCGCCGGACGGTCGTTGGATCGCGTACACCATGCTCGACACGCTGCCGAAGCGCGTGAAGGACTGGCGCAAGAAGAAGTGGGACCACGTGGTCGAGGACGAGATCCCGCAGTACAACCACCTGTGGGTGATCGAGGTCGCGACCGGGCAGCAGCGCCGCGTGACATCGGGCGGGTTCATGGTGAACGGCCCGCGCTGGTCGCCGGACTCCCGGCAGCTGCTGTTCCAGTGGAACCCGACGGGCCGCGTGGACGACGGGCACCTATCGGATCTCGCGGTGGTGCCCGCCTCCGGCGGCGCGTTCCGCAAGCTCGGAGCACTGCCGAGCGGCGCTGCGGCGTGGTCCCCGGATGGCCGGTGGCTCGCCTGGGCGGGCGGCACGAACCGCGACATGCACGTCGAGAAGACCGACCTGTGGGTCGCCCCCGCTTCGGGTGGCCTGCCGGTCAAGCTGAGCGCGGCGTTCGACGAGGACGCGTTCGCGCCGGTGTGGAGCGCGGGCTCCGACACGTTGTTCTTCTTCAGCCAGCAGGGCGCGTCGGTGAGGGTGGCCGCGGTGGCGCGCTCAGGAGGTGCGGTGAAGCTGGGCGTCGACCTGCATGGCGAGGTGGCGTGGGCGATGGTCGGGGGGCCCGGAAGCCGCGTGGCGTACGTGGCCTCGGCGTGGGATCGCCCTCCCGAACTGCATCTGGCGGACCACGCGGGGACTCCCGGCCGCGCCGTCTCGCGCGTGAACGCCAGCGCGGCCTCGTGTGCGTTCGCACCCACTCGAACCGTGCGCTGGAAGAGCGACGACGGGACCGAGGTCGAGGGCGTGCTCGTGCGCCCAGCCGGCAGTCCCGAGAAGGCCGCGCTCAAGACACTCGTGTACCTGCACGGCGGACCCTACCAATCGCGCTACGGTGTCGGCTTCAATGTCATGGCGCAGTACATGGCCGCGCGCGGCTACCAGGTGTTCATGCCGAACTTCCGCTCGAGCGGCGGCTACGGCACGGTGTTCATGTTGCGCAAGCGCGCCGACTGGGGCGGGCAGGATTGGCGGGACGTCCAGTCCGGCGTGGACCACCTCGTGAGCGCGGGGCTCGCCGACGGCCAGAAGCTGGGCGTGTTCGGCCACAGCTACGGCGGCTACCTGTCGGCGTGGGCCATCACGCAGACCCCGCGCTACGATGCGGCCATCGTCTCGGCCGGCGCACCCGATCTCGCGGCACTCTGGGGGCAGAGCGACACGCACCGTTACCGCGCATTCGAGTTCGAGGGCACGCCGTGGGAGTCGTTCGACAAGTGGCGGAAGAGTTCGCCCATCGCCTACATCGGCAGTGTGAAGACGCCGACGCTGGTGCTGAACGGCGAGGCCGACGTGCGCATTCCGCTCCCGCAGGCGCAGGAGACGTACCAGTCGCTCCGCTTCCTCGGCGTGCCGACCGAATTCGTGCGCTACCCGCGGGAAGGCCATACGCTTCGCGAACCGCGGCACCGAGCCGATTGGTTCGCGCGCCAGGCGGGGTGGTTCGACCGGTGGGTGAAGTGACGCCATGGGACACCCGCGCTTGAAGGCGCTGCTGTGGCTGATCGTCTTGGCGGTGTTCGTGGTGTACGTGTGGCCGACGCGCTGGCGCTACGACCACATGACGATGGACGGCAACATCGTCCTCGTCCGCATGGACCGCTTCTCGGGCGATGCCGACATGCTGCTGCCCGACGAGGGCTGGGTCCCGGTGGAGACTTCCGTCGACAGCACCGGCGCCGCGATGCCGGCCGGCCTCTGAACGGATGGCCGCAACTCACGTGAGGCGGCCTCAACGTGGCGGCGTGGCGCGTGACCTGGCCTGGCTCGAGGCGTCACGCTGGTCGTTCGGTGGGGCGATCGCGCGCGCGAGGCGGGCGGCGCTTCGGCGGCTGTTGCGTGCGCGAATGGCTTCGGCCGGGGCGTTGCTCCGCCTTCACGAGGCGCTGCTCTCGGCGCGCGCCTATCCCGACGACCGCGCCACGCTCGTGCTGGCCGAACGCGCGCTCGCCACGTTCGGCCGGCGCGCGGACGTTCGCCGCCATCGTGCGGCACTCACCGATTCGGGTGTGGCCGGCTGTGACATCCGGTTCGGCTTCTTCGCGCCCACCGCGCGCCGGCTCGCGATGCGCTGGCCGCGGCAGCTCGAGCTGGACGTTCCCCAGCTCGAGGACGAGGACGCGCTCGCCGAGTGGCTGCCGCCGTTGGTGCACGACGCCGAAGTGCCGGGCCTCGACGAGTACGACTATGGCCTCGCCGGCTGGCTCGCGCGGCTCAAGGGCCGCGATGAGGCCGCGGGCACATTCGTCGTGCGCAGCCTCAGTAAACGGCTCGGCGACGACGCGCTGTTCGAACGCGTGCACGACGGCCTCGGTCTGGCCTACCGCTTGCGCGGCGACGACAGCACGCCCTCACGCACGCACGCGCGCTGGCCGGGGCGCCGCATCGCGTTCCACCGCGAGGCGTTCGGCGGCCGGCCCGACCTCGCCACCGTGGCGCCGCCTCGCTCGGTCCGCGCGCTGTCGCGGCGCGAGGGGGAGCGCGCGCTGTCGCTCGCGATGGACTGCATGGTCACGCGCAGCCGCGATCTCGACGTGTTCTCATGGGGGGACGCACGCGACGTGCGGCGCGTGGACTGCGGCGACGGGCTCGAGTTCCTCATGGTCGGCGCGTTGCCGGAGCGACGACTGTTGCTGGAATCCGTGTACGGGTTCCTGACGCTCAAGAACGGCGTGCCCGTGGGCTACGTGCTGACGAGTGCGCTCTACCGCTCGGCGGAGCTCGCGTTCAACGTGTTCGACACGTTCCGCGGTGCGGAAGCCGGCCCGGTCTACGGCAAGGTCGTCGGCATGACGCGTGCGCTGTTCGGTTCGGACACGTTCACGATCGCCCCCTACCAGCTCGGTGACGGCAATGACGAGGCGATCGACTCGGGCGCGTGGTGGTTCTACCGCAAGATGGGATTCCATCCTCGCGACCGCGCCACGAAGGCGCTGATGCAACGCGAACTCGCGCGAATGGCGCGGGTCCCCGCGCATCGCTCGAGTCCCGCCGTGCTGCGCCGGCTCGCGCGGCACAACCTGTTCTGGTCCGCGCACGCGATGCGACGCGACGTCCTGGGCGAGTTGCCGCTGGCTTCCGCGGGCCTTGCGGTGTCGCAGGCGATCGCGCGCCGATTCGACGGGGACCGCGATCGGGCCGCCGCGACGTTCGAACGTGAGGCGCGCGAGCGCCTGGGCGTGCGCGACCTGGCCGGTTGGAGTCGCGCGGAGCGGCACGCATGGCAGCGCTGGGCGCCGCTCGTGGCGTTGCTGCCCGGCCTGGCACGCTGGAGCCGCGCCGAGCGTGCGGCGGCCGCCAGTGTGATCCGCGCGAAGGGGGGCGCTCGCGAAGACGCGTTCGTTCGCGCGTTCGATGCCCACCCCCGGCTCATGGCCGCGGTCGCCTCGCTGATGCGCGGAACCCGCGCCTGAGGGCCCTGGGCGCGGCCGACGGGCCCGTAATCGGGGCTTGAGCCCGGGGCGAGCGGGGGACTAGGCTGGAGGTGGGCGTACCCCCAATGACACGACCGGGGCTCGAGCTGTCGCTGGAACCCCTCAGGAGTCTTGTGCGCACGGTCGTTCTTGTGGCGTTGGTAGGGCTGGTCGCCTCCCCCGCAACCGAGGCACACGCCGCGTCCGTGTTCGTCCCGGGCCGAACCTGCGATCCGAACGCGTTCGAACCCGCGCGCGCCTGCACGCTCCAGCTCAATGCGCCCGGCGACCGCCTGGCCGCGCGCGGGCTCACGATGTTCGCCGAGCCCGCCGCGCGCCCGGACGCGCGTGGCGAGTTCGGCTACCTGCCGTTCGGCCCGGACGACTTCCTGTTCGACCAGGTCAACGTGTTCTGGCACGCGCAGCACTTCCTCGAGCGGCTCGAGCGCTATGGCCTGGACGTCATGGCCCATCCCATCTTCGTCCGAGTGCAGCCCGGCGCGGGGTCGTTCACGCACTTCGTCGAACCCGTCTCGACGATCGGCACCGGATTGAACGGCCTGGACCAGGGCGCCAAGGACGGGGACATCATCGTCCACGAGATCACGCACGCGGTGTTCAATCCGCGCATGCCGCTCGGGACCTACCCGATCGACAAGGGCGAATCCATCCCGGTGCTGGAAGGCCTCGCGGATTACTTTGCGGCGGCCGTACATGGCAACACGCGCATCGCGGAGTTCGCACGGCCCCCCGCGGGCTACCACGACATCACGAGTGACCCCGCGGTCTTCCACTACGACCGCTTCGACATCCTGCCGGCCGATCCCTATTCGCGCGGGAAGGTGCTGAACGGCGCGCTGCTCGAGATCCGCGCCGCACTCGGCGAGACCGCGGACGAGCTGGTGTTCGCGGCGACCGACTACGCGCCGCTGCGCTGCTTCACGTGCGTCGCCGATGCCATCCGCTCGGCCGACAATGACCGCTACGCGGGTGCGCACATGGCCACGATCGACTCGGCGTTCGCCCGGCGCGGCATCCCGTCGGGGCCACCGATCGGGATCCGCATCGACACGCCGGTGTGGGCCTGGCTCGGCGACGACATCACCGCACGACTGCAGCATGTGTGTGGCGTGGGCCCCTTCCAGATCACGTGGCGCGCGCGTGACGCGTCAGGCAACGTGGAAGTGCTCCCCTCGAACACCGACCAGGTCTCGCTGCGAGCGCAGCAGACGGTCACACTCGAGGCGACGCTTCGGGACGGGCGAGGCGTCGAGTACCCGGCGTCGCCGGTCACGGTCTCGGCGTATGACCGAACCGACCCGTCGCTGCATGTGAACGGCGTCCGCATCGACGGCCCCGCCTCCATCTCCCCGGGCTTCCGGACGCGCTACACGTTCGTGCTTCTCGGCGGGACGGGTGTGCCGCCGGTGAATGCCCAATGGACCGCGGAGAACGCGCAACTCTCCGAGATGACGGGAAACGGGGTCACGGTCTCGCCGACCGCGAATCCCGTGCGGCTCAAGCTCGTCTATCGCGACGCCGCCGGCCAGATGGCGCGGGATTCCGTCACGGTCACGGTGCTGCAGCCGATCATCGTCAGCGCGATCCAGGGACTCTCGATCATGCCGGAGGGAGGCACCGGCGACTACAGCGTGACCGCGCAGGGCGGGCTCCCGCCGTACCACTACGCTTGGACACAACAGGACGTGACGGGGACGCATGCGCTTCGCGATTCGAGTCTCGTGGTCTCGTTGCCCACGACGGCGGACTTCACACTGCGCGTGACGGTTTCCGAGGCGCTCGGTCGGACGGGATCGGCCACGCTCCTCGTGCGCAAGCTCGTCCCCCTGGCACTGGACCCGATCGCGGGACCATCCGAGCTGGTCGCCGGGCAGAGTGGGCAGTTCAGCGTGCGGCCCCAGGGCGGGCACACGCCGATCCACTACCAGTGGAATCAGGTGGGTGTGAGCGCGAGCTACCGGCTCGCCGATTCGCCCACGGTGACATCGGTGTCCGAGACCAATGACTTCTCGCTCCAGCTGCTGGCAACGGACGCGGCCGGCTCGACCGCATCGAGGACGCATGTCGTGCGCGTGACGGGCTCGTTGCAGGTCGGTCCCATCGAGGGCCCGGTGTCGGTCGTCTCCGGCGAACGCGCGACGTTCCGCGTCGCGCCGCGCGGCGGGACACCTCCATATCGCTACAACTGGATGCAACAGGACCCGGTCACGGCGATCCCGCTCGGGGACTCGAGTGAGGTGACGGCTCGCCCCGCCATTCGCGACTACTGGATGACCGTGACGGTCCGTGATTCACGAGACATCGTGCGTGTCGCCTCGAGGCTCCTGCCGGTGACTCCCGCGCCGCCGCCGCCCCCGCCGGTCCCGCCTGCGGTACGCGCGTTCCGCGTGCTCGGTAACGTGCTGTCGCGCGGCGCGAATGCGCTGCTCGAGCTGCCGACTCCCGACGCGCCCGGCGAACTGGTGGTGCTGGACGCCACCGGGCGCGTGCGCGCGAGCGGGCGCGTCCCCGAGGGTTCGCCGCCGACGCTCTCGGTCGTGCTCCCTCCCGACCTCGATTCGGGCGTCTACTTCGTCCGCCTGCAGCGCAGCGACCGCACCTGGACCGCGAGGTTCGTCGTCATCGCACGCTGACGCCGCGAATCGCGGCGGGTGGCGAGTGCTAGCGGCGCGTGCGGAACAGCAGCGCGAACGCGATCAGCGCGGCGGCGGCGAGCAACAGGCTGCGCACACCGACCGGACGGCCGAATCGCACGCCCAGCAACATCAGCCCCACGGCGGCGACCAGCCCGATGGCGATGCCGATCAGGAGGTCGCGGCGCAGTCCGCTCAGAGGATGGTCTTCCCCAGGGCGCTCTGCGCCAACTCGGCCGCGAGGATGCCGGTCATGTTCTGCGAGTCGAGCACCGGGTTCACTTCGACCAGGTCCAGCGCCACGATGTTCGCGCGGTCGTTGAACATCTCCATCGCGAGGTGCGCCTCGCGGTAGCTGATGCCGCCCCATACCGGCGTTCCCGTCCCCGGAGCGTCCTCCGGGTCCACCACGTCGAGGTCGAACGACAGGTGGATGCCCGCCGTGCCGTCGCTCGCCGCACGGATGGCTTCGTCCAGGACGTCGCGCATGCCGCGCTCGTCCAGGTCGCGCATCGTGTAGCAGGTCACGCCGCTCTTCTTGAGGAAGTCGCGTTCCCCCGGATCGAGGTCGCGGATCCCGATCAGCACGGTGTTGCGCGGCTGCACCTTCGGTGCCCGGCCGCCCAAGTGCACGAGGTCGGTGTCCCCGAAGCCGAGCGAGACCGCGAGTGACATGCCGTGGATGTTGCCGCTGGGGGTCGTCTCGGGCGTGTTCGCGTCACCGTGCGCGTCGAACCAGATGAGCCCGAGCGACTCGCCCTGCTTCGCATAGAAGTTCGTGGAGCCCGCCACCGAACCGATCGCGATGCTGTGATCGCCGCCCAGGACGAGCGGCATGCGGCCCTCGGTGAGGCACTTGTCCACCTGTCGCATGAGGTCCTTGCACGCGGACAGGATCGGCTTCTTGTAGCGCAACTTCCCGGTCCCGACCTTCTGGGTCTCGGGGATCATCACATCGAGGTCGCCGTAGTCCTCGACCTTGTGGCCGAGTTCCTCCAGGCGCTTCTCGAGGTCGGCGATACGGATGGCGGAAGGGCCCATATCCACCCCTCGCCTGCCGGCGCCGAGGTCGATGGGCACGCCGATCACACCGATGCTGCGCTTCTTCTTGGCCATAGCGAGCCAACCTAGCACCCGCTCATCAGGCGCACCACCGCTCGGGGAACATCCATCCGTGACGGCCTGTGCGGGCGTCATGCGAGCCGCGTGTCAAGTTCTGCATAACGTGCGGTGGAGCCTGCTGTTGCAGTCGAACCGTGGAACCGATGCGGAGGGGTGACGGTACCTACGGATACTTGCGCTTCGGACCTTGGATGGCACCACAATTGCCCTGCTGGCGAACGGCCGCGCACGAAGCGCTTCAGATCTCCGCAATTCGAACGGGTCGAGTTCGAGCTCGACCCGGAGAGGCTGCGTTTTGGCCACTCCCCCGCTCAAAATGCACCAACCGGCGCGAGAGCCGGCGCCGGTCGGTGTGCCGCTCGGCCGTGTTCCAGGCCGTGACGCCGGGCTCCGTGCGCGCGGTTCGCTCGGGGGCTTGCCCCTGTTCGTGCTACTCGCCATCCCCACGCTGGTGACGGCCTGGGGCCTGCCCTATTACCTGGCCCCCGTGGCGCAACGCCTGCGCCACCCGCTGCACGCGCTGCTCAAGTCGTCGGGGCCGGTCGGACTCGCGTTCGGGACCGCGGCGTTGCTGCTGTTCCTGTTCATGTGGGCCTACCCGTTCCGCAAGAAGGCCCGGTGGCTGGCGTGGACGGGGCCCGTCGGTCGCTGGCTCGACGTGCACATCGTCATGGGCCTGTCGCTGCCGGCGATCGCCGCAGTGCACGCGGGCTGGCACTTTGAAGGGCTCATCGGGCTCGGCATGTACGCCATGGTGATCGTCTGCCTGTCGGGCGTGGTGGGCCGGTATCTCTATTCGCACATCCCGCGCAATCGCGCGGGGCTCGAGCTGTCGCTCGAAGAGGCCGGTGCCGAACGCCGCGCATTGCTCACCGATCTCGCGGTCGCCACGGGACACTCGCCCCAGGATCTTCAGCGCTCGCTCGGGCTCGACCCGCGCCCCTATGCGGGACTCGGCATCCTACGCACGTTCGCGCGGCTCGTGTCGGACGACGTTGCGCGCTGGCGCACGCTGCGACGGTTGCGCCAGGAGTGGGCGCGAGGCGACGCCGGCCGCGCACCGCTCGATTCTGCGGCCCTGGCGCGTGCGCTCCGCCTGGCGCGACGAGAGATGGCGCTCGCGCACCAGGTTCGCCTGCTCGACGCCACTCGGCGTGTCTTCGGCTGGTGGCACGTCGCGCACCGTCCGTTCGCGCTCACCGCGCTGCTGGCGGTCATCGTGCACGTCGTCGTCGCGGTGTGGATCGGGGGCGTGCGATTCGTGTTCCCGGGGGCCCCATGACCGGCGAGCAGTGGTACACCGCGGCGGGAGTGGCGCTGCTCACCTCGTTGTTCATGATGCGCCACGTGCGCCAGCGCTCCGGCGCTGCCGGGGCGGGACTGCGCTGCCCGCGCTGCCGCGCGGCGGTCGCGGCCGAGGCGACCACTTGCCCGAGGTGCGCGGCGCCGCTGCAGGCGTTTGCCCTGGTGACTGCGCCGATCGCGGCGCCGGTGGCGGCCGACGCGAACGGCGGTGCGCTGCACGCAGTGGTCCGCGCCGATGCATGCGCCGGCTGCGGCACCTGCGTGGACGCATGCCCCGAACCGGGCGCCCTGAGGCTCGTGGACAAGGTGGCGCGCGTGGACCTCTCGCGTTGCAAGGGTCATGGCGAGTGCGTGGCCGCCTGCCCGGTGGGCGCGATCTTCATGACCTCAGGCGACGCGGTGCAGACGGTGGAGGTCCCCGACCTGAATCACCACTTCGAGTCGCGCCAGGTGCCGGGCCTGTACGTGGTCGGCGAGTTGGGCGGCCGTGGCTTGATCAAGAACGCCATCAACGAGGGCAAGCTGGCCATGGAGCACGTCGCCGCTTGCATCGCGCGTGAGCCCGGCTCCGATCCCAACACGTTCGACGTCATCGTCGTGGGCGGCGGCCCGGCGGGGCTCTCGGCCGGGCTCGAGGCGCTGTCGCACGGACTCCGCTATGCCGTGCTCGAGCAGGGCACGCTCGCCGACACCATCGCCCGCTACCCGAGGCACAAGGTGCTGTTCGCTGAACCGCTGAAGGTGCCGCTCTACGGCGACCTGTGGGTGTCGGACGCCTCGAAGGAGTCGCTGCTTCACGTTTGGCAGACCGTGATCGCGCGCACGGGCCTGCGAGTCCGCACGGGCCTGCGTGTGGAGTCGGTTGTGCGCGAGAGCGACGTGTTCGTGGTCTCCGCCGCGAACCTGCGCTTTCGGGCCCGGCGCGTGGTCATGGCGCTCGGGCGCCGCGGCACGCCGCGCAAGCTGGGCGTGGCGGGCGAGGAACTCGACAAGGTCTTCTACGACATCGTCGAGATGGAGGCGTTCGCCGGGCGCCGGGTGCTGGTCGTCGGTGGCGGGGACAGCGCGGTGGAGTCTGCGCTCGGCCTCGCGCACCAGACGGGCACCGGCGTGACGCTGTCCTACCGCGGCACGGAGTTCGCGCGGGTGAAGGATCGCAACCGGAGCAAGCTCGAGGCCGCGGTCGGCTCCGGCCGCGTGCAGCTCATGCTCGGCAGCGAGGTGCGCGAGATCCGCCGCGATGCCGTCGTGGTGGAGTCCGGTGGCAGCCTTCGCACTCTCGCGAACGACGATGTCATCGTGCGTGTGGGCGGGGACGCTCCGTACCCGTTCCTGGAGCGCTGCGGTGTGCGAATGGTCAAGAAGGCGCTCGCGGCAGGACCGGATCCGGCCGAGCGACGGGCGGGATGAGCATGGCGCGACGCATCTCGACCGTGGTGCTGCCGATGACGTGCCTCCTGGCACCGCTCTCCGCGCGAGCACAGGTGTCCCCGGGCTTGCTCGCAGGCCCGCACGCGTCGCTCGAAGGCGCCACCGCCTGCTTCCGCTGTCACGAGAAGGGCGCCGGTAAGCCGGGAATGGACCGGCTCTGCCTCGCTTGTCACACGGAAGTGGGGTGGATGCGCACGCAGCGGCGCGGCTACCACGCTCGTGTCGCGGGCAAGGCCTGTGCGTCCTGCCACCCCGATCACGGCGGGCGGGACTTCGCGCTGGTGGCGTGGGACGGAGGCAGTCCCGAGAAGTTCGATCACACGCTCGCCGGCTACGTGCTGGAGGGCGCGCATGCCTCGCGCGCGTGCCGGGATTGCCACCAGCCGGCGTTCCAGAAGTCCGGAGCGACTCCGCTCATCCGCGTGAAGGACCGCAGCCACAGCTGGCTCGGCCTCGAGACCGCGTGCGCGAGCTGTCACACCGACCCGCATCGCGGCTCGCTCGGCAAGGATTGCCTGGCTTGTCACGGACAGACGAAGTGGAGTCCCGCGCCCGGCTTCGACCACGCGAAGACCTCCTATGCGCTGACCGGCGCGCACACCAAGCCCCCGTGCGCGGCCTGCCATGCCACCGCGACGGTCAACGAGGGGCCCCGCGTGGGCGGCGGGTTCAAGCCGCGCTGGAAGCCCGTGCCGCACCGGGATTGCCTGTCGTGCCATCGCGACCCGCACGCCGGCCGCTTCACCGGCGAGTGCGCGCGGTGCCACGTGACCGAGTCCTGGAAGTCCGTCAATACGAAACGCTTCGATCACGAACAGACGCGCTATCCGCTGCGAGGTGCGCACGCCGGCGTGACCTGCAACGCCTGTCACGCCACGCAACTCGGCGGCGCGCGGCCGAAGTTCGCGCGCTGTGCGGACTGCCACAAGGACGTGCACGCCGGCGCCGCCACGGTCCGAGCGAAGCCCGTGGACTGCGCCACCTGTCACACGGTGCAGGCGTTCCGGCCCTCGTCATGGCCCCGAACCGAGCACCAGGGCACGAAGTACCCGCTGGACGGCGCGCACGCCCAGGCCAAGTGTGAAGGCTGTCACACACGAGCTCCTTCCGGATCTGCCGAGGCCGTTTCACTCGGCAGCGCCCGGGTGCGCATGCGGCCGTCGGCTGCTCGCTGCGAGGACTGTCATCACGACCCGCATGCCGGTCGATTCGCAGCAGGCGGCGTGCGCGCCAGGTCCTCGGGCTGCCTCGGCTGCCACACCATGGCCGGGTTCCATCCGTCCTCGTACGACGGCCGTGCCCACGCGGGAAGCCGGTTCGCGCTCGAGGGTGCGCACCTGGCCGTGCCGTGCCAGCGATGCCACGAGGAACTTGCCACGCCCGAGAACGGCTCCTCGCTCAAGTCCGGCAAGCATCGGGTGTTGGGATTCGACATCCGGGAGCGCGCCTGCGCCGACTGCCACGAGGACGTGCACCGCGGCCAGTTCCGCGAGCGCCCGGACCACGGCGCTTGCGATCGTTGCCACGACGCCGGGTCGTTCACTCCCGCGGGCCGCTTCGATCACGACCGCGACGCGCGGTTCCGGCTGCAAGGTGCGCACGCGCGCACGCCTTGCGCAGCCTGTCACCGACTCGGCCCCGAAGGTGCCGACGGTACGAGGGCCGTGGTGTACCGCCCCACGCCCACGCGATGCGAAAGCTGCCACGCGCCCGAGAGTTCACCCCAGCCCGGCAAGAATCCGCGCGGCGGAACCGGCGGCGGGCTGCGCACACCCATCCTGTTGGTGACCCACACCGGGAGGTGATACCCGTGAAGCCTTACGCGCTGACAGGCCCGCTGCGCCGCGGGGTCGCGGTGCTGCTCGTGCTGCTGCCCGTCGTCGCACTCGGCGCGGCTGGGGCCGCGACGCGGCCGCGTACGGTGAATCCGCACGGCAAGTTCAAGGGCGAGTGCGACCAGTGTCATGGCCCCGAAGGCTGGAAGCCGGCGCGCATCAGCCCGAAGTTCGATCACGCGAAGTTCGGGTTCGCACTCACGGGCGAGCATGCCGCGGCGAACTGCCTGGGTTGCCATCGGTCGCTCGACTTCACGGCGTCATCGACGGTGTGCGCGTCCTGCCACGAGGACCCGCACCGGAGCGAGATGGGCACCGATTGCGCGCGCTGTCACTCGGCACGCAGTTTCGTGGATCGCGGCCCGATGCTCCGCGCGCACCAGTTGACGAGGTTCCCGCTCATGGGAAGTCATGCGGCGATCGACTGCGAAGGCTGCCACAAGCCGGCCGCGCAGGGGCAGATGCGATTCGTGAACACGCGGGCGGAGTGCGACGCCTGCCACATGGATGACTTCCGGGGCGCCAAGTCCCCCGACCATGTCGGTGGCGGGTTCTCGACCGAATGCCAGACCTGCCACACCGCGAGTGCGTGGTCACGCGCCCGCTTCGATCACCAACGCTCCGGGTTCCCGCTGACCGGTGCGCACCGCACGACCGCGTGCGAGTCGTGCCATGCGGGAGGACGCTACTCGGGCACGCCGAAGGATTGTTTCGCCTGTCACGCGGCGGAATACCAGGCCGCGCAGCCACCGCATGCCGCGTCGGGTTTCGCGGCCAGCGTCTGCGCCAGCTGCCACACCACGACGAACTGGTCTGGGGCATCGTTCAATCATGACGCCACGTCGTTCCCCCTCACCGGGGCGCATCGAGCCGCGACGTGCATGAGCTGCCACTCCGACGCCGTCTACAACGGCAAGGCCACCACCTGCGAGTCCTGTCACCTGTCGACGTACAACGCCGCGGTCCCGAACCACACCAGCGCCGGCTTTGCCGCGTCGGCGTGCGCCTCGTGTCACAACACGACGACGTGGACCGGTGCGACCTTCGACCATGACAGTCGGTACTTCCGCATCTACAGCCGCGGGCACGCTGGCCGGTGGAACGCCTGCACCGACTGTCACCAGGTGCCGTCCAACTTCGCCTCGTTCAACTGCCTGAGCTGCCACCCGCACTCGGACAAGGCTGCGACCGACAGCCACCACTCGGGCCGCAGCGGCTATCGCTACGACAGTATGACCTGCTACTCGTGCCACACCCGATGAGGGCCCGCATGCGAGACCGACACCCTTCGCTCTCCTTCGCCGCACAGCTCGCGGCTTCAGTGCTGTTCGCGTGGGCCGCACTGCCATCGCCCGGGTTTGCGGCCGAGCCTGCCTGGAGAACATCCCGGGTCTCCTACCTCGCGGGCCGCAGCGCCTACGTCGAGGCCGGCCAAGCGGATGGCATCGCCATCGGCGACACGCTGTTCGTGGTTCGCGACGGCACGAGGATCGCGGCTCTGCGCGCGGCATTCGTGTCCAACCATCGTGCCTCGTGCGACACGCTGTGGACGCGCACCGCGATCGCGGTCGGGGATGCCGTCAGCTACCAGGCCGACGTCGCAGGCCTGCGCGCGGCCGTCGACAGTACGGCTGCGCTCGCCGCGCGCGGCGAAGTGGCGCGCCGGGACGCCGTCGTGGGATCGCCGACAGGAACCGCCACCCGGCGGGACGCCCGCATGCGCGGCCGGCTCGGTGCGCGCTGGCTCGGCGTGGAGTCCGACGGAGCCGGCCGCACGTCGCAGCCCGCACTCGAACTGCGCCTCGATGCACGCGACGGGCTCGGCGGGCACGCCGACGTCTCACTCGACGTGCGCGGACGCCGTACGATGCGCACCACCGACGCAGGACAGTCGCTGGAGCAGTATTCCCGCATCTACCGGGCGGCGGTGACGCTGCGCGACGAGGGCGCGCGGCGCAGGCTCACATTCGGCCGGCAATCTTCACCCACGCTCGCCTCGGTGAGCGTGTTCGACGGGGCACTCGCGGAATGGAGCGGATCGCGCCACGCGATCGGCGGCTTCGCGGGCACGCAGCCGGACCCACAGCGCTATCGGTTCTCGAGCGAGGTCTTCGAGGCCGGCGGTTACGCCGAGGTCCACCAGGCGCCGCTGGCCGCGAATCGCTGGTCGCTGGCCGCGGGCGGGGTCAGCTCCCGGCACGGGGGCGAGTTGGACCGCGACTTCGCGTTCGCGCAGGGCTGGTGGTTCGCGCGCGCGATGTCCGCTTCCTTCGCACAGGAGCTGGACTTGAATCACGGCTGGAAGCGCGACGCGGGCGAGCCCGCCTTGTCGTGGACCAGCACGTTCGCCACCGTGCGCGTGCCGGTGAACACGCGAGTGGCGCTGATGTCGGGCTACGACAACCGCCGCAACGTCCGGTTGTGGCGTGACCAGGAGACCCCTGAGACCGAGTTCGATGATCGCTACCGGCAGGGCGCGTGGGCCGGAGGCAGTGTGGACTGGAACGAGTTCTTGGCCACGGGGGCCGAGTTCCGCGGTGGCACGGGGCCCGACGAGTCACAGACGTGGTCGGTGAATGCCGAGCTGCACCGTGCGACGCGCTGGCATGTCCTGATGCGAGGACGCTGGTCACGCTACGCGAGTCCCGTGACCGCCAGCGCACTGTGGACCGGTGGTGTGGGATTCGATCCGGATGCGCGATCGCATGTGGAGCTCTCGGGAGGCCTCCGCAGCACGCGAGACCTGGTCGCGGGCTTCGAAGACTCCGAGTCGTGGTACGGAGTGGACATGGACGTCGCGCTCGGGCAGCGTTGGTATGCAAGCGGGAGCTTCGAGTGGCTCACCGGCCTCGCCGGCTCCTCGCGGCAAGTGCAGGCGGGGCTCAGCGTCAGGCTCTGACGCGGTGGGCTGTTCGCTCGGCGCCCGGTCGCGTTCGCCACCCGTCCGACCAAGGGCCGCCCCCCGGGGATGCGGTCGAGACACATCCGCTGACCCCGAGCGGCGATAGGGCGCCCGCTCACGAACCGCTCCTGACCGGCCGATAACCTCCGGAACGTGAGCGTTGGACTCGCAGCCCTCGTGGTGCCAGATTCAGGAGCGTATGCGGATGAACCTTGTGCGCACAGCGATGCTCACCGGCACAACGCTGTTGTTGCTGGGCGCCGCGCATGACGATACCCGCAATGCCCTTCCGGCAGCCGCACCGCGGATCCACAAGCCCGCGATCGGCGTGCTGTTCTCGGACGACTTCACGCGCGAAACGCTCAAGCCCTGGGTGCCCGATCGCGCGGGCGTGTGGACGATCAAGCGCGGGATGCTGCGCGCCGACCTGCCCGACCAGAAGCAGGTGCGTTCGCTGATCCACGTCGGCGACTCGGCCTGGACCGACATCGCCGTGGATCTCGACGTGTGCATGATGCGTGGCGTGGACAAGGGCGTGGTCGTCCGTTTGATCGGGACCGCCGGCACCGGCGTGGACCTGCGCGGCGGCAGCTACCAGGACGTGGTCATGTACGAGCGCGACAATTCCATGGGCCGCTCGCGCGCCACGAACGCGAACGGCCAGTGGAACCACCTTCGCGTCGAGGCCCGCGGCAATCGCTACCGCGTGTTCGTGAACGGGGAGCTCAAGCTCGACCGCGTGGACACCCGCAGCGGACGCCGCGCCGGTTCCATCGCGCTGCCGGCCTACACGGGGGGGGTCGGGCAGTGCACGGTCTACTACGACAACGTCGTGGTGACCCAGATCGCCGCCGGGGGCATCACGCAGGCCGACGCCTTGCGGTAGCCGCGGTTCGCCGCGCATTCGCGCGGCGGTGCGGGATGCTCCGTCCGCGGGGTCGCCGCGGGTGCGGCTAACGCGTGCGGCGCCCGCCGAGCAGGCGCAGGCCGTTCAGGATGACGACCACCGTGCTGCCCTCGTGGCCGGACACCGCCACCGGCAGCCGGAGCGCGCCCAGCGGCGTGTACTGGCCCAAGAACACCCACGCCACGAGCACCGCCATGACACCGGTGGCGATGACGACGTTCTGCACGACCACGCGGCGCGCACGCTGCGCGAGGCGAACGGCGTAGGGCAGTGCTCCGAGGTCGTCGCCCATCAGCACGACATCGGCGCTCTCCATGGCGGCATCGCTGCCGATCCCGCCCATCGCGATCCCGACGCTGGCGCGTGCGAGCGCGGGCGCGTCGTTGACGCCGTCGCCGATCATCGCGGTCGCGCCGTGACGCGCCTCGAGCTCCCCGATCACCCGCACCTTGTCCTCGGGAAGCAGCTTGCCGTGCAGCTCGTCCACGCCCGTCTGTGCGCCGATCGCGCGCACGGTGGGCTCGCTGTCGCCCGAGAGCAGGGCCACGCGGCGTACGCCGGCCGCGCGCAGGTCGCGCACCACGGCCGCCGCGCCGGGGCGCACCCGATCGGCCGCGGCGATCACCGCCCACGCCTGGCCGGTGTGCACGATCATCGGGGTCTTCGCCTCGGCCGCGAAGCGTTGCACCAGGCTCACCGCCTCGGCGGGCGCGGGATGGCCGAGCGACTCGAACAGCTCCGGTGTGCCGACCTCGATCTCGCGCCCCTCGGACGTGGCGACAAGACCCTTGCCGAGGTGGTTCGTGAGCGATTCCGCGGGCGTGAACGCGAGGCCGCGCGACTCGGCCGCCTGCACGACAGCCTGGGCGAGCGGATGCGGCGAGCGCTTCTCGGCGCTGGCCGCCGCCGCGAGCAGCTCCTGTTCGCCTGCGCCGGCGATCGCGACGATGTCGGTGACCTCGAAGCGGCCGTGCGTCAGCGTGCCGGTCTTGTCGAACGCGATCGCGCGTACGCGGCCCAGCGACTCGAGGTGCCGGCCGCCCTTGAACAGGATGCCGTTGCGCGCCGCGTTCGCGATCGCGGACAGCACCGTGGCGGGCGTGGCGATCACCAGCGCGCATGGCGAGGCCACGACGAGCAGTGTCATCGCGCGGTAGAAGGAATCCCGCCAGCCGTGGCCGAACACGAGCGGCGGGATGAACAGCATGAGCGCCGCGCCGATGATGACCACGACCGTGTAGTAACGCCCCGCCACCTCGGCCAGCTCCTCGGCGCGCGACTTCTTCTCCTGGGCCTCCTGCACGAGCGCCACGATGCGTGCCAGCGCGCTGTTCGCGGCCACACGGGTGGCGATCATCTCGAGTGAGCCCTGCTGGTTGAGCGTGCCCGCGAACAGCTTGTCGCCCGCGCGCTTCGTCACCGGCACCGATTCGCCGGTGAGGTTGGCCTGGTCCACGAGCGATTCGCCGAGCATGACCGTGCCGTCCACGGGGACTGCCTCGCCCGGCTTGAGGATGATCGTCTCGCCCACGCGCACCTCGTCCGCCTCGACTTCGACCTCGCGGCCCTCGCGGCGCACGAGCGCGCGCGGCGGCCGCAGGTCGAGCAGCGCGTGCAGCGCGCGTCGCGTGCGGCCCATGGTGTAGACCTCGAGCGTGTTGCTGAGCGAGAACAGGAACATCAGCACCGCGGCCTCGGCCGTGTAGCCGATGGCCGCCGCACCCGCCGCCGCGAGCAGCATGAGCAGGTTGACGTCGAACTCCAGCCGCCGCAGCGCGGCCCAGGTGCTCTGCGCCGTGTACCAGCCCCCGATCACCGCCGAGGCGAGGTAGAGCGACTCCGCCGCCACGACTGCTCCGGCCCGCTCGGTCAGCGCGCCGGCCACGAGCAACGCGAGGCAGACGCTGGTGAGCACCGCCATCGAGCGGCCCTTCGAGCGCTGCTCCTGCTCGGCGTGCGTGAGCCGTGCGCCCCAGGGCTTGTGCGTGAGCGGCCGCACGACCTCGACGCTGTCGTCGGGCTCGCGGTAGCGCGAGAGGGACACTCGTCCTCGCGTGGCCGTGGCGCGGAACTCGGCGGCGGCGGCGGCATCGAGGTGGCCGAGCCGCAGGGCGCATGCTTCGCACGAGTCGAGCGTGTCGCGTTTGTCGCACGCCGTGACGCGTTGCGCGA
>Ga0315912_10001827_pt1 | contig 24389 bp, 23 predicted proteins | sample VfabasoilMG_FD_204469 | JGI IMG/M metagenome (GOLD analysis project Ga0315912, IMG submission 204469) | Garden soil microbial communities collected in Santa Monica, California, United States - V. faba soil | ecosystem: Environmental > Terrestrial > Soil > Garden | place: USA: California... | reverse complement strand
TCTGTTTCACCGTCGGCGAGGCGGATGACGTGCCGGCCGGGAGGAGTGGCGCTCATCACCCCGTCCTGGATGGTAATGGCGGGCAGTTGATCGACTAGCGCTCGAGAATCGGCCTCGGTGAGACTGCGCGCCGCGAAGTGCCAACGCATTGGTGAGGGAATCCAGGTGATCGCGAGGAGGAGAAGGAGATAGAGAACACCGATCCCCTTCCACCTGTAGACGACGTCACGGTAGAGATCAGGCGAATAGAACGACGCCGACAGGGCGGAGAACCGGCTGAACTGAGTCATGTCGTTTCTCTGCCCGGACGTGGTCAGGCGCGTGCCAGTGCGTTCTCCAGGGCACGCCGCGTGAAGACCTTCAGCATCGCGCTGCGGTACTCATCGCTCGCGTGGATGTCTGAATTCAGATCGGCAACGCTCGCAGCCGCCGATGCGTTTGCGATCGTGTCCTTCGTCGCTGGCTTTCCGGTCAGTGCCTGCTCGACAGCGCTCAAGCGAACAGCGTGAGACGCGGCGCCGGTGACACCAACACGTGCGGACTGGAATACGCCGCCCTTCACCTCCACCGCGGCGGCAACGCCGACGATAGCGAAGTGCGAGGCGCGCTGATGGAGCTTCGCGTACGCAGCGGCCTTGGTGGCCGTGAATTGAATGCCAGCGATGATCTCATCCGGCGCGAGATCAACGGTGAAGAGGCCCTGGAAAAAATCGCTGGCTTTCACCTTACGCCAGCCCTTGGGTCCCTTCATGTGGATCTCAGCATCGAGGGCCAGCATCGTGGCGGGGTAGTCGGCGGCCGGGTCGGCATGTGCAAGGCTGCCGCCGAGGGTCCCTCGATTGCGCACCTGCGGATCGCCGATGTCAGCGGCCGTCTCTGCGACGATCGGGCACACCTGTTTGAGCAACGCGGACATAGCGACGTCGCGATGCGTGGTGCCTGCGCCGATCTCGATCCTGCCGTCCTTCTCCTTGATCCCTGAGAGACCTGGAATCCGTGCGACATCGATCAGCACGGTCGGTTCGCTGAGCCGAAGCTTCATCAGCGGCACAAGGCTGTGTCCGCCGGCAAGCAGCTTCCCGCCGCTTGCGGCTTGCAGCTTCGCCAACGCATCGTCGATCGAGGTGGCACGCTGATACTCGAATGCGGTCGGGATCACGCCTGACCTCCCTGAATGATGCGCCAGAGCTTCTCGGGCCGCAGCATCATGTCGATGTGCTTCACGCCGAACTCGCTCAGGGCGTCAACGGCTGCCGACACGATGCTCGGCGTTGAGCCAAGCGTGCCGGCCTCGCCGACGCCTTTCGCGCCCAGCGGGTTGACCGGCGTTGGCGTCACGGTGCTGTGCAGCTCGAAACGAGGGAAATCGATGGCGCGCGGCAACGCGTAGTCCATGAAGGAACCGGTGAGGAGCTGACCGTCGGAGTTGTAGACCGCCTCCTCGATCATCGCTTGACCGATGCCCTGCGCGAGCCCGCCATGGATCTGTCCCTCCACGATCAACGGGTTGATCAGATGTCCTGCATCGTCAACCGCGACCAGCCGCAGCAACGTCGGCTCGCCGGTCTCGCGATCGATCTCGATCATCGAGATGTGACAGCCGAATGGATACGTGTTGTTGCTCGGCTCGAAGAACGCTTCTTCGCTGACGCCAGGCTCGAGACCTTCGGGGAGCGGCACCGGGATGTACGCGTACTGAGAGACGTCGGCGAACGACTTGCCGCGCGCCGGGGCACCCTTGACGGAAATCATGCCGTTCTCGAATACGAGGTCGTCTTCGTGTGCCTCGAGGAGCGCGGCCGCGAACTTCGCCATCTTGCTCTTCGCCTTGGTGCCGGCCATGTGCAGCGCCGCGCCGCCGACAGCTTGAGACCGGCTGCCGAACGTGCCGATTCCCTGTTTCACGACAGCGGTATCGCCGTGCAGAATCGTTACGTGCTCGAGAGGCACGCCAAATTGGTCGGCCAGCATCTGAGCGAACGTTGTTTCGTTGCCCTGGCCGTGAGGCGATGCACCGGTCGTCGCGCTAATACGACCATCACGCTCGACTGTAACCTGGGCGTGTTCCCAGCCACCGGTAGGCAATGTCGCCGATGGGCCGATGCCGCAGACCTCCACGTACATCGAGAGACCGAGACCGACGAGTCTTCCTTGCGCTTTTGCGGCATCACGCTCCTTCTTGAGCTCATTCCATTTCGAGTGCACCAGCGCGGCGTCGAGCGCCTTGGCGTAGTCGCCGGAGTCGTAGACCGCGCCCATCTGCGTCTGGAACGGGAACTTGTTCGAGGCGATGAAGTTCTTTCGCCGAACGTCGGCGGGGTCCATGTTGAGCTCGCGCGCCAGCATGTCCATCGCACGCTCGACGAAATAGGTCGCCTCGGGCCTGCCCGCTCCGCGGTAAGCATCGGTCGGCGTCTTGTTCGTGAAGACTTCCGTCAGCGTCGTGCGGATGGCGGGGATGTCGTATGTCGCATTCGCCATCAACATCGTCAGTGTGGGAATCGATGCCGTGAGCAGCATGTTGTAGGCGCCGATGTCGGCGATGAGCCGCATCTTCAAGCCGAGCACCGTGCCGTCACGCTTCGCCGCCAGCTCCACATAGCCCAGGATGTCGCGGCCGTGGGTCGTCGCCACGAATGCTTCTGAGCGATCTTCGATCCACTTCACCGCTATCCCGAGCTGCTTGGATACGACAGCCGCTACATACTCTTCCGCGTAAATGTTGATCTTGGCGCCGAAGCCGCCGCCGACCTCGGGAGCGATCGCACGGACCTGATCCTGGCCCATGCCAGTCATCGCGGCGATCATCGTGCGCAGGATGTGCGGGTTCTGCGTGGACGACCAGATTGTCATCGTGCCCTTGCCGGGCTCGAAGTGCGCCACGACACCGCGAGGTTCCATCGCGTTCGGCACGAGACGCTGATTGAGCATCCGCTGCTTGATGATCACCTCGGCCTGCGCAAAGGCGCGATCGACGGCCGTGTCATCCACCGACTTGCCGTTGGGGCTCACACCCGTACCGCTCGGCATGAGGGGAACCGCCAGATTGTTCGCAAAGCCTTCGTGAATGACCGTGGGTTGACCGGTCATCGCGAGCTCGGGATCGACGACGGCGGGAAGGGGGTCGTAGGAAACCACGATCGCGTCCGCCGCATCGCGAGCCACGTATCGATCTGATGCGACGACGACGGCCACCGGCTCTCCGGCGAATCGCACGACATCAGTCGCCACTGCGCGATGTTCGGGCGAGGGGAATGGCGTCCCGATAGGCATCGGCGCGAGGATCTGTGCGATCTGGGCGCCGGTGAAGACGGCCTCGACGCCGTCCATCGCCTGCGCTGCGCTCACGTCGATCGATCGGATCTTTCCGTGCGCGATGTCGCTTCTCTTGAATGCGATGTGCTGCATGCCGGCGATCTTCACGTCGTCGACATACGTGCCGCGGCCCTGGATCAGACGAGGGTCCTCGCGACGCTTGACGCGCTGGCCGACGAGTTTGGGGAGTACAGGTGCCGCCATCGGCTACCTCCGCCCCGCGGCGTTCTGCACAGCGTTGACGATGTGCTGATAGCCGGTGCAGCGGCAGAAATTGCCGGAGATCCCTTCGCGGATTTCTTTTTCGCTCGGGCTCGGGTTCTCGCTGAGCAGGTTGACGCCCGACATGATCATGCCGGGTGTGCAATAGCCGCACTGAAGGCCGTGCTCTTCCCAGAAGCCGTTTTGCAGTGGATGAAGTTGTCCGTCTTTGGCGAGCCCCTCGATCGTGACGATCTCGGATCCCTCAGCCTGCACCGCGAAGATCGTACACGCCTTGGCGCTGCGACCGTCGATGAGCACCGTGCACGCACCGCATTGACTCGTATCGCAGCCGACGTGCGTGCCGGTGAGATTGAGTTGCTCGCGGAGGAAATGCACGAGAAGTGTTCGCGGCTCGACATGCGCTTTGCGCACCTTGCCGTTCACGTTGATCGAAACCGGCGTCATGGCGTCCCTCGTTCGGACCCATAGCCTACACAAGAAATCAATTAACTCCCAGCCACGTTTTCCCCTGATCGGTGGTTCGCCAGGAGCGACCGTCGACGGAGGTCACGGTCGCGGTGATGCCGTCCGTCGCTGAGACCGACGTCAGGTTCACGATTTCCTGAAATGGCACGCGCGTGAAGCGTGCCCCATCTGTCGTGACATACACCGCGCCGCCGGCACCAACGATCCAGCAGACCGTTGCTGATGGAGCGGCCGCTGCAGTCAGCGCGCCGGTGGACGCGACGTTGACCAGCGTCCAATCAGCACCGGCATTGGTTGAGCGCTCCACCCGTTGACCGCTAACGATTCGCCACCGAGTAGTGCCACCGGGTGCCACGATTTGAATTGGCGCGAAAGCCTGGCGCGCTGCAGCCAGTGGGGCAGGCGCTGAATTCGTCGCCACCTCTTTCTTGGTGTCGGCCTCCGCCCGCTCGGCGGCGGCACCGGCAGCGGCGGGCGCGGGCAGCGCGAACGAGGCTTCCGGCGGCGCGGGTGCTGCGGGCGAGGCCTCAGCCGGCGAGCGCGCTATAGCAGGAGCTTGAACCTGATCGGCGAGACTGCGATTGCCGCTCGTATCGGCGCGTTGTCGCAACTCGTTGCTGCTCGACTCTGCGACCTTCGCTCTCTGTTGTGACTGAATAGCAGCGGCACTCTCGGATGGAGCGGCGGCCACCGGCGACGATTGCGCAGCGGGTGGGGGAGGCGAGGTGAGGGCCCGCTCGTCGCGGGCAATCGTCCCGATAGGCTCGGCATTTGTTAATGGAGCAGTGCCGGTGTCTGGAAGAATCACCCAGATGGCCGCGGCGGTTGCAGCAGTCGCCAGCGGAACGGCCCATGCGAGATGCCATCGCCGCCAGAGTGACTCCGCGACCGGCTGCGGCGGAGTTGTGCGAACAAACGACGCCATGAGCGCCCGGCAGCGCGAGCAGCCCGCGACGTGACGTTCGACAGCTGACGCCTCTGCCGCGCGCAATGACCCTTCCGACCACGCGGCGATCGTTTCGCCGTCAACACACGCTTCCTCAAGCGGCGTAATGTCGTCGGACATGACGCGCCGAAGCAGCTGTTCCACCGATTGGTCGCGGTCGCGCTCAGGCACTGGCACCCTCGGGTCTTTCCTTAGAACGTTTGTCTTGCGAGTCCTTGCGCCGGGCACCCGGACTGTTGCCAGAGTCGGGCGGATCTGAGGCTGTGCCGAGCAGATCCGAGACATCGAGCGAACCCACATCCGCCACGACGGCCTCGAAGCATTCGTCGATCTGGCCCGGAGTCATGTGCTCCTGCTCGCGCAGCTGACCTTCAACATCCGCACGGATCTCCCGCCGCGCTTTGGCAAGGTTCCGCGACACGGTGGCCTCGTGTTCTCCGAGGGCGCGGCCGATCTGGGCCAGCGTCAGCTCCTCGGCGTAGTAATACCCGAGCCTCAGCCGGTCTTTGGCGGGCAAGCGGGCAACCGCAGCCGTGACCACGCGACGCATCAAGCGGATATAGGCAGCGATGCGCGACTGTGCCGGCTCTTGCGATCGCGCAGGTGGCGTCCGTTCCTCATCGGGCAGCGGCTCGAGACGTCGAGTGCTCCGCACGCGATCTACGTGACGCTGCGCGAGCACAGCACGAAGCCAGGTGCTCAGGCTGCTGCGGCCGTGAAAGTACTCGAACAGCGATCGACGCTCACCATTGCGCTCGACGACGCCGAAGAGCTCGCCGTACAAAGAGTCTGCAAGCTCACGTGCCCCGCCTGTCGGATCGATGGCATCCGCGGCGCGATACAACACCGGGCGATGCTCGCGGACAAAATGCTCCCATGCACCTTCATGTCCGCTCGCGCACGCGCATGCGAGCGCGAGATCTTCCAGATGTAACGACCGTAAGACGCGCTCCAGCTCGCGCGGTTCAGGTGGCGTTGCACACGCCTTGCGCGCGCTGCGCTCGAGCGCCGCGACAAAAACAGCGACAGGCACCGACCATCGGTCTGCCCGCGACTGCTGGTAAAGGTGTGTGACGGCGCTTTCAGAAGGCCGCCAGGACGACATACCCCCATTATCATCGTGGACGGGTAAGCCTCTATGACCACCACCCTACAGCCCGAACCCCGCCTGCAACAGAGTCTCGACGAGGTCACGCGGTTGCTCGACCGTCATCGCGTGCTTGAAACGCTCACGCATCGGCAGGAAGGACCCAAGCGCGACCTTCTGGAAAGCCTCCAGCATCGTCAGAACCTGGTTGAACTGCACAAGCGTCTGCGCGCGATGCATCCCGCCGACGTGGCATTTGTGCTCGAAGCGCTGCCGCCCGAGGATCGCGCGACCGTGTGGGATCAGATTCCTGCCGACCGGGCAGGCCTCGTTTTCGTTGAAGTGTCGATGGTCATCAGGGGCTGGCTGGTTGAGCGAACCGAGCATGATGCGCTCGTCACCCTGCTCACCACGCTCGACCCCGAAGACCTCGGATACATCTCCGACGAGGTGCCGCCCGAGGTTCTGCAGGAGGTGTCGCGAACGCTGGAGTCGCGGGATCGCCAGGCGTTCGAAGCGACGATCCGCTACGACGAGACTCAAATCGGTCACCACATGACACACGAGTGGATCGCCGTGCAGGAGACCCACACGGTGCAGCAGGCCCTTGCTGACCTGCGCTCGCGTCGAGAGTTGCCGCCTCAGACCGACCGCCTGTTCGTGGTTGATGGCCGGAACGTCCTGCGCGGATCTGTGACGCTGCCAGCGCTCGTGCTGGCCGACCCCTCGATGCCGATTGTTGCGTCGATGGAGTCCGGCATCGTGACATTTGGTCCGCTCGATCAGGTGCAGCAGGCGGCAAGCGCATTCGAGCGCTACGACCTGGTATCGGCGCCGGTCATCGACGATCGCGGAAAGCTCGTCGGACGGCTCACGGTTGATGCGGTGATGGACTTCGTGCGCAGTCAGTCCGATCTTCGTGCCTTGAAGCAAGCCGGTCTGACCCGCGACGAAGATCTCTTCGCCAGCCCAATGGACAGCGCCTTCAACCGCTGGCCCTGGCTCGGCATCAACCTCGTGACCGCGTTTCTTGCGTCCCGCGTCATCGGTCAGTTCGAGCACACGATTCGCGATCTATCAGCGCTTGCCGCACTGATGCCGATCGTCGCAAGCATCGGGGGCAACACCGGCAATCAGACGATGGCGATCATGATCCGGGCGCTGGGCGGAGATCAGGTGCGCGGGTCAGCCGCCATGAGGCTCCTGAACAAGGAGCTGCTTGTCAGCCTGCTCAATGGATCGATCTGGGGAGTGGTTGTCGGCCTCGTGGCGGTGGCTCTGTATGCCAACTACGCGCTCGGCGCAGTCATGGCCGGCGCCGTGGTGCTGAATCTGGTCGTCGCGGCCGTAGCGGGCGTGATGATCCCGTTTGCACTGCACTCGACCGGACGGGATCCTGCGTACGGATCGAGCGTCCTACTCACGTTCATCACCGACGCGATGGGATTCTTCCTGTTCCTCGGTTTGGCGAGCGCTTTTCTTCTATAGAATCCGCAATGAAGGAGTCCTCATGCGCGCATCGTTAGCGTCGATCACGGTAGCTTGTGTCACGGTTGCCTTTCTCGGAACGGTTCACGCCCAGCGCGGACCGTTGCCGTCGCCGATGATCAAGGAAGGCGTCACTGAAAAGATCTCGGATCACGTCTACGTGATTCCCGACATGAGCGTGGTGTTGGTTCCGAACGTCGCCATCATCGTCGGCAGCAAGGCGACATTCGTGGTCGATACCGGCCTCGGCGCGAAAAATGGCGAGATCATAATGCGCGAGGTAGGCAAGGTCTCCAGGAACAGCGAGCTCTATCTGGCGACCACGCACATTCACCCGGAGCACGATCTCGGTGCCCACGCGTTCCCCGCGAGTACGAAGATGGTGCGCTCGAACGATCAGGTGAAAGAGATTGCTGCCGACAAGCTGGAGACCGCGAAGCGGTTTGCCGGCTTTTCGCCCGAAGTGGGGCAGTTGCTGCAGGGCGCCGACTTTCGTAAAGCGGACGTCACCTTCGACAAGGAGCAGGTCTTCGATCTGGGCGGCGTCCGCGTCCGCGCGATTGCAATGGGCTTCAACCACACGCCGGGCGACACCGCTTTCTTCGTCGAGCCAGACGCGATCCTGATCTCTGGCGACGTGGCGATGAGTGCATTGCCGGCGATCGGCGCCGAGTCGCGGATCTCCACGTGGCTCACCAGCATGGATCGCTTCGAGAAGCTGAAGCCGAAGCGCATCGTCCCCAGTCACGGGCCGATGGGAGACGTGGCGTTCGTGACGAACTACCGCGCGTATCTGATAGCGGTACGCGAGCGCACGGTTGCACACAAGAAGGCAGGCAAGAGCCTCGACGACACGATCAAGCTGGTGCAGGACGAACTGGGAGGGAAGTACGACCGGAATCGGATGGCGGGTGCCATTCGAGTCGCCTACAACGAGGCGTAATTCAGCGGCCGCGCTCTGCGGCGGCCTCGGCTTCCTGTTGGACCTGCGAGCCGAACCAGCATGCCTGCCATGATGTGGTAGTTCCCCTCGTGGCAGGCAAATTCATACAGCGTTTCCTGCCGCGCTCGCATCGGCATCATCGCCGTCCACGGCGTCGCCCACGTATACGGATCACTAATCGTCATTTCGTAGGTGATCGTGTCCGACGCGGTTCGCGTGAAGCGCTCGACAAGATGCAGGTTCTCGGTCGATCCCATGAAATAGCTGCTCGCTGAGAAGTTCGTCGTATCGACGACGAGCGTGTTGCCCTCCCAGTGGCCCCGTGAGTCGCCGTTCCATTGCCGGATTCTCGATGACAGATGCGGGCTGTTGTCGATCGGGATGACGCGTGCTTCGTGTCCGGCCTCGGCGAACAACACGACGTGACCAGGGCCCTGAATGATCTGGTAGTAGGACATGTCGCCCGATCCGTACCGCCCTCCCAGACGCGGCACGCCCCACGACAGGCATCGCAGCGCGTTGCCGACATCGGCCGGTGTCGCCGGCCGTCGAAATGCCGCATTGGTTGCAGCTTGTCTGGCCCGACCTTCTGCTGTGACCGCCGGAACGCGTCCGTCCTTCGGATCGACGATGAGCGACGTGCGATTGTCGAACTCGAGATCCACCATGTCCGTAGCCCCGTGCGTCGAGTTCGGGTTTGTGTAGGTCTCAGGATTCGCGAGCACAGCCTGATAGACGCCATCGCCCACGGCGAAGTCGCTGTTGCCGGTCCCGAACAGGCGCGCGGCCCGTCGTTTGAACTCGGCAACCTCTTCGTCGGTTAGCGTTGTCCTCCCTTCGAGGGCCTTGGGCCGTTCGAGTGGAGTGGCAGTGTGAACCAGCCAGACGCCCTGAAGGTCGGGTTGACCGTCCGCGGTGCGCGCTGCGGTCCACGGCTTCGCGGATGACGTGGGCGCGACAGCGCTCTGTCCGCGCGCCAGGAGTGGCGCGCTCGTGAGGACGAGGACCGTGATGACACACACACCGCCGCGCATAAGCCCTCCGTTCGGTACAATGATGCCATTCAAGCTTGATGCAGTCACTTCACATCGCTTTTCTGGGCTGCGGCTTCATCACGCGCGTCCACAGTCGCCACTTACGTCGGCTTCGTTCCGAGATCGTTTGCAGTTATGCCAGCCGGGATCGTGACAAAGCCGAGCAGTTCCGCCGAAGCTTCGGTGGTCAGCGGAGCTATGCGAGCTATGAAGAAGCGATCAGCGACCCCGGAGTGGACGCCGTCGTCGTTGCAGTGCCGCCCCGGTTTCATCTCGATTTGACGCTGCGTGCGCTGGAGGCGGGGAAGCATGTCCTCGTCGAGAAGCCGGCATTTCCGCGGCTCGCTGACTACGAAACGGTTCTCGAGGCGAAAACCCGGGCGCGGACGGTCGTCCTCGTCGGTGAGAACGACCATTACAAGCCGCTCGCCGTGTGCCTTCGTGACCTGCTGAAGCGGGGCGTCATTGGTGAAATGGTGTTCGGTCACTTCACGACGCTGGTCAGGAAGTTCAAGTCGGCCGAGGACTGGCGCAACGATGAAACGATGGCCGGGGGAGATGCCTTCTTCGAGGAGGGCATTCACTGGCTGCACCTCGCATCCAGTCTTGGCCCGCGCATCGTTCGAATCGAAGGGTTCCGTCCATCGCCGTCAGTTGGCGGAGCGGACACACGCGCGAAGAGCATGATGGTCGCGTTCGAGTACGACAACGGCGCGGTCGGGTCGCTGTACTACTCGCGTGAAGTGCCGTCGTTGCTGCAGGGGCTGCGTCTATCGAAGCTGCTCGGGCGGGGAGGCATCATCACGTTCGAGTCCAACGGCGTCTTCGTCCTCGTACGCGGCGACGCGGGCCTCCCGCGCATTCTGTTTCCAGGCTTTCGCGACATTCGCGGCTATCAGGCGATGTATCGCGATTTCCACCGCTCGATTCGAGAGGGCCGCTCGCCAGCGATGAGCCTCGAAGCGGCCATGGACGATCAGCGCCTGATGGATCGGATCTACGCCAGTCTGAAGGGAACTGGCCCGCTCGCCGTCGCGCGATAGGCGAGCCGCACTCGATGCAGACCGACGCTTACGACATCGTCATCATCGGCAGCGGTGCCGGTGGTGGCACCATGGCGCGCGCGCTCGCGGGTACCGACGCGCGTCTGCTGATCGTGGAGCGCGGTGACGTCGTGCCGCGTGAGCCAGAGAATTGGGACCCGGAGGCCGTCTGGAGACACCTGCGCTACCGTACGAAGGAGCGTTGGCTCAACGATCGCGGTGAGGAGTTCGTTCCGTACACGCACTATTGCGTGGGCGGAAACACGAAGTTCTGGGGCAGCGTGCTCTACCGCCTGCGTCGCGAGGACTTCCAGGCAAGCGAGCACGCCGACGGCATCTCGCCAGCCTGGCCAATCGACTACGAGACGCTGGCGCCGTACTACGATCAGGCCGAACGCCTCTATCAAGTCCACGGCGAGTGCGGCCACGACCCGACCGAACCGCCGCGCAGCCCATACCCGTATCCGCCGGTCCCGCACGCACGTGGCATGAGCGCGTTGGTGGACGCGATTCGCGCGCAGGGTTTACACCCGTCGCCGCTGCCGCTCGGGCTGATCAATCCAGGCGCGGCCGACGGCTGCGTGCTCTGTCGCACATGCAACTCCTTTCCGTGCCGCATTGGCCGCAAAAGCGATGCAGAAGTGTGCTGCGTCGAGCCCGCGTCCCGTCACGACAACGTCACGCTGCTTACCCGAGCCACCGCGCAGCGATTGATCACTGACACATCCGGGCGCCGCGTGGTGGCGATCGAGATCGAGCGCGACGGCGAGCGCAGGCGCGTGACCGCGGATCGATTCATCGTCTCGTGCGGTGCGGTGAACTCGGCCGCGCTGCTGCTGCGGTCCGCCAACGATCGTCATCCCAATGGGCTTGCGAATTCATCGGGCATGGTGGGCACGCGCTACATGGCGCACCTTGCGACGATGATGCAGGGCGTCACGTGGCGGGTGAATCACGACGAATTCCAGAAAACGCTCGCGATCAACGATTTCTACTTGCGAGGACCGGACACGCCGTATCCGCTCGGGCAGATTCAGTCACAAGGCCGCACTGATGCCGCGATGGCCAAGGTGGTCGGCGACGGCTGGCGATACAAGTTCATCGAGATGCGGCACATTCCGCTCTGGGCGTACGAGATGTGGGTGTCGCGCGCGACGGATTGGCTGGCGATGACGGAGGACCTGCCGCGCACGGAGAATCGCGTGACGATCGGCCCCAATGGCCAGCCCGTGCTCAACTACCGGCCGAACAACCGTCAGGCCCATGTGCAGCTCGTCGAGCAGCTGCGTCGTCTGTTGGCGCGGCTCGGGTATTGGTCGCCGAAGATCTTCGCGCATTCGACCGGCGCGCAGAACACGACGCATCAATGCGGAACCCTGGTCTTCGGTACCGATCCCCGGACATCGGTCCTCGATACGTATTGCCGCACGCACGACGTGGAGAATCTCTTCGTCGTCGATGCGTCGTTCTTCCCCTCGTCCGCGGCGGTCAACCCTGGACTGACGATCGCGGCGCAGGCGCTGCGCGTCGCCGACCATATCAAGGACACTGTGCTGAGATGAAAGCGCGATCGTTCAGCCACGTCGGCATCACCGTTTCCGATTTCAACAAGGCCGTCCGGTTCTATTGGGACGTGTTCGGATGTCCACTCGTCGGCGTCGCTGACACGCCGCCCGAACGCGTTCGCACCTTCTTCGGCGTCGAGGGCGATGCACCCAGCTGCAAGATCGGATGGATTCGGGCGCCGGGCGGCGGCGTGCTGGAGATCTTCGCGTTCACACCTCAGCGGCCACCGGTGCCCGTGCCGTGGAATCAAGTGGGCCTGACGCACATCTCGTTCAATGTCCGCAATCTCGATCGCTGGTACGACTACCTGATCAGCAAAGGTGTCGTGTGCCTGGGCAGGCCAGAGCGATCGCCGCGGGGCCACTCGTTCTTCTTTGCGAAGGACTTCGACGGCAACCTGATCGAGATGATGGACCTCGGCTACATGTATTACGTTCTGCAATGGGGAGGGCCGCTCGGCGGCTGGCTCTTCAGGCGAGGGATGTACAAGAAGTACTACCAGTAAGCGCTGATATCCTTCAGATACACGATGGAGCAGCGGCGTATCGAGCGGGCCTGGTTCTTTATCTTCCTGGCGGCGGTCACGGTCTCCTTTCTGTGGCTCACGCTCGACTTCATCGAGCCCGTCTTCTGGGCGGCGGTGCTGGCAATCATCTTCAATCCTCTGCAGCGCCAGCTCGAAGAGATCCTCAAGGGGCGCACGACGGCGGCCGCCCTCGTCACCGAGACGATCATCGTCCTCGTCGTCTTTCTCCCGCTCGTGCTCATTGGTGTAGCCGTGTCGCAGGAGGCACTGAATCTCTACGACCGGATCCAGAGCGGCAGCGTCAACCTGCAGGACCTCATGACGCGAATCGATCCGATCTTACGGGATCTCGCCGCGCGTGTCGGGATCGATCCGGACACGATCGGGCCACGGATCTCCGAGTCGGTCGGGGCCGCCGCGAAACTGATTGCCACTCGGGCCGTCATCATCGGACAGAACCTGCTCAGTGTCTTTGCTCAGACGGCGCTGATGCTCTACCTGTTGTTCTTCTTTCTGCGTGACGGTGACAGGCTGCTGGCGACACTGAACTACGCGATCCCGATGGGGGATGGCCGTCAACAGACACTGTTTCGACGATTCGCTTCGGTGACGCGCGCCACGCTCAAGGGATCGCTGCTCGTCGGGTTGGTGCAAGGAGCGCTGGGCGGCTTGCTGTTCTGGGTTCTCGGTCTGCGCGCACCGGTCTTCTGGGGCGTGATCATGGCGATGCTGTCGCTGCTGCCCATCGTCGGCCCGAGTATCGTGTGGGGACCCGTGGCGATTTACCTGCTGTTCACCGGTTCGCTCACGAAAGGCATCATCCTCGTCGTCGGCGGCGTGCTCGTGGTTGGCACTGCAGACAACATCCTGCGGCCGCTTCTCGTCGGTCGCGAGACGAGGATGCCGGACTACATGGTGCTGCTCTCGACGCTTGGAGGGTTGTCGGTATTCGGCCCGGCCGGCTTCGTCGCGGGCCCCGTGCTGGCCGCGCTCTTCCTCTCCGTTTGGGATATGTTCGCTCAGGAACAGCGTGGTGTCGTGCTCGCGAGAACCGACGGCACGCACCCGTCAGAGGAAAGATGAGCACTCACGGATTCACGATCTTCGACACGGCGATCGGTCGCTGCGCGATCACCTGGGGCGAAGCCGGTGTGATGAGCGTCAGGCTTCCCGAGCGAAGTGACGCTGTGATGTGTGCATGGATCAGCCGCCGGCATCCCGAAGCGCGGGAGACGGATCCACCTCCGGCGATCCAGGCAGCGATTGGCGACATTCGGCGATTGATGGACGGGCAGAAGCAGGATCTTTCGGCTATCGCTCTCGATATGAGCGAGGTGCCAGACTTCGAACGGCGCGTCTACGCGGAAACGCTATCGATTCCACCCGGTGAGACGTTGACGTACGGCGACATCGCAACCCGCCTTGGGGACATTGGATTGTCGCGCGCCGTTGGGCAGGCGCTCGGCCGGAATCCGTTCCCGATCATCGTGCCCTGTCATCGTGTGCTCGCGGCAGGAGGAAAGTCCGGAGGGTTTTCTGCGCCGGGTGGCGTCGACACCAAACGACGCATGCTGGAGATCGAAGGCGCGCGCGACCTGCATCCCACGTTTCCCTGGGATTCCAGATAAGCCCTCGAATGCCTGTTCGTCTCGCAGTGGTCTTTGTGCTGGTGCTGCTGCTCCCGTCCGCGACCGCTGCCCAAACAGACCGCCAGGCTGAGGGCGTCTCCGAAGAAACGCCAAAGTTCGAAGAAGAGATCGTCGTCAACGCTGCGCGTTCTCCTACGCGACTCCAGGATCAGCCACTGCGTGTGGAAGTGATCGACCGTGAGGAGATCGAAGAGAAAGCGCTGATGACGCCGGGGAGCGTCGCGATGCTCATTGGTGAGACGAGCGGCCTTCGCGTCCAGACAACGGCACCTTCGCTCGGTGCGGTGAATGTTCGCATCCAGGGATTGCGCGGGCGTTACAGCCAGATGCTCGCCGACGGCCTGCCGTTGTACGGAGGTCAGGGCGATTCATTCAGCATGCTCCAGGTGCCGCCACTCGATCTCGGACAGGTCGAGATCATCAAGGGCTCGGCATCAGCCTTGTACGGCCCGTCGGCTCTTGGCGGTGTGATCAACCTGGTTTCGCGACGCCCGACAGAATCCGGTCGTGAGGTGCTCCTCAACCAGACGTCGCTCAACGGAAGCGATGCCACGGTGTGGCTGGCCGATACGCCTCGTGGCCCATGGAACTGGACCCTGCTCGGTGGCTTTCATCGTCAGAGCCGGCGCGACCTGGATGACGATGGCTGGACGGACGTTGCGGGTTACCAGCGTGGGATGGTGCGCCCGAGATTGTTCTACTCGAATGGTGCCGGCACGACGGCGATGGTTACCGGGGGCGTGATCGCCGAGAGCAGACGAGGAGGCACCGTCGACGAAGGCGTGGCCCCGGATGGCGCGCCGTTCGCCGAATCACTCGATACGTCCCGCGGTGATGTCGGCGGCGTCATGCGATGGGTGGCTGGCTCGTCCGGACTGATGTCGATTCGCGGATCGTTCAGTCTCGACTCGCAGGATCGCATGTTCGGCGATGCGCGGGAGCGCGGCACCCGGTCAACCGGCTTCGGTGAGTTCTCGTTGCAAGGCATGCAGACCAGGCACACCTGGGTGGTTGGTGGTGCCTATCAACACGACGGCTACGACGCGCGCGACCTGCCGATGTTCGACTACGGGTTTCATACGCCCGCCGTGTTCGCGCAGGACGAGTTCGGCGCTGGTCCCATTCGCGTGTCGCTGAGCGGCCGGCTCGATTTTCACAGCGAGTACGGCACGCTCGCATCGCCACGCGGATCGCTGCTCTGGCGGCCGGACGCGGAGTGGAGTGTCCGGGTCTCTGCCGCCGGCGGTGCATTCGCACCGACTCCGTTTACCGAAGATACAGACGAAACCGGTTTGTCGCGGGTCGCGCCGCTTGACGGTCTCGAGGCGGAACGTGCGTGGGGAGGTTCTGTTGACGTGACTCGTCGTGTCGGCGGCTTCGAGCTGACCGGGACCGTCTTCGCCTCGGATGTGCGACGTCCAGTGCAGCTGATCGAAGGCACCGGCGGTCAATTCGTGTTCGTCAACGCCGATGGCCCCACTCGCACCGCAGGAGCAGAGGCGCTGGGGCGTTACCGATCGGGGCCATTGGTCGTGATCGGAAGCTATGCATACGTTCACTCTCGCGAACTGGACGAAGAGTCCGGCCTTCGACGGGAGGTGCCGCTCACCCCGCGGCACTACGCGGCGGTGGATGTCATGTGGGAAGCCGAGGAGTGGGGACGCGCGGGTCTCGAGTTGTACTACGTGGGACACCAGTCTCTGGAGGACAACCCCTATCGGACAGAGGGTGTCGGCCAGTTCATTTTCGGGGCGCTCGTGGAGAAACGCTTCGAGCGGTTCAGGCTCTTCGTCAACGCCGAGAATCTGGGCAATGTTCGACAGACACACTACGACCCACTGGTGCGTCCCGAGCGCCATCCGGATGGTCGATGGACCGTTGACGCGTGGGCGCCGCTCGACGGACGCGTCGTCAACGGCGGGATCCGCGTCTTCTTCTGACCGGGGATAGAATCCGACGAAAGGAATCCATCGATGAGAAGCGTCCTCCTGCTCGCGGCGTCCCTGGTTCTCGGTGCACTGCCGGCGTCCGCACAAACGGCTCGCGACGCGGCGGCCTGCTCGACGCTGACGTCGCTGAAGATTCCAGGCCTCGATTTGACCATCACCAAGGCCGAGTGGTTTGCAGCCGGATCGACGCCGCCGCGAGGTGGCCCGGGTGCGCCTGTTCTGAACGCGATCAAGCTGCCGGCGTTCTGTCGTCTTGACGGCGTGATCGACAAACGCACGGGCGCCGACGGCAAGCCGTACGGAATCGGTTTCGCGCTTGCGCTACCGGGCGACTGGAACGGTCGCTTCCTATTCCAGGGTGGTGGCGGACTGAATGGCAGCGTGCAGGCGCCGCTTGGCCTGGTTGCGACCGGCGGAACTCCAGGGCTCGCACGCGGCTTCGCCGTCGTTTCAACCGATACGGGTCACACCGGGACCAACGGCTTCGATGCGAGCTTCATGGGCGAGCAGCAAGCGGCGCTGGACTTCGCGTATCAGGCGGTCGGGCGAGTGGCCGTCGTGGCGAAGCAGATCATCGCGCAGCACTACGCGAAGGCCCCCGATCGCTCGTACTTCGCAGGCTGCTCGACCGGTGGACGCGAGGCGATGCTGATGGCGCAGCGTCATCCGACGTTCTTCGACGGCATCATCTCCGGTGCGCCTGCGATGCGAACGAACTTCTCCGGCATCGGCGACGAGTGGGTCGCCACGCAACTCAACGCCGTCGCGCCGAAGAATGAGAAGGGACTGCCCGCGACGCGACAGGCGCTGTCTGACGCCGACAAGAAGACCGTCATCGATGGGTTCCTCAACGCCTGCGACGCGGGTGACGGCGTGAAAGACGGCATCGTGTTCAACACGAATGCGTGCCGGTTCGATCCAAAGACATTGGTCTGCAAGGGCGCGAAGGCCGATGGATGTCTATCAGCGGAGCAGGCCGCGGCACTCGAGAAGGGCTTCGCGGGACCGAAGGACTCGAAAGGGCGCCAGGTCTATCCTGGATTCCTCTTTGATACAGGAATCGCCGCGACACAAGGCATCCCGGGCCTTCTGCATGGAGGACTGAATCCCGTCGGTCCTGCGTTTGCCGCGACGACGATGGACGTGGATGCGAAGGTGACGGCGGCGCTCGCGGATCAAGGAGAGGCGCTGACGGCCACATCGCGATGGACGAACCTCAACACGTTCTCCAATCATGGCGGCAAACTGATCTTCTTCCACGGCGTGAGTGATCCCTGGTTCTCGGCGCTCGACACGATCGACTACTACGAGCGCATGACGAAGGGGAATGGCGGGCCTGCAGTCGTGAACAACTGGAGCCGTTTGTATCTGGCTCCGGGAATGGGGCATTGTGGTGGTGGAGATGCGGCGCTGGACAGTTTCGATCTGCTGACGTCGCTCGTGGATTGGGTCGAGAAGGGCACGGCGCCTGCGGCGAGTGCGACAGGCCGCGCGTTTCCTGGGCGCAGCCGTCCGCTCTGCGCGTATCCGCAGCACGCGCACTACAAGGGACAGGGAGACCCGGAGAAGGCGGAGAGCTTTGAGTGCCGCAATTAGATTGAGGCAGGCCGTCGTTCTGGCGACGGCCGCATTCCTGCTGGTTGGGTGTGGCTCATCGGCGTCGCCGCCGAAAGAGACGCCACCGCAGCAGCAGGCCCCCGCTCCTTCATCAAAGCCGCCGATCGTCGCTCGCTTCGATTGCGACACGCTGGCGTTGACGGCGACCTTTCACGACGACCGTGTCGTGATCGAAGTGCCCGAGCAGCGTCCCTTGACGCTGCCGCATGCCGAGTCCGCGTCAGGCGCGCGATACAGCGACGGAACGGACACCTTCTGGAACAAAGGACGGGAAGCAACGTTCGAGCGGCACAGCCACACCGAGATGTGTCGCGAACGGCGCGAGCCATGGCAGGAAGCGGCCGATCGAGGCGTGGACTTCCGTGCCGTCGGGCAGGAGCCAGGCTGGTTCCTCGAGATCGACAATGAGAAGCAGATTCGCGTGGTTTACGACTACGCGGAGCACCAGCTCGTTGCGCCTGTGATCTCACCGGCGACGAAGGGCGGCACGGTCTTCTACGACATGATGGTGGACTCGCAGCGCGTGCTGATCACCATCGAAGAGACGCCGTGCAACGATGCGATGAGCGGGGAAGCTTTTCCACGCAGCGTCGCCGTCACCATCGGGACGCGGACGCTGCGCGGATGCGGAAGGGATATCGCCGGCGGGCGCTGATCTACTTCGCCGTTCCGTCCAGCAACGCGTAGATCCGCGCCGTGCCGATCGGTGGAACCGCGGTATTGGGAAAGTGATCCTTGTGCTTCGACAGGTCCGCGCGCTTCGCCGCTTCCTCTGACGACACGCCCTGCTTCTTCAAGCGGCCGACTTCGCTCCACACATCGCGGAGATAGGCCTGGTAGTAGTCGATCTTCGCCTTGTCGGTGAAGGCCTCGCCGTGCCCTGGCATTACTGTGTCGAAGTCGAGCTTTTTCAGCGCGTCGAGCGACGCGACCCATTCATCGGGATACGAGTCGCTTAGATTCGACAGTCCGGACGTGAGGAAATCGCCGGTCATCACGACCTTCTCGTTCGGCAGGTAGACGACCACGTCGCCGGCGGTGTGACCGCGACCGAGGTAGCGAATCTGAATCTCGCGATTGCCGCGGTAGAGCGACATCTGTGTGGTCAGCGTCACGTTCGGCGGCGTCAGCTTCAGTTCCTTCTGCGACGCGTAGTTGTTCTCAGTCACCTGGAGCTGTGTCTGGAGCTTGGCCTTGGCCGCCGGATCCGCTTCGGACGCGATCCGCTGGCGCAGACTGTCGATCTGTCCAGGCATGCCCGTCAGATAGTTCTGATAGAGCGGCATCGACGTCGAGTTGGACAAAAGCATCCGGCGCGTGAACTCGTGCCCGATTATCTGTACGTTCGGCTCGAAGATCTGGTTGCCGTGCGCATGATCGAAGTGGAAGTGCGTGTTGATCACGGTCGTCACGGGTTTGTTGGTGACCTCCTTGATCTCCTCGAGCAGCACCCAGGCGGCGGCAGGTGACACGTGGTCGTCCACCACGATCACGTCGTTGTCGTTCACGATGAAGGACGAGTTGCCGACGACGGCCAGTGAGCCTGTGCCGACGGCGTGATAGACGCCCTCTTTCACCTTGTTGAACCTGAACGCCTTGCCATTGTGGGACGTCCCCGCAGGCTGACGAGATTGCGCAGCGATCGCCACTGCAAACATTGCTGCTATCACACCCAACACAACCGGTCGCTTCATCATGCTGGGATTCTAGCGCAGGGGAGTGCTCAATCGCCTATCCTGATCGACATGTCAGAGTCGCGGCAGCATCTCTCCATGATCCGGTCGTACACCGCGGCCGATGCGCTGACGATCGGCAACGCGAGCTGCGGCACGATCGCGATCTTTCTGTGCCTCGACTTCGTCGCCACCAGCAGTCCGCGGTACCTCTGGATGGCGTTCATCCTGATTCCGCTCGCGCTCGTGTGCGACGTGCTCGACGGTTATGTTGCCCGGACGCAGAAGGGCCGCCAATCGGTTCTCGGTGGGGACCTGGACTCGCTCGCGGATGTGATCTCGTTCGGCGTCGCGCCCGCTGTGCTCGGTTTCACATTGGGCCTGCGCGGCGGGTGGGACATGGTGTGCCTGACCTACTTCGTGGTGTGCGGCGTCAGTCGTCTCGCGCGCTTCAATGCGACCGCAGCTGCACTCTCCGATGCGACGACGGGCAAAGTGAAGTATTTCGAGGGCACTCCCATTCCCACGACGATCGTGATCGTGGGGCTGCTCGCGATCGCCTTCATGTTCGAGCGGGTCAATGGCGCACTCTGGTTTGGTTCTACCCGGATTGCCGGAGCCACCCTCCATCCGTTGGCCCTGCTGTATGTGGCGAGTGGCAGCGCCATGATCAGCACGATCCGGATCCCGAAACCGTAGTGACCTACCCTGTCACATCCTTCATTCACGATGGACGTGGAGGGGGACATGTCAGCCACTGTCATCTGCTTCGAAAGCTTTCGGATTGAACGGGATCGCCGGCGGACGGAAGGCGTAGCAGAGGCGGAAGCGGCCGACGCACGACTGCCGTTTCTGCGGGAGCCTGGCGTGGCCCTGACTCTACGGCAGATCGCCCATCGGCAGACGATGCTCGACTACTGGAATCAGCGTCGCAGAGCGATGTTCGGTCTGTTTAGAGACAGCGGGCTCACAGAGGCATTGACCGGTCGCGAATAACGGCTTCGTTGAGCTCGATGCCGAAGCCTGGTCGGTCCGGAACCTGAATCGTGCCGCTGACGAATCGCTCTGGCGGCACCAACGCGTCGGAACGCCAGCCCACCTCGCCGTACTGCAGCTCGAGGTAGTTGACGTTCTTCATCCCCGCACACACCTGTACGCTTGCTGCCGTGGATACCGGCCCGCTCGGATTGTGCGGTGCCACCATCACGCCTTCTTCCGCGGCCATCGCAGCGATGCGCGTCAGTTCGAGCAGGCCGCCGCAGTGCTTGACGTCCGGCATGATGGTGTCCACGGCGCGCCGACGGGCAAGCGGTGCGAACCCGGAGAGGCCGAACAACGTTTCGCCGCCAGCCATCTGTTGACGGATGCGTCGCCTGATCGCAACGGTGTCATCGACCTTCTCGGGCGCGACCGGCTCCTCATACCACGTGAGGTTGTACGGCTCGAGCTGTCCGGCCACACGCACCGCGCGCTCGACGTCGAAGAAGCTGTGGCAGTCAACCATGATCGCGATGTCCGGCCCTACCGCCTGGCGCATCGCGGCGACTGACGCAATGCCGGTATCGACAGCGAGTGCAATCGCCGCGTCGGGAGAGCCGGGCGGTGGGAATCCATCCCAGGGCGCGGCCTTGATCGCGCGGAAGCCGTCGGCGACGGCTCGTTTGGCGGCCGCCGCGAACCCTGCGGGCGTGCGCGGGTCCGTCGCTCGATTGATGTTTGCGTAGACGGGCAACGAGTCGCGGACCTTTCCACCGAGGAGAACGTAGGTGGGCACGTCGAGTGCCTTGCCCGCAATGTCCCAGAGAGCCTGTTCAATCGCGCTGAACGCAGTCGCGGGAACGAGTCCTTGCCGCGCCATCGCCTCGCCGCGTTGTCGATAAGACTCGATCTCGAATGGCGAGCGGCCGTTGATCAGAGCAAAGAACGTAGCCAGTTGCGCTCGCATGCGCTCTGCATCGTTCGCCGTCGTGTTTGCGAAGCCGAACGCGTCCGACGCTTCGCCCAGCCCGACGAGGCCGGTGTCCGTCTTGAGGCGCACGATCAGCCAGACGGTGCGATAGGTCGCGCGGATGGGAAGCAGATCGAAGCCGATGACTCGCTGTTGTGGCGCAGCCGCCGCGGAGCGAACGAGTCCAACCAGGGGAGCGACGGTGGCACCCGCTGCGGCCAGCAGCGCATCTCGGCGAGTGAGCATCATTCGCGGGGGCTGTCAGCTCTGGATCACAACTGTCTCGCCGATCTCGCGCAGCGCGAGGCGGTCGTGCTCTTTCGCGAGCGCCTCCTGAATGCGCTCGATGGGCTCCATGAAGGGCTCGTTGCTGAGCCGAAACGATTGGTGATGCACCGGCACGATCAGCCGCGCGTTGGCCGCGTCGGCCATGACGACCGCCTGCTCCGGTGTGCAGTGGTTCCAGATCCATGGATTGTAGGCGCCGATCGGCATCACGGCCGCATCGAACGGACCGTAGCGGCGGTGGTCGTTGAACGCGTCAGTGACCGCGGTGTCGCCCCCGATCAGAATCCGTCGGCCCTCGCGTTCGATCACCCAGCCGGTGTATCCACGCCACGTGTCGCGGCGAATGCGCGCGCCCCAGTGCTTGACCTCGATCGCCCGGACGAGAACATCGCCCTTTGGTGTGGTCACCGTGGCTGCTTCGTTCCAACGCAACTCCCTCACCGACGAGTAACGCCGGCGCGGAAGAAGGTCGGAAATGTCAGCAGCCATCACGGCCGCGGGCTTGCCGCGGATCGATGCGAGCGACGGCGTGTCCAGGTGATCGAAGTGCGCGTGCGAGACGAGCACGAGATCGATCTCCGGCAGTTCATCGGGCGTGAGCGCGCACTGCACCAGGCGCAGCGGGCCGAGCGTCCCCAGACCGAGATCCACGCCGATGCGGCGATGCAGCGCAGGATCGGTCAGGATGCGCAAGCCGTAGAAGTTGATGAGGACAGTCGCATGTCCGAGCCATGCGAGCGTCAGAGCGTTGTCAGACCACGCCGCGGGCGTTGGCTTGTTCGGCGCAGCAGGAATGTCCTGGCCGATCTCCTCGAAGCGCTGCCGGATGAATCGGGCACCCCAAGACGATGACACACCAACCCAAGCAGCGCCGCCAGCGGCGGCGAGAGCACCAGTAGCCATGAATGTGCGGCGGCTCAGAGGCGGGCGGCGGGTGAGTGCCATCGGCTGCGTACAGTCTGCAGGCGAGAGGTGCGAACGGTCAATTCAGTCACGAATGGTAGGACGTCGATTCGGGGCGGCGAGGTTCCCGGCTGTCATCGGGCTACCATCAGGAAGAATGCAAGACCTTCCGGAATTGCTGCGGAGACGACTGACGTCGCCACTGCCCGGCGTCCCTGCGCAGTCGCGGATGTCGCCACGTCCACGTCTGGGCGCGGACTCCGGCATCGACGTGAGCACGCTGCGTCCCGCGGCGGCGCTCCTGCTGATCTATCCGCTCGAAGGCGAGTGGCATGTCCTGCTGACCGTGCGGGGATCGAACCTGCGCCATCACACAGGACAGGTCTCCCTTCCCGGTGGCCGCCTGGATGACGGTGAGTCGATCGAAGACGGCGCGTTGCGAGAGGCCCATGAAGAGGTCGGCGTTTTGCCGGCCGATGTCGACGTGCTCGGTCGCCTCACACCATTGGCTGTTTATGTCAGTGGTCACCTGCTGAACCCGGTCGTCGGGTTCGCATCGCGCCGGCCAGACTTCAATCTTCACTCACACGAAGTCGAACGATTGATCGAGGTGCCAATCGCGCTGCTGCGTGAGCCACAGCGAGTGTTGTGGGAAGAACGCACGCGAATCCTGCCGCCGCAAGGCGTCATGAATGTGCCGTATTTCGATGTACCCGACGCGCGTGTATGGGGAGCAACGGCGATGGTGCTCGCCGAGTTCGTCGCGCTCGTCGAGGAGTTGGAGAAGTCGGCGTGAAACAGGACACACAGTGAGCTGAAGCAGGACATTTCTCTGCCGCTAGTCGGGTATTTCTTTCGGCGGCCTCACCGATCGAGCCGGCCTGCGATGGCCGGGTTCTTGCCACCCCAATGTTCGCCTGAGCGCCTAGAAGGCGTTCATTCAGATAGGGCAGGAGGTGGCATGGGGCCTTTGCAGGAACTACTCGCCGTCGATCAACGCCGGGCGCTCGAGTTCTTCGTCACTGGTCTTCAGGACGTCTCCGATCGAGGCGTCGATCGCCAAGAGCTGCTCTACAACGCAAGTGTGCTCGCGCATTACGCGCAGGTCTCCACGGCCGCCGAGCTCGAGATGCCGGCGCCAGCCACGCTCAGCGCCGTGTTCGATCACTTCGTGATGAGCACCGCGGCGGTCTCGCACGATCATCACCTCATGGAGACCGCTGGCGCGCAGTGCCTTCTCCTCACAGGTTTCTTCGAAGACCAGATGCGCGGCCGTCACAACATCCGCTGGTATGCGGAAATCGGTGCGGGCTTCTTCATTCGCGCGGCGGAGCACGTGGGGTCGGCCAAGAAGGCGCGGCTGCTCACGATGATGGCCAGGCACTTCGAGATCTGGCGGCAGCGGCACGCGCGGCTGAGCCGGGACCTGCGTGATCAGCCGTATTTGTTGACGCCTCCGCCGAACCGGTTGATGTAGCCGCGGGCCCTTGCCGAGGCGTACACTGCCTCATGAGGTTTTCCGCCAACGTCACCGTCTTCGCGATGGCCTCACTGCTGGCCTTCGCGGTTCCATCCTTCGCGCAACGGGTGATGTTCGAGCGCTCGTACCCCGTGAGCGCGAGCCCGACGCTCGACGTATCGACCATTCGCGGAAAGATCGACGTCGCCGCCGGAGACAGCGATCGGATCGTCGTTCGAGGGAGCGCGACTGTCCGCATCGGTTT